>OODJ01001959.1_pt1 | contig 14609 bp, 12 predicted proteins | sample 1671611 | NCBI WGS metagenome assembly OODJ01 (sample SAMN06348174, study PRJEB24527) | human gut metagenome | biome: human gut; feature: ankylosing spondylitis patient; material: feces | host: Homo sapiens | place: China | collected 2015-10 | reverse complement strand
TGGATTTATTTGTGATGACGAATCAAAAATATTTCCCGGCAGAAAAGATCGTTTATCTGAAGGATAAGCTCCTGCAGACGAATGAATCGAAAATCAACCTGGTGACTTCCACGGAGCTTAAAGACCCGACAACCATTTTGCTGGTTTCCATTTTCCTCGGTGCGCTGGGGATCGATCGCTTCATGCTTGGTGAAACGGGGATGGGTATCTTGAAGCTGCTGACGCTTGGCTGCTTTGGAATACTGACCATTGTGGACTGGTTCACTGTGCAGAAAAAGGCAAGGGAATTAAACTTCAATAAACTGATGGTTTTGCTGTAAAAAATGCAGACAAAATGGCTCCCATCGTCAGATAGGCGATGGGAGCCATTTTTGATTCGCCGCCCATTGACGCAGGCGGCGAATCATAGTACAATGCAGGAAAACAGCCAAGACGGAGTGAGAAAAAATGACACTGAATGAGATGAAGATCGGCAGCACTGCTGTGATACGCCAGGTGGGCGGCGAGGGACCCCTGCGGTGCCGCCTTTTAGATATGGGCCTAATCCCCGGGACTAAGGTCACGCTGCAAAAAGTGGCGCCTATGGGCGATCCCATTGAGATCCGCGTGCGGGGCTATGAGCTGACGCTGCGTGTGGAGGACGGACAAAAAATTCAGGTGGAGGAGGTAAAGGCATGATCTTTGCGTTGGCAGGCAATCAGAATTGCGGCAAGACCACGCTTTTTAACGCCCTTACCGGCTCCAACCAGCATGTGGGCAATTTCCCCGGCGTGACGGTGGATCAGAAGATCGGTGAGATTAAGGACGGCAAGAGCGGCTCGGTGGTAGATCTGCCGGGTATCTACTCCCTGCGCCCCTACACCCAGGAGGAGATCGTGACCCGGGACTTTATTCTCAAGGGAAAGCCCGACGGGATCATCAACATCGTGGATGCCACCAATATTGAGCGAAATCTCTATCTGACACTGCAGCTGCTGGAGCTGCGGGTGCCTATGGTGCTGGCCCTGAACATGATGGATGAGGTCACCGCCGGCGGCGGCACCATCGACGTGAAGGGGATGTCCCAGGCGCTGGGCATTCCCGTGGTGCCCATCTCCGCCGTGAAGAACCAGGGCGTGGACGAGCTGGTGAAGATCGCCGTCCAGACCGCCCGGAGCAAGACACTGCCTACAGTGTACGACTTCTGCTCTCCCGGCCCGGTCCACCGGTGCATCCACGCGGTGGTCCACCAGATCGAGGACCACGCCGAAAAGTCCGGCATCCCCGTCCGGTTCGCCGCCACCAAGCTCATCGAGGGGGACGAGGACATCGTGACCCGCCTGGAGCTGGACCAGAACGAGCTGGAGCTCATCGAGCACAGTGTCAAGGAGATGGAGGACGAGTGCGGCATGGACCGCAACGCGGCCCTGGCGGATATGCGCTACGCATTCATTGAGAGCGTCTGTTCCGGCACGGTGGTGAAGTGCCGGGAGTCCCGGGAGCGGGAGCGGAGCGAGGCCATCGACAAGGTGGTCACCAACAAGTACCTGGCCCTGCCCTTCTTCTTCGCCATCATGCTGGGCATCTTCTTCCTGACCTTCAACGTCATCGGCTCCTTCCTGTCGGACCTGCTGGCCGCCGGGATCGACGCCCTCACCGTCACGGTGGACAGCGCCCTCACCGCCTACGGGCTGAACCCGGTGGTCCACTCCCTGGTGATCGACGGCGTGTTCGCCGGGGTAGGCAGCGTGCTGAGCTTCCTGCCCATCATCGTGGTGCTGTTTTTCTTTCTCTCCCTGCTGGAGGACACTGGCTATCTCGCGCGTGTGGCCTTCGTGACGGACTGCCCGCTGCGGCGCTTGGGGCTGAGCGGGCAGAGCGCCGTGCCGCTGCTGCTGGGCTTCGGGTGCAGCGTGCCGGGGGTGCTGGCCGCGCGCACGCTGCCCACGCGGCGCGACCGGGCGCTGACGATCGTGCTCACGCCGTGCATGAGCTGCAGCGCGAAAGCGCCGGTCTACGCCGCCTTCGCGGCCGCGTTCTTTCCGGGGCGGAGCGCCGTCGTGTTTCTGGCGCTGTACGCGCTCGGCATCTTGGCGGCCGCCGTCGCAGCCCGGCTCCTCGGCCGGACGGCCCTGCGCGGGGAGGCGGCGTCCTTCGTCATGGAGCTGCCGGACTACCGCTGGCCGAACGCGCGCAGCGTGCTGCGGCGGATGTGGGTGCGGACACGCGAATTTCTCACGCGGGCGTTCACGATCATCCTCGCGGCGAGCGTGGGCGTGTGGGTGCTGCGGACGTTCACACCCGCGTGGCGCGTGGCGGCAAATGCCGGCGAGAGCCTGCTGGCCGTAGTGGGACAGGCGCTCGCGCCGGTGTTCGCGCCGCTGGGCTTCGGCGACTGGCGCGCCGCAACCGCGCTCGTGACCGGGCTGCTGGCCAAGGAGACGGTGCTGTCCACGCTCGGCGTGCTGCTCGGGGGCGAGCTGACGGCGGCGCTGCCGCAGGAGATGCCCACGCACTCAAAGGCGGGACCCGCCGCCGTGGCGCAGCAGTAGATGGCGCCGTCCGACAGAAGGGCCATCTCGCCATTGGTGCCCACGTCCGCCAGCAGGGCGGGGCCGCGGGCGTGGAGAATATCGCAGGCCAGCAGGCCGCAGGTGATGTCCGCGCCCACGTAGGCCGACAGGCAGGGAGGCAGGTACACCTGACAGTCCGCGCCCCAGTCAAGGCCCAGCTCCCGCGCGGGGACAGATTCGCCGAACAGATGCCGCGCCTGAAAGGGTGCAAGGGCAATGTCGCGGACATCGTAGCCCCGCAGCAGGTACAGCATGGCGGTGTTGCCGGTGATGAAAATGTCGCCCATAATGGCCTCGCGGCGCAGATTGTCCGCATTGGCCTTTGTTGGGGAAAAATGCAGATCGGCAATATCGCCGACGAGCGTGCGGTTCATCTCCTCCGGGAAGGGGGAGTATTTGTCCCAGGTACGAAGTCCGGCCTCAACATGACCGACCTTGACCTGATGATAGAACGCGGCAAGCGCACCGGCGAACGTTGTGGACGTGTCGCCGTGGACAAGAACAAGGTCAGGCTTGGCTGTATTTAAAACTTCGTCCATGCCAAGAAGCGTCTTGGTTGTGATGGTGGATAGTGTCTGGCGCTTTTCCATGATATGCAGGTCGTAATCCCCCGTCAGCCGGAAGATTTCCATGACGGAATCAAGCATTTCCCGGTGCTGACCGGTCAGGCAGACGATACTTTCAATCTGCTCACAGGCCTGCAGCGCCTTGACAAGCGGCGCCATTTTGATGGCCTCCGGCCTTGTGCCGAAGACGGACATGACTTTCAGCTTATTCATGCGGTTCCTCCTGTTTTTCTTCCGGCTCGTCCTCTGCCGGGTCGTTCTTCGAGAAGATCAGTTTGAAGCCGATAGCGCTGACAATAAAAATTGCAGCGATGAGAATGAGCGCCTTGAGTTCACCCGAGGACGTCAGCAGCACAGCAGCTAACCCTAAAATGCCGGTCAGCATATAGGCGATGGCGACAGCCTGCTTCTGTGAGAAGCCCATGTCGATGAGGCGGTGATGGAAATGGCCGCGGTCGGCCTTCATCGGGTTCTGACCGTGGGCAATACGGCGCAGGAAGGCAAAGCTGATATCGAAGATTGGGATACCGAGGATGAGGAACGGCACGGCAAAGGAGATAATGGCATACATCTTGAACAGGCCCGTAATGGAAAGCGTGGCAAGAATATAGCCGAGAAAGGTCGAGCCGGTGTCGCCCATGAAAATTTTCGCAGGGTTCATGTTATACGGGATAAAGCCGAGGCATGCGCCGAAGAGCGCACAGAGGATGATGGCGATGTTGACCTCCTTCACCATGAGCGCCACGACGATCAAGGACGCGGTCGAGATGGCAGACACACCGACGGCGAGGCCGTCGAGGCCGTCGATAAAATTGACGGCGTTGGTGATAGCGACGATCCAGATGATGGTGACGGGGATGGACAGCCAGCCGAGATTGAGATAGGTTGCCTCGGAAAAGACGTTGGGGTTGGAGACAAACTGAATTGTGCAGCCGTGCCAGACAGCGACGCCTGCGGCGGCAATCTGGACAAACAGCTTCGGCAGCGCCTTGAGTGCCATGATATCGTCCAGAACGCCGAGAATAACGATCATAATGGAGCCGAGCAAAATGCCCTGCATCTGCCGGTCAATGTCTGCGAAGACGAGAACCGACAGCAGAAACGCCAGGAAAATCGCCAGACCGCCCATGCGTGGAATGGGAACCTTGTGCATGCGGCGGTTATCCTTTGGCACATCGATCGCACCGACCTTACAGGCCAGCGTCTTGACCATCGGCGTGGACGCAAACGACACAGCTGCGGCGACAAGCATCGCCAGCAGCATGTAAACGACTTGTTTTGTTGTCATAATGATTGTTTAACCTTGTATGGGGGCCGACGCTCTGCCTGTGTAGGGGCCGATGCCCACATCGGCCCGGCAGAATATGGCCGTTTTTGCGGAAATCTACGGCAAATTCGGCACTTCCCAACGGGCCGATGTGGGCATCGGCCCCTACTGGGAAGCAGCGTGCTTCATGCGTTACCGCGCGACGAAGCCGACCTTTTTGTAGACCTTGCGGAGGGTCTTGTTGGCGAGATAAGATGCGCGCTCAGCGCCCTCCTTGTAGATGCTTTCCAGATACGCCTTATCGCCGAGCAGCTGCTCGGTCTTTTCGCGGATGGGACGGACAAGTTCGACAACGGCTTCGCCGACAGCGGGCTTGAAGACGCCGTAGCCCTGATCTGCAAACTCTGCCTCGGCCTGCTCGATGGTCTTGCCGGTGGCGGCGCAGTAGATCGCGAGCAGGTTCGAGATGCCGGGCTTATTGTCCTTATCGAAGCGGACGGCAGTCTCGCAGTCGGTCACGGCGCGCTTGAATTTGCGCATGATATCCTCGGGCTTATCCATGAGGAAGACGCAGCCGTCGGGATCGGACTTTGACATCTTGTTCTCCGGATTGCCGAGGCTCATAACGCGTGCGCCCATTTTGGGAATGAACGCCTCGGGCAGCTTGAAGGTGTCGGGGAAGGAATTGTTGAAGCGCGCGCCGATGTCGCGGCAGAGTTCAACATGCTGGCGCTGATCCTCACCGACGGGGACAAGGTCAGTCTGATAAAGCAGGATATCGGCGGCCATCAGCACAGGATAGGTAAACAGGCCGGCGGTAATATTATCTGCATGCTGCTGCGATTTCATTTTGAACTGCGTCATGCGCGACAGTTCGCCGAACTGCGTATAGCAGCCCAGGACCCAGGAGAGTTCCGCGTGCTGCGGCACATGGGACTGGATAAACATGATGTTTTTCTGCGGGTCGAGGCCGCAGGCGATATACTGCGCAAGCTGCTCCAGACTTCTGCGGCGCAGATCAGCCGGAACCTGCCGGACAGTAATGGCGTGCATATCGACGATACAATAGACGCACTCATATTCGTCCTGCAGATCGACCCAGTTTTTGATCGCACCCATATAGGAGCCAAGCGTCAGATCGCCACTAGGCTGGATACCGGAAAAGATGCGTTTTTTTTCGTCCATGATATGTCCTTCTTTCTATTCGATAGATGTGTTTATCATACCACAAACCGCCGGAATGCGCAATCAATGATTGACTGTTTCTGAAAAAAACTATATAATGTTTACACTGTATTTATTTTTATTGGAGGAATACGCATCATGGATTTTTTTGAGCAGATGGAAGCGCGCATCCCGCACGGCGAGGTCCGCACCCGCTTTGCTCCGAGCCCCACGGGCTATATGCACGTTGGCAACCTGCGCACTGCGCTTTATACATGGCTGATTGCCCGCCGCCACCACGGCAAGTTCATTCTCCGCATTGAAGACACCGATCAGGGCCGTCTGGTCGAGGGCGCGGTCGATGTAATCTACAAGACGATGGCCGAGTGTGGTCTGACACACGACGAGGGACCGGACGTCGGCGGTCCAGTTGGCCCGTATGTGCAGTCTGAACGGCGCGATCTATTCGGCAAGTATGCGAAGCTGCTGTGCGAAAAGGGCGGCGCGTATTACTGCTTCTGCCAGAAATCCGACGAGGACGAGAGCGAAGCCGCGCCCGGCGAGATCAAAAAGCACGTCTGTGCCTGCCGCGATCTGCCGCTCGAGGAGGCAAAAAAGCGCGTGGAGGGCGGCGAGCCCTTCGTCATCCGCCAGCGCATCCCGCACGAGGGCACGACCACCTTCCATGACGCGTCCTTCGGCGATATCACCGTGGAAAACAAGGAGCTGGAGGATCAGGTCCTGCTCAAATCCGACGGGCTTCCCACCTACAACTTTGCCAACGTCGTCGACGACCATCTGATGGGCATCACGCACGTCGTGCGCGGCAGCGAATATCTCTCCTCCGCGCCCAAATACAATCTGCTCTATGAAGCCTTCGGCTGGGAGATCCCGACGTATGTCCACTGCTCCCCCGTCATGCGCGACGCGCAGCACAAGATGTCCAAGCGCCATGGTGACCCGAGTTATGAGGATCTCATCCGCGAAGGCTATCTGACTGAGGCTGTGCTCAATTATGTTGCGCTGCTTGGCTGGAGTCCGAAGGGCGAATATGCAGAGCGGGAGTTCTATACGCTCTGCGAACTTGCCGAGATCTTTGACATTTCCGGCATTTCCAAGTCCCCCGCTGTATTCGATATCAACAAGCTGCGCTGGATGAACGCGGAATACATGAAAAAACTCAGCCCGGAGGCATTCTTTTCCAAGGCCGAGCCGGTTCTGAAATCTGTCATTACAAATCCCGCGATTGATCTGAAGGCGGTCGCCGCGCTGGTGCAGCCGCGCTGTGAGATTCTGTCCGACCTTCCCGAACGCGTGGATTTCATTGACAAGCTGCCCGTGTATTCGACAGACCTGTACGTCCACAAAAAGTCCAAGACAACGCTGGAAAACAGTCTTTCGTCGCTGCAGGCCGTTCTGCCGGTTCTGGAGAGGCTGGAAACGTGGACAAATGAGGCGCTTTACGACGCACTCGTCGCGCTGGCAGCCAAGCTGGAGGTCAAGAACTCCATCATTCTCTGGCCGCTGCGCGTAGCCGTATCCGGCAAAGCCTCGACGCCCGGCGGCGCAACAGAATTGTGTGCACTTCTAGGCAAGGAAGAATCAATCGCACGCGTGAAAACCGGCATCGAACTGCTTCAAAAATGAAGAAAATCAGCCCCTGCCTCTCATCTGCAAGAGGCAGGGGCCTGCTTTACCATGCGGAATAAAACAGTTCTATGGAAATAACGGCGAATTCGTCTCTTTTACGAATGAGGAGGGCTGCAGCACTCCGTTATCGGGGCATTATTTCTGCTCCTGCATATAGAGACCGACGCGGCTCTGAATGAGTTTAGATGCCTCTTCGACGGTCTTGCTGCCGGCAAAATAGCCTGCGGCTTCGTCGGAGATGATGGACAGAACATTCTGATCGTAATCCACAAAGCTGGTCGTAGAATCAATAAGCGCCATTACAGCATCGTACTGTTCCTGCGTGACGGCATAGAGTTCGATCATCGGCTCGTCGCCGTAACTCATGCCGCCGTTGGAGATGGGGATGGGATTGCCGTCGTCATCGAGGATCTGATTGCCGTCGGCGTCTGTCTCGTATTCCTGCGTCATAGCCTCCTGCGCTTTTGCCTCAAAGACTGACTTCACGATGGGGTAATTCCAGAGATTCTTCTGGTAGTCATCAGAGAGCGTTGAGCGGATAAAGGCCCATGCACCGGACTTATCCTTGCATGTCGTGGAGATGGAAAGCGTGCAGCTGGCGTTGAACGCGTTGCCGCTGGAGCCGTCCTCGCGCGGGAAGCCAACAAAGCGAATGTCGTTGTTCAGTGCGGCGAAGGTATAGTACAGATCACTGAAACCGGAAAGTGACGTCGGATAGAGCAGCTGCTTGCCGTTTTTCAGGCGGGTGAAATCGCTTTCATAATCATCCGAATCCGATTGCCAGTCATAGTCTGTCGGGAAAGGCTTGACAAACTCCAGAAGCGCGCGGAATTCGTCAGAGTCAAAGCTGCATGTTCCGTCCTGCCAGTTCATGAAGCTTTCCGCATTCATTGCAACGCAGCATTGCAGCATCTCGGCCTGGGTGTAATATTTGTTGAAAACCGTCGCGCCCTCGGGAAGCTTGGAAAGTGCATCGTTGACATCAGCCAGCGTCCATGTCGTGTACTCGCCCACAACTTTGCCAAGTCCGACCGCAGTCGTAACGCCGAAGTCGAGGGGCAGGCGGTAGAGTTTGCCTTCTGTCTGCGCCGCGTTCAACGGCTGCGCCATAAGCTTATCGCGCGAATATTCGGGGTCCGCATCGATATACGGCCACAGGTCTTCCAATAGGCCCTTAGAAGCGTACTGTGCAAGAGGGAGTCCCGTTTCGTTGGCGATAATATCGGGCACATTGCCAGAAATGATCTCCGTATTGAGTTTGGTAAGACCGGCATTGGAATCGTCATCGGTCGCATACTCCGAATAGTCCTTGACAACGATGCGGTAATCCGGGTTGGTCTTGTTGAATCTGACAATCTGGCTGCGAAGGTTGTAGTCAAGGTAGAGGCAGGCCAGTGTCAGTTCGGTCTTGGTCTGCACAGAAGCCGCGTCCACACGGTTGAGGACCAGAATCTGCTGCTTGCTGGGACCGTTGTCTGCATACTCATAAGTCACAGCGACGATACGGCCGTCGGAGAGGAAGCCGAAGCGGTCGGAATTGATGGTGTTGCTGTCCACGTCGCAGGCCATCCAGTCAACGACCTTCTCAACGTCACCGTTGTCCCTGCGTTCGCCAAAGATATTGCCGTTATCCATAAAGAAATAGGCATAGACATCATTGCCGGGGAGGATGTTCCACGCGCGGGAGGAAACGGGCGTTTCCTTGCCCCAGTCCTTCGTCTCCGGGTCAAGCTGCTTGAAGACCATCTTGCCGTCTGCGGAGGAGGTCGTCATGCCGACCTCGCTGGCGGACAGCCGGCAGATCTGGCCGTTCAGCTCGTCGCCGGACTTGCTGAACACGAAGCTGCCGTCCGGGCCGTAGACGTTGACGGTCTGATAGTCGTAAGTATAGACATAGCCCTTATCATCGGAAAGGATGGTATCGATATAGCTGTAGCGCCAGCTTTCGGTGCTGTCCGTCTCTTCATCGGAAACGGGCGTGATGGTGCGCAGCAGCGTACCGTGCGCATCAAGCTGAATCAGTTCGGAGATGGAATCGCCCTCCGTCCCGTCGTCCGTATAGCGGCTCGTCTGCCGGTAGAGCCAGAGTGTGCCGTCAGCGCCTGGGGCCATTGTCTGGATATTGGTACTGCTGTTGAAAACCTGCATGCTGCCGTCCGGGTTCATCGTCACACCGTCGGGAGCATCCGGATCTTCCGTGACCGGCTCCGCTACATAATTGTCAAGCTGCACACATTCGCCGGTGTCGAGATCAAAGCGGAAGATGACCTCGGAATAGGTATCGTAGGAGATTTCCTCGCCATTTTCATCGGTGTAAGTCTCCTGTCCGCCGTCCGGAATGCTGGCGGAAAAGTAGAGCGTGTCGCCGGAAACGCAACTCGTGCCAATCCACTGGATATCCTCCGGCAAATCAAAATACTGTGCTTGGTAGGCAAACTGCGTCGAGGTCTTGTCCTCTGCAGCGTTTTGTTCTGTCTTTTTTGTATCGTCCGCCGACTGCGGCTCACTTTTGCTGCATCCGGCGAGAACGCCGAACAGCAGAACGAGCACAAGGCAGACGGAAAGAATCCGTTTTGTCATAAACGATTCTCCTTCCTGTTCGCATATAGCATAGTTTTCCGTGCTGCCACATCGTAACAGAAAACCAGCAAAAAAGAAACCCCTCCGGAACAGATTTAAGAAAGAATTAAGTAAATTGACCATTTTTCATACTGCTTGGAATTCGCAGAAATTCGTGCTATACTGTAAAAAAACCGCAACAGGAGGCACTTTATGCCCGCGCATGTCATTTCCAGCGAGCAGCAGCGCGACCGAATGCTGTACACACCGATTCCGAAGTTAATCGTATCGCTGTCTGTTCCGACGCTGGCGTCACAGCTGATTTCCGTGTTTTACAATACTGCCGACACCTATTTTGTCTCCAAGCTGTCCACAAGCGCTTCGGCAGCAGTCGGCGTCGTTTTTTCGCTCATGTCCATCATTCAGGCTTTCGGTTTCGGCATCGGCATGGGCTGCGGGTCGATCATCAGCCGCAGTCTCGGCAACCGGGACAACGAGCGGGCTAACCGCACCGCAAGCAGTGCGTTCTTTTTTGCCGCCGCCGTGGGCCTTCTCATCTGCATTGCAGGCCTCTGCACGCTCCGGCCGCTTATGCGGCTGCTTGGCTCAACGGAAACGATTCTCCCCTACTCCGAAAGCTACGCGCGCATTATTCTGCTGGCTGCGCCCATCATGTGCGCCTCGTTCGTGCTGAGCAACACCTTGCGCTCCGAGGGTGAGGCAATGCTCTCCATGTACGGCATCTGCACAGGCGGACTCCTGAACGTCGCACTCGACCCGCTGTTCATCTTTGTCTTCGATATGGGCATCGCGGGCGCGGCGCTGGCCACAGCGCTCAGTCAGCTGGTCAGCTTCTGCATCCTTGCGTGGCTGTTCCTGCACGGGCGGAGCATCGTGCGCCTCCGCCTGCAGGCCGTCAGCCGCAGCCCGCGCGACTACGGCCAGATCCTGCTCATCGGCTTCCCGACGATCTGCCGGCAGGGCTTCGCGAGTCTGTCCTCCGCGCTGCTCAACAACGCAGCCGCCGCCTATTCCGACGCCGCCGTCGCGGCCGTCACGATCTCCAACAAGGTCTATCTGCTCGTGCGCTCCATGATCATCGGCATCGGGCAGGGCTTCCAGCCCGTGGCGGGGTATAACTTCGGCGCGGGCAACAAGCCGCGCACGCGGCAGGCGTTCTGGTTCTCCACGCTGTTCGGGACGGTGGTATGCGTGGCGGGCGCGGCGCTCATCGCGCTGTTCCCGGAGCAGATCATGCACTTCTTCCGCGACGATCCGGAGGTCACGCGCATCGGGCGGCAGGCGCTTTTGTACGCGTGCGCGGTCATGCCGGTGATGGCGTATTCCACGTATGTGAACCAGCTGTACCAGTGCCTCGGCTTCCATCAGGCCGCGACGCTTTTGGCCAGCTGCCGCAACGGACTGCTGTATGTGCCGCTCATTCTTCTGTTGCCGCGCATGCTGGGCCTGCCCGGCGTAGAAATGAGCCAGCCAGGCGCAGATCTTCTGACCTTCGTCGTATCTCTTCCCTTCCAGATCTGGTTCTTCCGCCACAAACTCCGGTAATCCGAAGCAGACACCTTTTCCCCCTGTCCGCGTATGCTGATAGGGGGGATTTTTTATGTGTGTAAAAACCGAGCAGCTTGGACTGCTGCTGATTGGGGTGGGCATCGGGCTTTTCCTGTCATTTGCGCTGTGTGGCTGGTTCCTGCGGATCTTGATTGCGACGATCCTAATCGTACTGGGGCTTTTGATTTTGAAATAATTTCGGAAACATATCCTTGTCCGGCTCTGCGTATATATATCCCAGAACATATACAAGGAGTTGAGACTATGGAGCTTGCATTTGAACAGAAACAGCAATCCTGCCTGCGGCGCACGGCGCATCTTTCGCTTGCGCAGGAGCAGACACAGGAACTCATTATACCCGACAGCATGCCGGACGCGGCGCGCATGCTCATCTGCTATGCCGAGCCTGAGGTGCAAAGCAAAACAAACCGGGAAGGCAGCCTTCTTGTGACAGGGACACTGCGCGCCAGCTGTCTGTATGCAGACGAGACGGGCGGCTTGCAGCTGCTGACCTCCGAACTGCCGTTTACGGTCAAGCTAGAGAGCGCCGATCTGCATGAAGAGACGCAAACGCTCGTACGCTGCTGCGTCCGCAGCGCGGACAGCCGCCTGATCAACTCGCGCAAGGTGCTCCTGCGCGTGAGCGTTCTGGTTCAGGCGGACGGCTATGAGCCGCAGACGCAGAGCATGAGCGTCCTCAAGGATCCGCCTGCCTGCCTGCAGCTGAAAACACAGACCTATGAGACGAATGCGCCTGTGGAGCTTTCCGAGCGCGCGTTTCAGGTCAGCGAGGAACTGAATCTGCCAGACGGCAGGCCTCAAATTGCACGATTGGTCAGCTATTCGCTCACGCCGGTCGTACAGGAGCAGGGGCTGGTCGGAAGTAAGGCGGTTTTAAAGGGAACCGCGAATCTGCAGATCACCTATCTGGACAGCGAAAACGCGCTGCGGACACTGAGCTTTTCCGTGCCGTTTTCGCAGTACTGTCAGATGGAGGAAGACTACGATCAGGACGAAACGCTCGAATCTGTGCTGCTCGTAACCGGAGTGCAGCTGGAGCCGGTCGCGTCAGAGCAGTCGCAGAAGCTGCTGTTCGGCGCAGGGCTGCTGGCGCAGTGCATGGTAGTACAGCCGCAAGCGCTTACGCTTTGCGAGGACGCGTATTCGACGAAGGGCGAGTTCCAGCCGCAGTGGGAAACGCAGGAACGCACCATGCGGCTTGACGCGCAGGTGCAGCGTGAGCCCATCCGCGCCTCGTTCCCGGCGCAGGCTGCCACCGTACTCGACTGCCGGGTCTATCCGGACGCGCAGGCGTTTGAACGGACAGACGACGGCGTTACCGTCCATGTACCGCTGCGTGCGGATCTCGTCTATACCGATTCCGATGGCGCGGTGCAGGCTGAGACGTTCCGCACGGAGGTCAGCTGCCATACGGCGCTGAACGAAAACGGGCTCTGCGAAGCCGTGTGTATGCTCCAGCCGGAGGGCTACGCCTCGGCAGGCAGCGGCACAGTCGAACTGCGCTATGACGCGGTCTTTCAGGTGCAGACATTTTCCCGGCAGAAGCTGCAAAACCTGTCCGGCGGGACGCTTGACCTGACAAGGCAGCAGAACACGCAGCGGCCGTCGGTCGTGATCCGGCGCATAAGTGAAAACGCCGCGCTTTGGGACCTTGCGCGGCAGTACCGGACGACGGCGCAGTCGATTCAGCAGGCCAATCATCTGACGCAGCCGGAGGCAGACGCCGGACAGCTGCTGCTGATTCCCATGTGAGACGGGAGGCGGGAATATGGAACAACGTTCGATCTACGCGCAGATCGCGGACCGTACGGACGGCACGGTCTATATCGGCGTCGTCGGCCCTGTGCGGACGGGAAAGTCTACCTTTATCAAGCGGTTTATGGAGCAGCTTGTGCTGCCGAACATCGAAAACATTTATGAGCGTGAGCGCGCCACCGATGAACTGCCGCAGTCCGGCTCGGGCCGGACGATCATGACGGCGGAGCCGAAGTTCGTCCCGAACGAGGCTGCCCGCATCAGCCCCGACGGAAAAACGACGCTGCAGGTGCGTCTGATTGACTCCGTGGGGTATATGATCCCCGGCGCGGTCGGCGATATGGAGGACGGCAAGCCCCGCATGGTCACGACACCATGGGCCTCCGAAGAACTCCCCATGGCACAGGCAGCGGAACTGGGGACAAAAAAGGTCATGGAGGAGCATAGTTCCATCGGCGTGGTCGTCACGACGGACGGAACTGTCACAGATATTCCGCGCGAGGATTACCGCGAGGCGGAGGCCCGCGCCATCGCAGATATGCAGAAGACTGGCAAGCCATTCGTGGTCGTCGTAAACACGCAGGACGCGAAAAAGGGACAGGCAGACGCGATCTGCGCCCGTATCCGGGAAGAATATGGCGTGCAGGCACTGGCGATGGACTGTGCCGTCATGCAGACGCAGGACATTGCACGGCTGTTGGAAGCCGTGATGTATGCGTTCCCGGTCGAGGAACTGCGGTTCTTCCTACCAAGCTGGGTTCGGGCGCTGCCGGATGATCATCCGGTCAAATCCGCCCTGTACGACGCAATGCTGAGCCGTGCGGAAAAGCTTACAAGCCTTAGTGACGCGGAAAGTGTGATGGGGACGCTGCAGGAACTTGAGCCGGTTGACGCATTCCGGGTACGGGAGGTCGATCTAGGGACAGGCACAGTCACCTGCGAACTGCATCTGCCGGAGACGCTGTTTTATGAAGAACTGTCCAAGCAGGCAGGCGTGGAGATTGCCGATGACGAAGCGCTCATGCAGATGCTGCGGGAACTTTCGCAGACGAAAAAGCTTTATGACAAGGTGCAGACCGCGCTCGAGCAGGTCAAGGCCACCGGCTATGGCATCGTGATGCCGGGCGCAGAGGAATTGAAGCTGGAGAAGCCGGAAATCGTGAAGAAAAACGGCAATTATGCCGTCAAGCTGCGCGCCAGCGCACCGTCCATCCACATGATGCGCGCGCAGATTGAGACGGAGATCAGTCCGATGGTCGGCGGCGAGCAGGAATCGCAGCAGCTGATCGACTATCTGCTCGGCGAGTATGAAGAGGATACCGACAAGCTTTGGCAGAGCAATATTTTCGGAAAATCACTCTATGAACTCGTCTCCGAGGGTGTCACGGCGAAGATCATGCGCATGCCGGACGACGCCCGGCAGAAGCTCACCAAGACCCTCGGCCGCATGATCAACGAAAACACCGGCGGCATGATCTGCATCCTGCTGTAAAAGGCTCCCCTCCC
>OODJ01001957.1_pt1 | contig 14625 bp, 12 predicted proteins | sample 1671611 | NCBI WGS metagenome assembly OODJ01 (sample SAMN06348174, study PRJEB24527) | human gut metagenome | biome: human gut; feature: ankylosing spondylitis patient; material: feces | host: Homo sapiens | place: China | collected 2015-10 | reverse complement strand
CCTTCTTGCAGTTTTTCAACAAATAAAACTTTTAAAGAACAACTCAAGCCGTAAAAAAAGTCTTTAGTTATCGTAGTTTTTCTCAGTTGACCATATTATATCACACTCACCAATGTAATATCATGGGCAACTTCGCCTTTTTGAAATTCAATCCATGCTGTTCAGTTTATCCACGAACTGCTGCACGGCAGATACGATCTTACGGATCCTCTGCCGAGAACCCCAGCGCCACTGGCGATAGGCGCACAGTACTTGAACGTCTCGCCCATCATTGAGACATTGGTGTTCGCATTGGAAGAAGCAGCGGCAGTCACCGGCAGGAACTTCTTGCCGACATTCTCCACAGAAGATCCGATGTTCTGGAGCTTTTCTCCAGCTTCATCGATCTTGGCAAGAGTCGCATTCTGGATGCCATTTGCGTAACCCCTCCTTTTGGGCATAAGAAAAGCCCTACTTTCTTTGACATAAGTAGGGCAAAATTAAACTATAAAATTCTTAACTTGAAATTTCTATGGTGATTTTGCTTGAGCAATTTCACAAAAAGTCGTTTTTCTGAAATTTCTTTCGCTTCGTATTTTCACGATAAGCTGATTTTCTGAAATTTCTATGCTAAAATAGCCTCAGAAATTTCAATTTCCGTTTTTCGGAGGAAAGGAAACAATCATGACAAACCGAGCTGGTACACTCGTGAGTAATCTGTCAGGCGAAATGGCTTATGAATCTTTTCGACCGACTCTGCTTCCACCGAATCCTCCTATTGAGGTGTCTGGTGAGCTTTTCACGAAACTTATGCTGCCAATAAAAAAGAGGGCCATCGCTTGCGGCGCGGTGGCGGATGCCAGCCGGTTTGACGGTGGTCCTCTTTTTTGCTTGCTTTTTGTTCGGTCTCGTGGTAAAATAATGCTGAAAGTTATTTCAGTGAAAATGTATTCAGTATTATTGGAGGTGCAATATGTTTATAGGCCGTGAGAAAGAACTGGTGCTCTTGCAGCAAGACTACATCGGCAAAGCTGTGATGGTCTACGGCAAGCGGCGAGTTGGAAAGACCACGCTCATTCAGAAAGCCCTTGATAACTGCCCTTATCAGACCGTCTATTTCGAGTGTTTGAAAGGCACAGTACAAGAAAATATTGATAGCCTCGTTGATGAGCTGATTCGAGCCAAGATATTGCCAGTAGCTCTGAGCTTCAGTACACTACAAGATGTTTTTACCTATCTTAACACGCTGCCTCAGAAAATGGTTGTCGTCATTGACGAATACCCCTATCTGAAGGTGATGAATGAGCCCACAACAGTTGATTCCGTTTTTCAGAGCATCATTGATAACCGGCTTGGAAACATTGAGCTTATCCTCTCCGGCTCTCACATCGGAATGATGAAGGACCTCTTGCAGGAGAAAAATGCTCTGTATGGACGCTTTGCTGTCACTATCAAACTCAACGAATTGAACTATCTGGATACCGCCAAGTTCTATCCTGACAAAACTCCCTACGACAAGGTGGCGCACTATGCTGTATTCGGCGGTTCTCCTTTTGTGAATCAGGCGTTGCGTCCTACTGCCACGCTGCGAGAAAACATCGTCAGTACAATTCTAAATCCTGTGAGTGCGGTGTACCTGTATGCCAGTCAGTTGCTGTTGTCGGACTATTCCGTCAAAATCAACGCAGAGCGTATCTTTGCAGTCATTGGTAACGGCAAGAAGCGCTATTCTGAAATTGAAGACAAGCTGGATGTGAAGAAGACCGGCAATCTTGCAAAACAGATGAAACCTCTGCGTGACCTCGAAATCATCTCCCGCAATTACCCCATCAACAAGCTCAACGACAGCAAGAAATCTACCTTTGAAATCAACGACAACTTGTTACGGTTCTACTTTACCTTTATCTATAAAAACGCCAGCGCATTGCAAGTGCTAGGCGCAGAGGCTTTCTATGATGAGTATGTAGCCCCTACTCTGACAGACTTCATCTCTCGCCGATTTGAGGGCATTTGCCGTGACTATTTCAGTTTACAGGTTCGTTCTGGGAAACTGAAGGGTGTTCGCAACATCGGCAGCTATTACTATGACGACCCCGTCCACCGCAAGAACGGTGAGTTCGATGTCGCTCTGGAGCTGGCAGACGGCTATGCAATTTATGAGGCAAAGTATTATGCCCAACCTATGACCCTCGATGAAATTCACCGTGAGGCTCAGCAGGTGGCGAACATCAAGGAACTGGCCGTTAAGCAGCTCGGATTCATCGCCATCAATGGCTTTGTGGAGCAGGAAAAGCCTTATACCTATCTTGATGGCAATGACATTTTTGCGGGAATGTAGCCCGAAGCAAGCGGTTGACGCATCACCGCTGCAATTCAACCTGTTTTCGCACAAATCAAGGTCTTTCTCAAAGAGGTTCACCCATAGAAAAAGCCACATACAGTCTATCTGCTCTAAAGCAGTGCAAGGAACTCATCTGAAAAAACCGGTGGAGCACACGGTTAAAGGCCGAGCATAATTCCCGGTGTGCGGAGGTCAATGTTCTGTTCGCATCCTGCCAGAAGCTGCTCAACTATGTCATGTTCCAGCCGGACCTTTCCCCTGCCTACGACTATCAGCAGATGGTCCTTTCGAAGAACTGCACAAAAAAAACAACTCGACAATCAGCTTCGTGTTTGCCACGCGCATGCCGAAAGACAGATTACTCTTATCGAAGATATGCACTGCGGAATTTTTACCGAATCGAGCTTTTCCCTCTCACGAGGCAGAATTTTCAGAGCCTCGTCCATCTTATGGTTGGCTCGGATTCCATCCAATAGCCAGAGGGATGCGGCGAGCGAGTAGTTGAATTGCTCTTTCCCAACATTATAGGGCGGGCGCATAATCAAGTTTATGGCTGTCCAGTCCGCGTCAAAGTTGTAGGCTTCCGTTTCCTTGATGACAAATGAAGAGTGCACACCCCGTCTATAGCTTCAAAGTTTAGGCGGGGTTAGCTCGCTTACTGGGAGTCAATATAGGATTTTACAGCCGATTCTGTTCTGTCCGAAACGCTACACACAAAGTAACTATCGCTCCAAAAATATGGCTTCCAATAATACTGTTTGAGTTGCTCACTAAAGTTTTTACGAATAAGTCGAGAAGTAACAGTTTTATAATTGTTAGCCAATTTGGATAGTTGTACTTGTGGTGGGGCCTCAAACAAAATGTGGATATGGTCCAAGTCGGTATTGACAGCTTTAATAGTGCAATGCCATGAATCAAAGATTGTTTTTGTTTGGTCAAGCAGGTAGACTTTTATCGCACCTTTAAGCACAGGATGACGATATTTTGTTACTACAACTAAATGGTATTCTAGTAGGTAACAGGAGTGTCTATTTGTCCTATATAGGTTATTTTTGCACATAGTATATCCTTTACAACTAAATATTTTTTTGGTATAATCATACTATAAAGCAACGCTATTGTAAAGGAGGTGAGTGCTTTGAATATTACATCCAGCTATCAAGTCAGAATCGTCAACTGCAGTGTCAACCTTATCGATACGGTTCGTATATATCAGGAAGCGCTCTCCTACCTGATTGGTGTTGTCAGCGAGAACTGGGATGCCGTAAAAAGCATAACTACCGGAGCCTTGGAACAGCAGCGCTATATCGAAAAGCTGGTTCATGGCAATAAAAACCGTGAAGCCAAATATCAGGAATTCGATAAAATGTTCCATAAGTATCCTTCGTACTTGCGCCGTGCAACAATTACAGCTGCTATCGGTGCAGTGAGCAGCTACCGCAGTAATCTTGCTAATTGGGAAAACACCGACAAGCATACGCTACACCTATGTTTCATATGGAGGCAGTCGTTTGCCTGACACGCGAGGCGTGACAGGCAAAAATATATAGCCCGAAAGCCATGATGAACAGGAGGTACCCAGATGAGTGAAATCACGTTGAACAGCCTTCCCAAGACCTTGGACGAGCTGAAGGCTATGCCCCAGGCTGCGCTGACTGTGCCGGAGGAAGTGGCCGCTCTGACAGTGGCGGCGCTGGCGCTGTACCCGGAAAACCCTGCCGAGACCGAGAAAATGCTGGATTTCCTGCGCGGCCCGCGCCCCTTGAACGGCATCGACAAACAGTTTATCCGCGACCGTTTTCGCGGCAAGGAATACCTGATGCGTTCCTACCTTGTCGGTTCCACACCGGAAAACAACTACACACCTGTGCAGCCGTACCGAGTCACCGTTTCGGAAAACACTTACAGCCGGACGCAGTTTGTCGACGGGTACCTGACCTTATATGTGGCTTGCAGCGGCGCTGACAGCCCGCGCCCGCTAAAGCTGCGCAACAAACCATCTACAGGGCAGTGGTTTTTGTGGGAGCAGCAGCTTTTGACCGGCATCCGTATTCCGCAGGTGGCTGACCCCTGGGCATAACTTCCCGCCCTGCGACCTTACAGTTTTCCTGACAGTTAAATCGCTCTCGACCCATGGACAGGTCGAGGGCGATTTTTAGTTGTGCATTGCGGCGCATACTGGTGGTGAACGACAGCGACAAAGAATCTTGTCGAATTGAAAATTGACACACGCAAATTCTTCAGTATATGTCCACCTGTGTGGAGCATATACCGTCAGGATTCGCATATGGCAGCGGTAATTCTATTTCGTTTTTCGCGTGGAATTGCCAGAGTTATTCATTCGACAAACTCATAATGCGGTTCTCCGTATAGAGGAAAAGCCTATTAAGTTATAGGCAACGGATTATAACCGCACTTTGAGAAAAGAGGTCTCAAGGTACCTTTTATCTTTTGAATTTGTTGTATACCTCCAGATGAAAAAAATAAGGAGAGGCTTCCAAGAAAACCTCTCCTTAACTGGTATTAAGGGCTATGTCAGATTTTTTTCAGCAAAATATTTACGACAGGTAACTTACCGATACAGCGGCCCGTACTGCTTGCAAGCAGCATAATCCGCAGCCTGCTGATCCTGTGTGCCGAAGCTGGCCCATGCGTGGGGGCGATAAACCTTCTCGGCAGGGACATTGTGCATCGTGACCGGGATGCGCAGCATGCTGGCCAGCGTAATGAGGTCAGCACCCACATGGCCGTAAACGGTCACTCCATGGTTGGCACCCCAGTTTGCCATAACGCTGTACACATCGGTGAACGCTCCCTGTCCGGTCAGGCGCGGGCAGAACCATGTGGTCGGCCAGGTCGGGTCGGTGCGTTTGTCGATGGTGTTGTGAATCTCGTCGGGCAGATCAGCCGTCCAGCCCTCGGCAATTTGCAAGACGGGTCCAATGCCCTCCACAATGTTGAAGCGCAGCATCGTAACAGGCATCTCTGCCTTGCAGCGGAAGTGGCTGGAATATCCACCGCCGCGGAAGTACTCATAGTCCGCGCGACACCAATCGGTGGCGTTCAGGCACGCCTTGATGTCCGTATCGGTCATCTCCCAGAACGGTTTCATCACATGATTGCCCTTGGCATCTACGCAGGCACCGGAACCGTCCAGGGCCGTTGCGCCGGAATTGATGAGGTGAATAAAGCCGTTGGCGGCAACGCCGTCAGGCTTCTGCCCGGTCACACGCTCGCAGGCTTCCGGGCTCCAGTAGGTGCGCACGTCATGGAAGCACGGCGCAGAGCCGGAAACAAGGCTACCCAGCATCATGGCAATGCCGTTGCAGGTATCATTCTCGGTAGCAAACGGGGTCGGGGCCTTCGGGCCGTTCCAGTCAAAGGTGGAAGCCATGATGGCTTCGGTGAAGTCAGCGTTCGGCAGCCAGTCTGTCCACTGGCGCTGGCCCTGGAAGCCGCCGACCACAGCGTTGCGACCGAGCGCTTCTTCATGCCAGCCCATCTCGTCCAGACGCGGATTGCCGTATAGAATGTCGCGGATGATCAGGGTCATCTTGACGATAAACTCCCAATCCTTGTCGGCCGGAACAATTTTCGACTTCGTGATGACAGGCGGCAGGTTCTTACCGAGGTTCTTATCAAAGCCCTCTTTGCAATTCTCGCGCACCCATGCCAGCGCCTTTTCATATTCGTCGTGGTCATAGATACCGATGGAAATGCGGCGCAGGATCTCGACCTCGTCCACCCACTCGGCGCGGATGCCGAAATACTTTTGCAGAACACCTGCATCGCAGAAGCTGCCGGCAATCCCCATCGTCACAGCGCCAATATTGACGTAGGCCTTGTTCTTCATCCAGCCTGCGGCAACAGCACCACGGGCAAAGCGCAGGATTTTCTCGGCCACGTCATCGGGAATCGTATCATCGTTGGCTTCCTGCACGTCATGGCCATAAATGGAGAAAGCAGGCAGACCGCGCTGGGCGTGTGCTGCCAGAACCGCAGCCAGGTACACCGCGCCGGGGCGCTCGGTGCCATTGAAGCCCCAGACTGCCTTGATGGTGTTGGGATCCATATCGAACGTTTCGGTACCGTAGCACCAGCAGGGGGTCACAGACAGCGTTGCCGTAACATTCTGGGTAGAGAACTGCTCTGCCACGCGGGCCGCCTCGGCACCACCGCCAATTGTCGTACAGCCGATCACGCACTGCACCGGCGTACCATCGGGGTACTTGAGGTTCTCCGAAATCAGCTTGGCGGCATTTTCTGCCATGCGCATCGTCTGATTTTCCAGGCTTTCACGGACGCCGCCCCAGCGTCCATCGATGACAGGGCGAATACCAATTTTAGGATACAGCATAGTTGCACCTTCCTTATTATAATAGGGTTTTGAAACGATCATAAGCGGCGTTCCATTCTGCATAGTTCTGTGTGCTTGGGGTATATGTTTTAATGACCTCTGTCTCCGCAACCAGCCGGCGTCCTTGTGTGATGGAGTCCAGCAACCCCAAGGCTTTCAACTGAATCATAATGTTGCCGAGCGCCGTAGCTTCCACCGGGCCTGCCTTTACTGTAAGGCCGCAGCAGTCTGCCGTCATCTGGCAAAGCAGACGGTCTTTTGTGCCGCCGCCCAAAACGTGCAGGGTCGTAAATGCTCGACCTGTTACAGCGGAGAGCTGCTCTATCGCATAGCGATATTTCAGAGCAAGGCTCTCATAAATGCAGCGCATTACGGCTCCCACCGTTTCCGGGACGGGCTGGCCGGTTTTGCGGCAAAATTCCTGTATTCTGCCCGGCAGGTCGCCGGGAGCAACAAATTCCGGGGCATCCGGGTCAATAAAACTGCGCAGCGGTTCGGCGGCAAGTGCCTGTTGCTCCAGCTCCGCGAAAGAATATGCCTGTCCACGGCGCTTGTACTCACGGCGGCTTTCCTGAATCAGCCAAAGACCGATGATATTTTTCAGATAATTGATTTTCCCGTTTGCACCGAGTTCATTGGACAGCCCGCTTTGGCAGCTGTCCGCCGTCAGAATCGGGGCATCCAATTCCGTTCCCAGCAGGCTCCATGTGCCACAGGATAGAAATACCGTATGTTCGACATCTTCCTCGGCACACGGCATAGCAGCCGAGGCGCATTGTGTATCATGCCCTGCCACCGCAATGATTTTCGCGCCGGTTGTAAGTGTACCCGTCACCGTACCGCTGGCGACAAGGGGCGCGAAGTGGTTTTCCTTCAGACCATAGGCGGTCAGCACTTCCCTGCTCCACTGCCCTGTGCGGGGGTCAAGCATCTGGCTGGTGGAAGCAATGCTGCGCTCGCAGACCGGCTCGGCCCCCAACAGAGCCGCAAACAAATCCGGCATAAAGAGGATCTGCTCAGCCTTTTGCAGCAGTTCCGATTCCTGCTCCTGCAGTGCCAGCAACTGGAACAAGGTATTGATTGCCATGATTTGGTTGCCGGTATGGGCATACAATTCTTCTGCGGGCATACAGGCAGCGGCCTGTTCCGGTTTGCCATTCGTTCGGGCATCGCGGTAATGAACAGGGTTTGCCAGCAGATGGCCGTCCGCATCCAGTAAGCCGAAATCCACGCCCCATGTATCAAATCCTAAGCTGTCAAATGTACCAGCCTTTTGAATGGCTGTGTGGATTTCCTTCAGCAGTGTTTCCACATCCCAGCAGAGATGACCGTCCTTTTCGATGGGGACATTTTCAAAACGATGGATTTCCTCGTAGGTGAGGTTTTGGCCATCGTACACGGCCCGAATCGCACGTCCACTGGAAGCGCCAAAATCGAAGGCCAGCACAGTTGCTGTGTTACTCATTGAACCACGCCCTTCTTCAAAAGTACGTTGGCATAGATTGCGCTTTCCCCGGTGGCGATAATCGCATAGGCATGGCGTGCGCGCTCATAAAACGCAAAGCGCTCCACCATTTCAATTTTAGCCGGGTCATTGCCGCTCTCGTTCAACTTCTGTTTATAGCTATCCCAGATAGTCGGCTTGCACGGATCGCCATCAACCACTTTCATCAGCGTGACAGGCTTTTCCACATATTGATCCAACGGCAGAAATTGCAGGATGGCCTCCAGCAGTTCTACTGTTCCGTGGCCGTCTGCACGAACCACAATGGCATCTTTGCCGATGCTTTCAGCCGGGAAATTTCCGTCTGCGAGAATGATTTCGTCGCCATGTCCCATCTCGCAGAGGACTTTCAGAAGTTCCGGACTAAGGATAGGCGGAATGTTCTTCAGCATATGGGGTCTCCTTATTTGTCCGTCGGCTCACCTTTTTCGCGTCGCTCAAATTTGCGATAGCCGGGGTGTTTGCCGGTAATTTTGTAGTAGGAGCGGAGATTGATGAGCTTATCAATATTCTTGCGGTCAATATCGTAGCTGCCGCCGAGAATGATTGCGTTGATTGTGATTTTTGCCCACAGTTCCAGACTTTCCATGCGATAATAGGCGGTGATGACATCGCTGCCCACCGTCAGCGCACCGTGGTTTTCCAGCAGCATAACATCGTGGTCGTTGAGATACGGCTCGATTGCGTCCGGCACCTCCGTCGTGCTGGGAGTTCCATACGGAGTCAGTGGCACAGCGCCGATGGCTGCCACATCCTCAATCATGTTGTACATATCCATCGGGCGATGTGCCACGGCAAAGCCGGTGGCTGCCGGCGGATGGGCATGGACAACAGCATTTACATCGGCGCGCTTTTCGTAGCAGCGCAGGTGCATCTTGATTTCGCTGGACGGGCGCAGGCCCTCTGCACCTTCCAGCACATTGCCCTTTGCATCAATACGCAGCAGCTTGTCCGGCGTGATGAAGCTCTTGCTCATGCCCGTAGGCGTTGCAAGGAAAGTTCCGTCCTCCAACCTAACCGAAACATTACCGTCGTTGGCAGCGACCCAGCCAAGCTGCCACATTTTATGGCAGACATCGCAGATTTGGTCTTTGATTTCTTCGATTTGCACAGTTTGTACCTCCTAAAGTGGATTTTGTCCTTTACTTGTATTATACTGTTGCAATTTGCCCTCGTCTTTGCGTATAATGATATTATATTGGACGATATTGATATTTTAGGAGATGCCTGCCATGAAGTTTCTGGCTTTCCATGAAAGCAGTACGCGCGGCACTTTTGACTTTCCCATTGAGCTTTATTATGTAGATAAAATGCACCCACGCTATGAAATGCCGTTTCACTGGCACATGGAATTTGAACTTATGCTGGTTCTGAGCGGGGAGTTTTCTCTGCTGATTGATGGACGCTCTTACCTTTTACACAAGGGGGATGCCGCCATCATTTCAGCCGGGGCCGTTCACGGCGGAACCCCCAACGACTGCGTTTACGAGTGTGTTGTCTTTGATATGAACCGCTTCCTCGGCAGCGGCTCCGTATGTCAGGCAAAATACAATGCGCTTTTTGAACGCGGCGCACAAATCGAGCCGTATCAACCGGCTGGCTCCGTAACCTGCCAACTGATTGACAGACTCTTTGAGGCAATGGAAAAAGAGCCGGAGGGATATGAATTTGTGACGATTGGTCTGATGTGGCAGTTGTTCGGTCAAATCCTTTTGCAGCATTCGTACACAGTATCCTCTCCCGGAAATAAACGAAATGATCGCAGCACAGCCCAAATGAAAGCGGCCTTAGAGCGCATCCGAAAGAATTACGCCAGCCACATCACCTTGGAAGATCTCGCCTCCACAGCAGAAATGACCCCTGAACACTTTTGCAGGGTCTTTCACAGCATAACCGGGCGCTCCCCTATTGACTATCTGAATTACTATCGGGTAGAATGTGCCGCCGAGCTATTATGCTCCACCGAAGATCCCATCACGGAGATCGCATATAGCTGCGGCTTTAGTGATTCCAGCTACTTTAACCGGATGTTCCGCCGCTATAAGGCTGAAGCTCCGGGCAAATATCGAAAACTGCATAGCATATAAAATCGCGCCGACAATGCATTGTCGGCGCGATTTTTAGTCAACAATTCGCATTTAGTATCAACCATTCTGAGTTTCCAATATCATAAAAATCAACTGCAATGCATGGCCTTATTAGCCTCACTGCGGACATACAACTTGCTGTATTACAGAAAACTCCCGCGCTCGTTAGGCGCGGGAGTTAAGGAAGGAGAAAACACGATTTTGCATGATGCACTCTACTGCAAAACGCAAACCGCAAAATGAAAAAGCAGATTAATGGTATCAGCAGTATTTTTCAATTACTTTCTGCATGGCATCCCAGTTTTCTTCCATGCCGGAAGTCAGCTTAAACTGGGTACGGGCGCGATTGAGATTCTGCTGTTCGTAGTTGATGTGGAAGTAGTGGTCTCCCTCCAGATAGTCGGCAAGGAAACGCATTCCGCACTCCATCGTCATCAACTTAGCACCCCACGGCAGGGTCTGCTTTTCCAGCGGGGTGAACGATTTCCCTGCTGCCTGCAAGAAGCCCTTTGTGTAAATTTCGAACAGTTCCATGCTGAAATTCACTTTCGTGAGGTCAGCTTCGTCCTCGGCGCAGTGGTTAGCACCAAAGCGGATAGAATCCCCAAAATCATTGGCAGCAAGCCCCGGCATGACCGTGTCAAGGTCGATAACGCAAAGACCCTCGCCGGTCGTTTTGTCGAACAGGATGTTGTTGAGCTTGGTGTCGTTGTGGGTGACGCGCAGCGGAACGGAGCCGTCGGCCAGCCCGTCCATGATGCGGGAGTACTGGTCTTCGTGGGCGAGGAAGAAGTCGACCTCCGGCTTGCAGGTTTCGGCGCGGCCCATCTTGTCGGCTTCCAGCGCAGCCTTGAAGTCGCGGAAGCGGCTCGGCGTGTCGTGGAAGTGGGCGATGGTCTCGGTCAGCTGGGAGGCGTCGAAGCCGGCCAGGAAGTTCTGGAACTCGCCGAACGCGGCGCCGGACTCGCGGAACACGTCGGCGTTGGGGACGAGGTTGTAGGAGATGGTGCCTTCGATGAACTTGTATATCCTCCAGGCGCCGTCCACCTCCTCGTTTTCGATGTAGCTCGCGCCGTCCTTGGTGGGGACGATGTCGAGCGTCTCCTGGTTCTTGGAGCGCAGGTAGGCGGTGACGAGTTCGATGTTGCGCATCAGGTGCACGGTGTCCGGGAAGATGTCCGTGTTCATCTTCTGCAGGATGTACCGGTGCTGATCCGTGTTGATCAGGAAGGTGACGTTGATGTGGCCGTCACCGTATGCGGTGATGCCCTTGACGTCTCCGTCGATGGCGAACTGATCGACGATGGCCGCCAGTTTCGGATCAATGTCAGTCATGTGGAACCCTCTTTTCCTTGTTGTGCCGCAGGTTGCCGCCGGTCTTCACCGCCACAACGACCCCCTATCTGAAGCTGCTGTGCCACTGCGACGCAGCAGCTGTTGGCGCATACGCACCGTTATTTGTTAATTATAGTTACATAAATGACAAACCGCCATTCTTCGGCGTTTATAGTTCCTGAATCCCCTTTTCTATTGCTATAATATAAAGACTGTGGATTTGAACATGACCACACCGCAGCTCGCATGATCCGAATCATGGGCGCTCTGACAAGAAACGACTGAACCAATGACCTCGTACGCCAACACCATCTCGTTCCCCCTGCACACGCCCGGCAGGACGACGAAGGCAAGTCCCGCCGACGTGCGCCGCAACAACCGTTCCCTGGTGTTCGGGCTGCTGTTCCCGAACGGGCAACTATCCCGCGCCGACCTCGGGCGGCAGACCGGACTCTCGCGCGTGGCGATATCGGGAGTCGCCAACAGCATGCTCGACGAAGGGCTGATCTGCGAGAGCGGTTTCGACGTCAACGCCTCCGGCAAGGGCAAGCGCGGCACGCTGCTGAGCATCGACACGTCGCGTCTGCACATCATCAGCGTCGACCTGTCCCAGGAGCATCTGGTGCAGGGAGCCGTGACCGACCTGCTGGGCACGCCACAGCAGCGCATGGAAATGGCGCTCGGACCGGATAACGACATCAACGCGGACATGATCGTGCAGCTGGTCGACCAGCTGCGCACCGACATCGACGCCGACACGATCATCGGCATAGGCATAGCGGCGACTGGTGTCGTCGAGGACGGTGTCATTCGCGAATCGACGGTGTTGGGATGGCGGGACCTTGATCTGAGAGGCATGCTGGAACGTCGTTTCGGATTCCCCGTCACCATCAGCAACGACGTCGTCTGCTCCATGCTCGCGGAGCGATTCTTCGGGCATGGTGACAAGAGCATGCTGTTCATCAAGATCGACCGTGGCATCGGTGCCGCGACGCTGATCGACGATGTGACGGTGATCGGGCAGAACCATGCCGGAGGCGAGATCGGGCATATCTCCCTCGACCCGGAGTCGGGGGTGTTGTGTCCGTGCGGCAAACGCGGGTGCCTGGAGACGATGGTCACATCGCCGGTGATTCGCGAGCGGATTCGCCGCGCGTCGACGCCCGAGGAGCAGCTGGACATCATCCGATCCTGCGGCGAGCAGCTCGCCGCGGCGCTCGCCATGCCAATCGGCCTGCTCGACATCAACGACATATGCGTGTACGGCCCGCCTGACATCGTGAACGCGGCGTTCCTGGAGGCGACGCAGCGCCGTGTGGACATGGTGTCGTCGTCGAAGTTCCACAAGCATACCTCCGTGCGACGGTGCCAGGTGGGTTCGGATATCGCGCTGCGCGGATCCGCCATCGACGTGGTTCATCATTACATCGAGAACGGTCACTGAGAGAACCACCGAAAGGTCCTTGCGATATGAATCGAGGGCCGCTCCCCCGTTCAGGGAGCGGCCCTCGATTCATGTTCTGCTCACATCCGGCCGTGTGGCCCGGGTGGTTTTGGAAACTCCGTCGCCGGTACCGGTGTGCCTATCAGGCCTCCGGCGCGGCCCACGCGGCGCCCAGCGCTCCGACCGGCTGGTCGAGTTGCGCAAGCTTGATGCGTTCGCCGAGATGCAGGCCCGTCAGGAACGGGCAGGTGCGCTCGCGCACGCGCAGTTCGTCCAGGGTGACGTCGATGAGCGGCTGGCCGGTCTTCGCCATGCCACCGCCGAAGATAATCATGCGCGGGTCATAGGATTGTGCGACGATCTGCACGGCGTCGACGATGGCGTGGGTGACCATGACGAGTATGCGCTGGGCGTCAGGCTCGCCGCGACGGGCGCACTCGATGAGATCCGGCATCGGAGGCTTGCCTTCGACTGGCCAGTGACGGCCGACCGACGCTCCGGAGCACACGGTCTCAAGACAGCCGCTCTGCCCGCAGGGGCACGGGAAGCGGTTCGGGTCGATCGGGATATGGCCGATCTCGCCGGCGGCGCCGCTGAAACCGTGCTGGACGACGCCGTCGACGACGATGCCCGCGGCGAGTCCGGTGCCGAAGTTGAGGAACACGATGGTTCCTTCGGGGTGGGATCCGCCGACCATACGCGCGGCGCCGACCGCGGCCGCATTGACGTCGTTCTCGACGTGCACGGGAATACCGAGGCGCTTGCCCGCTTCGGCACCAAGCTCCAGCGTATCGATGTCGAGGTTGACGACGTTGTCGACACGACCGGTTTCTGGATTGACCTGTCCGGGGATGCCGATGCCGACCGTGGCGACCTGATCGAACAGATCGCCGGCCACCTCATGGGTGATCGATACGACGTCGTCGATGACCTGCGCGTTGCCGCGTCGTGCGGGAATGCGCACGTCGTTGCGAACATTATCCTGCGGATCGACGAGAACGGCCTCGATCTTGGTGCCGCCGATGTCGATGCCGACGCGGAAGCGGTCGGCAGGTGTCTGCTGTGCTGTATCCTGCACTGTCATGTGTTGTGTCCTTACGTAACAGCGGATATGCGCGGTTCGCACATCCTTGACGAATATGTGGGGCAAGGCATATCGTCATGCCTTGCCCCACCGATGGGTCTGAGTGTCAGGGCCTCCGGAGGAAGGAGAAGGAAAGCACGGAAGCCCTGATCCTCAAGTCTTGCTGTCCGATCCATCTGTCCCCGTCCGTCCCGCATCATACCGTGGGACGGACGGGGACTGCACAGATCAGAGGTTGCGCCAAGCGATGGCGCTCTGGTCGAGGTCGAAATGCTCGATCGAACCGTCAGGCAGAGCCACATCCGTGGACTGCGGACGGTCTGTGTTGTTGATCACGCAGTACTGGCCGGCATCGGGGAACACCGCGACCTCGCACTCGGGGTTGGTGGAGCTGTATGCCGTGTACTTGTCCTCGTTGTGGGAGGCCCAGAACAGGATTCGCTCCAGCAGACGGGCGTTCGCGGCCGAGTAGGGCAGACCGGAGACGTATACGC
>OODJ01001936.1_pt1 | contig 14807 bp, 14 predicted proteins | sample 1671611 | NCBI WGS metagenome assembly OODJ01 (sample SAMN06348174, study PRJEB24527) | human gut metagenome | biome: human gut; feature: ankylosing spondylitis patient; material: feces | host: Homo sapiens | place: China | collected 2015-10 | reverse complement strand
CCTCCAGAAATTCCCCGGACACCTGGCGGAATCCTGCCTTTTCATACAGTCCCCGTGCGTAGGTCTGCGCCTCCAGCTGGACTGCATCTGCCCGGCAGACCGTCCGGGCCAGCCGGATCCCCTCCTGCAGGAGCCGGGATGCCAGCCCGCAGTGCCGCTTTACTGCGATCACCCGGCCAATGGCGGCGTCGGGAAATGCTTTGCCCGGAGGCAGCACCCGAAGATACGCCTGGATCCCGTTCTCATCTGCAAGCCAGATATGCCAGGCATCCCGGTCATATTCGTCCATCTCCTGATAGGGGCACTTCTGCTCCACCACAAAGACAGAGATCCGCAGCTTGGCGAGATCCAGCAGCTCGTCTGCCGTCAGATCCCGAAAGTGCCTGATGATCAGTTGCATGGCTTTGTCCTCCTCACGGGCCGGCAGCACGCAAAAACGCCCCGAGCCTTTCGGCTCAGGGCGAACATTCTGTCCGTGGTACCACCTGAATTCGGGTAAAACCGCACTCTGGGGCGCTGAAAGCGCCTGCCCCGGTAACGGTGGGCAGCCGCCGGGGCTTACTGACACTTCAGCTCCGGTGCTCCGGGACGACTTCTCCGGCGGCATTGGGAGAACTCACACCAGCCGTTCTCTCTCTTGGCCGCTGCCCGCCGGGTACTGCTTCCCTTCCTCGCAGGTCGCAATATCTTTTTTCAGTATAGTATACCCCGTTTGAATTGTCAAGACAGGGAAAATTAGAAATTAGGAATGAGGAATTAGGAATGGATGTGCCGCCTGCGGCGGCGGATCTCGATGCGTCCGGCGTAGCCGGACACCATAATTCCTAACTTCTAATCCCTAACTCCTAACTCTTCCTATCGTCAGCTCAGCCGCAGGATCTCCTTCTTCAGCCGGTTGATGATGCGCTTTTCCAGCCGGGAGATGTAGCTCTGGGAGATGCCCAGCTGGTCCGCCACCTCCTTCTGGGTCTGCTCCTTGCCGCCTCCCAGGCCGAACCGCAGGGTGATGATCTGCTTTTCCCGGGGCGAGAGCATCTGGATGGCCGCCGCCAGCAGGTCTCGCTCCACGTCCTCCTCGATGGGGCGCATCACCACGTCCGCCTCTGTGCCCAGCACATCGGAGAGCAGCAGCTCGTTGCCGTCCCAGTCGGTGTTCAGAGGCTCGTCGAAGGAGACCTCCCCCTTCCGCCCGGCATTTTTCCGCAGGTGCATCAGGATCTCGTTCTCGATGCACCGGGAGGCGTAGGTGGCCAGCTTGATGTTCTTGTCCGTCCGGTAGGTGCCCACCGCTTTGATGAGCCCGATGGTGCCGATGGAGATCAGGTCCTCGATCCCCACGCCGGTGTTCTCAAACCGCCGGGCAATGTACACCACCAGCCGCAGATTATGTTCGATGAGCTCCTTCCGGGCGTCCTCGTCCTCCGCCCGGGCCAGCAGCTCCGCCTCCCGCTCCCGGCTCAGGGGCGGGGGCAGGGTGTCGCTGCCGCCGATGTAGTGTACCTCCTCCGGCGGTAGCAGGCCCATCCGCACCAGCAGCCGCCTCCAGGACATCTTCCAGTTGTTCATGGTGACCTCTCCTTCCCACCGCGCCGCCCCAAAGGGCGCTGTATCCTGTACCCAACTCCGTGGGGGACAGGGCCGCCAGCAGCCCTGTGTACCGCACCCCCGCGATCTCCACCCAGTCGCTGCGCACCGCCAACAGCAAACCGCCTGCCACCCCCACCGCCCGGTAGGGGAGCAGGCGGAACCGCAGGCCCGGCGCCGCGCACACCAGGGGTTCCAGCAGCTCCGCGGGACGCTCCAGCGCCCCGCGGTCCAGCAGGCTTCGGATTTCCCGGGGAAAGGCGCCGTCCAGCCGTCCCGGGGACACCACCAGCACCGGCTGCCCCGAAACCGGATCCCGCAGGCTGTTTCCTGTGTCACAGAAGGCGGTGAAGGCGATCACCCGGCCAGCAAGGCACACCCGGACCGGCACCAGCCGGCCGTGCAGCCCCTTTTGGGCCGCGGCCCGGAACACCACCGTCAGCACCAGATAGGCCGCGGCGGAGGCGGTCAGCAGCACCTTGGCGTCCACGTCCGTGTAGAACACGCCGTTCACCATCGGCACGCCGCCCCCCGCCACCAGGCCCAGGGCCAGCACGCACCCGGCCATGGCACAGGAGACGGCGAACAGTAGCAGCGTCAGCCGCAGCAGCTTCTCCTCCCCGCCGTAGGCCGTCAGCGCCAGCAGCACCCCCGCCGCCAGCTTCACCGGCGTGGCGGCAAGAAAGCCCAGTCCCGGCAGGAACACCGCCACGGCATAGGCGCCCCCCAGCAGCCCCGCCAGCAGATACCGGCCCCGCCGGAGGGGGATCCCCGCCAGCCGGCCTACAGAGAGCACCAGCAGATAGTCCATCAGCCCGTTCAGCACGAACACGCTGTCCACATACACCACGGTCAAACGGCCCCGCCCTCCTTCCGTTCCGTGGGACTATTATAGGGCAGTCCGCCTGGAAAACCCGTCGCAAAAGGGGGACGCGCCGGAAAAGGCGCGTCCCCCCGTGACAGATGCCGTGCTCATTCTGCCCCACTGTCCGGATACAGATACGCAAAGGTGACAGCGTGGTTCTCCATGCCGCCGGCTGTTTCCCACAGGGCAGCGGCATCCGCGTCAAGGGCCGTTTCGTCCAGTGCGGCCTGCTCCGCGGCGGAGAGCGACGAAAATACCCCCGGAGCCAGCGCGCGCATCATCTGTCCCCAGGTGTCCTCCGCCTCCTGCCGGGCGGTCAGCTTCGTTCCTCCCCAGCAGAGGCACAGGGCCAGCACCAGCGCCCCAATCCCGGGAAGCCTGCGTTTCCAATGCTCCATGAACGCCATCCTCCTGACATACAGAATTTGATAGTTAGCATACACTAACTTTAGACCTCAAAAGAAAGCGTCCTGCGCTTTATATACAAGATACCATCTTTCCCGTCTCCTGTCAACAGCTCCGCCGGCCTGGGACGGTCCGGCAGAGCTGTTCAGGAAATCAGCTTTACAGCAGCGCCATATAAGGCAGAATCAGAGATGCCAGCATGGCGAATACCAGCACGATCACCAGGATCGCCGCCACCAGCCGGTGCTTCTTGCTCATTTCGGCCCCTCCTCCGTCAGAATCTTGCGGATGCTCTTCTCCGCCTTGCTGCGGGGCAGCATCAGCTCGTGCCCGCAGCCCAGGCACTTGAGCTTGATGTCCATGCCCACCCGCAGGATCTCCCACTGGGTGCTGCCGCAGGGATGGGCTTTTTTCAGCTCCACTTTGTCGTGCAGATGCAGGTCCATTGTCAGCCTCCTTGTCAAAGCAGCCCCCCGGGCTGCATATCATAACGGTATGGAACAAAACGCCGCCTCCGCGGCAGATAGGATGCGATCGCCATATGCCGGAAAACAAACTGTATCCGCCGGAGGGCCTGCGCCCTCCCTCCTCGTTCACCATGCAGGGCCTGCGGGAGGCTCTGGAACAGGGCACGGTGCTGGAGGACACGGCCCTCCGGTGCGATGCCGGGCACGACCTCTTCTTCTCCCTGGGCGGCATCCGGGGCCGGATGCCCCGGGCGGAGGTCCTCGCCCCCTGGATCAGCGGGGCCCAGCGGGACATCGCCGTCCTCTCCCGGGTGGGAAAGCCCGCCTGTTTTCTCGTGACGGCCCTCCGGGCCGATGAAAAGGGCGCGCCCACGGCACTGCTCTCCCGCCGGGCCGTTCAGGAGCGGGCCATGGACTTCTTCCTGGAGCACCTGCGCCCAGGCTCCGTGGTCACTGCGGTGGTGACGCATCTGGAGTCCTTCGGCGCTTTTTTGGATATCGGCTGCGGCATCGTGGCTATGCTGCCCATCGAGCACATCTCCGTCTCCCGCATTTCCCATCCGAAGGAGCGGTTCCGGCCCGGGCAGAAGATTCTGGCAGCCGTCCGGTCCATAGACCGGGAGAAGCGCCGGATCACCATGACTCACAAGGAGCTGCTGGGCACCTGGATGGAGAATGCCAGCTGGTTTCATCCCGGCGAGACAGTCCGGGGCGAGGTCCGCAGCGTGAAGGAGTACGGCAGCTTCATCGAGCTGGCCCCCAACCTCTCCGGCCTGGCAGACGCCCGGGAGGACCTGCGCCCGGGGGACGGCGTCTCTGTCTACATCAAGTCCATCCGTCCGGAGCGGATGAAGATCAAGCTCCAGGTGATCGAAAAGCTGCCGCCCTTGGCAGAGCCGGAGCCGCTGCGCTATCAGATCACCGACGGGGTACTGGACCGGTGGGTCTACTCCCCTGCCGGGTATGAGAAGCCGGCCGTGGAGACGGTGTTCACGGCTGAGGACCCTTGATCTCGTCCCAGTAGTGCTTGGCGGCCTGCTCCGTCTTGTTATCGCCGTATTCGTAGTAATGGACACCCTTCAGGGCATCGGGCAGATACTGCTGCTGTACCCAGTGGCGGGGAAAGTCGTGGGGGTACAGGTAGCCCTGCTCCCGCTCCATACCGGCGGAGTCCGCGTGAACGTTCTGCAGTTCCCGGGGCACGTCCCCGGTGCGGCCTGCCCTCACGTCTGCCCAGGCCCTGCCGATACCGGCTGTCACGCTGTTGGACTTGGGGGCCGTGGCCAGCAGGATAGCCGCCTGGGCCAGGGGCAGCTGGGCCTCCGGCAGCCCCAGCTGCATGGCAGTATCCACACATGCCTTCACAATGGAGACCGCCTGGGGGTACGCCATCCCCACATCCTCGCTGGCGGAGCACAGCAGCCGCCGGCAGGGGGTGATGAGGTCCCCCGCCTCCAGAAAGCGGGCCAGGTAGTGGAGCGCCGCATCCGGGTCGCTGCCCCGGAGGGACTTCATCAGGGCGGAGGCGGCGTCGTACATGGCGTCGCCGCCTCTGTCGTACCGCATGGCGCTGCGCTGGGCCACCTGCTCCGCGTCGGCCAGGGTCAGGGTCAGTCTGCCGTCTTTGGGCAGGGCCGCCTGGCAGAGGAGCTCCACCGCGTTGATGGCCTTGCGGACGTCTCCGCCGCAGGCGGTGGCGATCTGCCGGGGCACGCCCGGCTCCCAGTCCAGCGGCAGGAGCGAACGCTCCTGCTCGATCTTCAGGGCCCGGAGAACGGCGGGCTCCGCCTCCTCCGGCGACACGGCCTTGAACTCAAACACCGTGCTGCGGGAGAGCAGCGCGCCGTACACGTAGAAGTACGGGTTTTCCGTGGTGGAGGCGATGAGGGTCAAAGACCCGTTCTCCATGAACTCCAGCAGGCTCTGCTGCTGCTTCTTGTTGAAGTACTGGATCTCGTCCAGGTACAGCAGGATGCCCCCCGGGGCCAGCAGGGTCCCCACATCGGCGATGATGTCCTTCACATCCTGAAGGGACGCGGTGGTGGCGTTGAGCCGGTGGAGGGTCTTGTTGGTCTGCCGGGCGATGATGTTGGCGATGGTGGTCTTTCCGGTGCCGGAGGGGCCGTAGAACACCATATTCGCCTCCGTGCCGCTGTCGATCAGCCGCCGGAGCACGGCGCCGGGGGAGAGCAGATGCCGCTGGCCCACCACCTCGTCCAATGTTTTGGGACGGATCTCGTCCGCAAGCGGCCGCTGCATGGCGGCACCCCCTTCCCTGCTGGGTCCAGAATTCGGAATGTTTATTATAGCACGGCCCGCAGGAAATTTCCACCGGGAAAACGCAGAAAAAAGCCGGGAAGACAACAGGTCTCCCCGGCTTTTGACGTATTCAGCCCACGGTCTTCCAGTGCTTGTCCACGTGGTTCAGGATCTCGCAGCCGGTCTCCGTCACTAGCACCAGGTCCTCGATCCGGACGCCGAACTCGCCGGGCAGGTACACGCCGGGCTCGATGGAGAAGATCATGCCCGGGCGCACCTCGGTCCGGTTGGCACTGCTGACATCGCCCTTCTCGTGGTCGGTCTGGCCGATGAAATGCCCCAGACGGTGGTTGAAATACGCGCCGTAGCCCGCTTCCGTAATCAGGTCGCGCGCGGCGGCGTCCAGCTCACACAGGCGCACGCCGGGCTTGATGAGCGCCTCGGCAGCCTCATTCGCGCGGCGCACCAGATCGTGCACGGCGGCCTGCTTTTCAGTGGGCTGGCCGCAGAACCAGGTGCGGGTCATGTCGCTGCAATAGCGGTCCTTCACACAGCCCATATCAAACAGCACGCAGTCGCCCTCTTTCAGCACGGTGTCGTCCGGCTCGTGGTGCGGGTCGGCGGCGTTGGCACCAAAGGAGACGATCGTCGTAAAGCTCGGTCCCTCGCAGCCGTGGGCACGGAACTGCGCGTCGATAAACTCGGCGACCTCGCGTTCGGTCATGCCGGCCTTTATATAGTGCTTCGCAGCCTCGTTTACCGCGTCGTTGATGCGGGACGCCTCGCGCATGAGGGTCTGCTCCTCGGCGTCCTTGCAGGCGCGGCAGTCGTCCACGCAGTCGCTGGACAGCACGACCTGCATACCGGGGTGGGTCTCCATCAGCGGGATCAGAAACTTAGCGGGCCACTCCTTGTCAATGCCCAGCGGCCTGCCCGCGTCCACGACCTCGGCGATCTGCGCCACGGGCTTGTCCGTGTCGGTGTGCCAGACGGTCCTGCACGGCGGCTCGGGCACATTGAACAGCCTGTTCAAAAACAGTACCGGCTCACCCTCGGTGGGCAGGTAGAGCGCCAGCAGACGCTCATAGGGCTCCACGGCGACGCCGGTCAGATACCACACGCTCTTGGGGTCGCAGACGATCATCTGCGTCAGTCCCTGCGCGCGCAGGGCAGCACGGACACGGTCCATGCGTTCGGTTTTCAACATACAAATGCCTTCTTTCCCATTATTCAGTTTTCCGCGGGCTTCATTGCACTTTTGCGGTACTGCTGGGGGCTTTGGCCCACCATGGCGGTAAAGCGGGTCGAGAAGTTGCTCTCATCCCCAAAGCCGACCTGGTGCGCGATCTCGCAGACGGAGAAATCCGTCAGCACCAGCAGCTCCTTGGCGCGTGTGATCCGCGTGGACAGCAAAAAATTGTAGGGCGTCGTGCCCATGTACTGGCGGAACAGCCGCAGGAACCAGCTCTTGCTCACCGGCGTCTGGGCCAGCAGGCTGTCCAGCGACAGCGGCTCGGCATAGTGCTGGCGGATGTACTCGGCGGCCTGTTCGATCAAGGTGCGGTTGGAGCGGCTCTCGTCCCCGGCCAGCAGCTGGCGGGCCATCAGGGCCAGCATCCGGTGCAGGGCCAGGCAGATCTCGATCTGTGCGGCAGCGCCGTGCTCCCACTCGGCGGCCAGTGACTCAAACAGCGGCTGCATCTCCAGCCGACTGACCGTAACGGGGGACAGCCGCCCCTGCGGCTGCAGTACCTCGGCCAGATTGGCGACGCCCGCGCCGTCCAGATGCGCCCAGTAGTGGTGCCAGTGGTCCTGCCCGGGGGCAGTGCAGTAGCTTTGGGGGGCGCGGCAGTTCAACAGCAGGGCGCTGCCGGCGGGCAGCTCCACGCGCTGGTCGTTCTGCTCGATCAGACCGGAGCCGGACAGCGTATAAAACAGCAGATAGCTTTCCTTATCGGTGCGGGCTGTGGCAAAATGGGCGCGGCCATAAAAGTTGCCGGCCTCGGTGCAGTAAAACGGCTGTGCCAGCGCCGCCGCGCCGGGGGTGGCGCGCAGCCAGGTGCTGCGTTCCTCCACATCCATATTATAGGTCAGCATAGTGGCGGTCCCTCCCTTACTTATATGAACATGATAGAAACAAACCGCGCGTTTGTCAATAAAAAATAGAAAAAGCCTTCCCTATAAAAGAAAAGCGGGCAGGGGAGCGGCGGCACGCCCCGCGGCGTGTGCAAGAACAGGAAACCGTTCAGCCGGATGAGGGGGAAATACCGCGGGTGACCCCGCCCGCCTTGACAACGCCGCCCTTTTGTCCTATACTGATACACAGGTTAAACCTGGGTTTAAGTCATAGGAGGAAAACACATGGCCTATACAGTGGGGGAGATGGCGCGGCGGCTGGGGGTGCCCGCATCGACGATCCGCTATTACGATAAGGAAGGGCTGTTGCCCTTCGTCGGGCGCTCGTCCGGCGGCATCCGCGTTTTTACGGAGAAGGACTTCGAGTGGCTGCGCATCATCGAGTGCCTGAAAAAAACCGGCATGTCCCTCAAGGACATCCGCGAATACATCGAGCTGGCCATGCAGGGCGATGAGACCATTGCCCGGCGGCTGGAGCTGTTCCGCAAGCAGCGCACCGTGCTCGAGACCCGCATGGCTGAATTGCAGCAGACGATGGACACCCTGGACTACAAGTGCTGGTTCTATGAGACCGCCGCCGCCCGCGGCAGCACCGAGGGCATCAGCGACCTGCCCGATGAGGCTCTGCCCGAGGCCCTGCGCCCCGTGCGGCAGCGTCTGCGCGCCGCCGCGGAGGCGGAGACAGAAGAAGTATGACCCCAAAACGCCGCCCCTGCAAAAAGGTCGGCGCTTTTTTGCGCCCCAGGTGTGCCGACTATAACAACCCACCCCGCAAAAATCCTGCCGCCACCGCTATATCTGGTGCTGCAGCGTACAATCTGCCACCAGACAAAACGGAAAAACTCAAAAAATCCTGCCGCGAAGTGTTAAACACAGCACAATTCCCGTAAAGATGCAAAAAATACGGAAAATATCTGCGTGAAACTTTCCATTGACACCCCGCGCGCCCTGTGGCAGAATGTCGGTAAGAACCTGATTGTGTAAAGGAGAGATCCCTATGACCCCTGAACTTCGCTGGCTGAGTGACCCCACCGTCTTTGCCGTGAACCGGCTGGACGCACACTCTGACCATCTCTGCTGCCGCACCTTGGACGAGGCCGAAAGCGGCCTGACATCGCTGCGCCAGTCACTGGACGGCGCATGGCGCTTTGCGTGGAGCGCCAACCCTGCCGCCCGCCCGGCGGATTTCTGGCAGCCGGACGCCGACCTGTCCGGCTTTGGTACGATCCGCGTGCCCGGGCACATCGAGCTGCAGGGCTACGGTCAGCTGCAGTACACCAACACCCTCTACCCGTGGGATGGCCGCAGCTGCCTGCGCCCGCCGCAGGTCGATTGGAACGATGACCCCGTGGGCAGCTATGTCAAAGAGTTTGATCTGGACGAGTCCCTGCGCGGCCAGCGCGTCTGCGTCAGCTTTCAGGGCGTGGAGCAGGCCATGTACCTGTGGTGCAACGGCCAGTTCGTCGGCTATGCCGAGGACAGCTTCACCCCGTCTGAATTTGACCTGACACCGTATATTCGGGACGAGAACAACCGCCTCTGCGTCGAGGTCTACAAGCGCAGCAGCGCCGCCTGGATCGAGGATCAGGACTTCTTCCGTTTCTCGGGCATCTTCCGCTCGGTCTACCTGTACGCAAAGCCCAAGGTCCACATCAACGACATCTGGCTCAAGGCCGACCTTGCCGCCGACAACACCACCGGCCTGCTGACGCCCCTCGTCAAGCTGGACGGCGAGACCGACGGCGCGTCGGTTGCCCTCGTCGTGACCGACCCCGAGGGCTACGCCGTCTACGAAGGCCCCGCCGCGGGCGATACGATTGAGATCGAGGGCATCCAGCCGTGGAGCCATACAGCGCCGGTGCTCTACCACGCCGTACTGACCCTGCGCGATGCCGACGGCGTTTTGCAGGAGGTCGTGCCCTACGACATCGGCTTCCGCCGCTTTGAGATGATAAACGGCGTCATGTGCCTGAACGGGGAACGTGTCGTGTTCAACGGTGTCAACCGCCACGAATGGAACGCCGACAGGGGCCGCGCCATCGGCGCCGACGACATGCACGCCGCCATGGCCGTGTTCAAAAAGAACAACATCAACGCCGTGCGCACCTGCCACTACCCCGACCAGAGCCTGTGGTACGACCTGTGTGACCGGAACGGCATCTACATGATCGACGAGACGAACCTCGAAAGCCACGGCAGCTGGCAGAAGCTCGGCGCGGTGGAGCCGAGCTGGAACGTGCCCGGCAGCCTGCCCGAGTGGAAGGACTGCGTCGTGGACCGCGCCCGCAGCATGTTTGAACGCGACAAGAACCACGCCGCCGTCCTGATCTGGTCCTGCGGCAATGAGAGCTACGCGGGCGAGGATATTCTCGCCATGTCGCAGTTCTTCCACGACCACGACCCGGGACGCCTCGTGCATTATGAGGGTGTGTTCCACTGCCGCGCGTTCGACGCCATCAGCGACATGGAAAGCCGGATGTACGCCAAGCCGTGGGAAATTCGCGAGTATCTCGAATCCCACCCGAAGAAGCCCTTCATTCTCTGCGAGTATATGCACGATATGGGCAACTCGCTGGGCGGCATGGAGAGCTATGTGCGCTTGGCCGACGAGTTCGATCAGTACCAGGGCGGCTTCATCTGGGACTACATGGACCAGGCGCTCCGGCACACCGACGCGCTTGGCCGCAGCGTGCTGGGCTACGGCGGCGACTTTGCGGACCGCAACACCGATTACAACTTCAGCGGCAACGGCATTGTCTACGCCGACGGTGCCGAGAAGCCCGCCATGCAGGACGTGCGCTACTGGTACGACACCCCCGCCCGCCGCGCCGCCCACGATGCCCGCAACGCCGCAGCCGCCGCCCGGGCGGACCGCGACGCGGCCAAAGCACAGGCCGCCCGCAAGCACGGCACGTTGACCGTGACCGAGGGCGACGGCAACCTCGGCGTCAGGGGCGACGGGTTTGAAATTCTCTTTTCCGCGGGCGAGGCCGGGCCGTCGTCGCTGACCGTCAACGGCAGCGAGTGGCTCTGGCGCGCCCCGCGCCCGGCGTTCTGGCGCGCCGCCACCGACAATGACCGCGGCTGCGGCTTCCCGCAGAAAGCGGCGGCCTGGCTGGCGGCGGATGTCTACCTGCAGAACCTCGGCTTTGCGGTCTTGCGGAAATCCGCCGACGGTGTGCAGGTGCGCTATACCTACGGCGTGCCCACCGTGCCCGGCGCTAAGGCCGAGCTGACCTACACCGTGGAGCCGCAGGGCACGCTGCTGGTCGAGGCCGTCTATCATGGCGTGCCCGGTGCACCCGAGCTGCCCTGCTTCGGCGTAAAATTCCAGACGTTTGCCCCCGTGGCCCGCACGCTCTGGACCGGCCTTTCGGGCGAGACCTACCCGGATCGCTGCAAGGGCGGCGTCTTTGGCTGCCATGAGGAGGTGCCGCACATTGAGCCGGCCCTCGTCCCGCAGGACTGCGGCTTGCATGTGGGCACCCGTCAGTTCACGCTGGAGCAGCACAACGCCTGCGGTCAGACGGCGGCTGCGCTGACGATTGAACAGGCCGACGCGCCGTTTGCCTTCAGCGCACTGCCCAACACTGCGCAGGAGATCGAGGCCGCCCAGCACATCACCGAGCTGCCCGCCACGGGCCGCACGAGCGTGACGATCCTGGGCGCAGCCCGCGGCGTCGGCGGCATCGACAGCTGGGGCACCGATGTGGAGGAGCCTTACCACGTCAGCGGGGAAGGAGAGCACCGCGTCGCGTTCCGCATCGTGTTGTAAATACCCTAAAGGCAGCACCGCCTGCGCTGCACTTGCCCATAAAAACACAAGCCGCCCGTGTCAGCCTGACACGGGCGGCTTTGCTGTCTTATGCGCGTTTAATCCAGACGGAACACCTGCTCCAGCTTGGGCTGGGCGCCGGTCACGGGGTCCATTTCCAGTTCCAGAATGTCCTTCATGTAGTCGTTCCAGCGGTCCACAACGGGGCTTTCGGCCTGTACCTTTTCGGCGTAGGCAACGCCCTTCGCGCACTCATAGTAGCCGAACAGCTCGTCGTTACAGTAGAAGATGCTGTAGTTGCAGATGCCCGCAGCCTTCAGCACCTCGACCATCTCGGGCCAGATCTCCGCGTGGCGGCGCTGATATTCCGCTTTGCAGCCGGGCTTGATGCGGCCCTTCCATGCTATATGCTCCATTGGTATGCACCTCATTTGACAGTCTGGATTTTGTCTTTATTGTACGGCGCGCAGCGGCGGTTTGCAACGTGGAATAGTACAGATTTCTTTGGGAAAATTCCACTTGCCGCGCCCAGCGCACAGCCCGTCACATCAGCGGGCTGAACAGCCGCAGCACGCAGTCCCAGCCGCGCACGGCCAGGCTGCGGGTGTCGGCGTACTCCTGCGTGACCTCGCGGCAGACGGGGAACAGCGCGTCAAAATCGCGGCGCACATCGGCCACGGCGCTGCAGCCGCAGAACCAGCAGGCGTTCTCAAAGTGCAGGTACAGGCTGCGGAAGTCAAAATTGATCGTACCCACAACGGCTTCCGTGCCGTCGGCTACGCATTGCTTCGCGTGGATGAACCCGGGCGCGTACTCATAAATGCGCACGCCGCTCTTGGCAAGGCTGGCGTAATAGCTGCGCGTGACCGAGAAGATCAGCTTTTTGTCCGGGATGCCCGGCGTGATGATCCGCACATCAACGCCGCTGGACGCGGCCAGCCGCAGTGTGCGCTGCATCTCGTCACTTAAAATAAGGTAGGGCGTTGTAATGTAGACGTAGTCCTTCGCACTGCGGATCATGTTCAGGTAGACGTTCTCGCCGGTGGCCTCGTCGTCCAGCGGATTGTCCGCGTAGGGCAGCACCACGGCATTCTCCCGCGCGGTGTAGGGCACATCGGGCAGATAGCGCTCGACCTCGGGTGCGGCCTTCTGCGTTGCGCCCCACAGCTCTAAGAAAATCAGCGTCAGGCCGCGCACGGCGTCGCCCTCCAGCCGGATGCCGCTGTCCTTCCACTGGCCGTAAGGGTGGGTGCGGTTGAAGTACTCCTCCGCCAGATTGTAGCCGCCGGTAAAGCCGACGCGCCCGTCCACAACGGTGATTTTGCGGTGGTCGCGATTGTTCATAAAGACGTTCAAAATCGGGATGACCGGGTTGAACCGGCGGCACTGGATGCCGCGCCCCGCCAGCTTTTTGACAAATTTGCTGTTGATAAACCCGATGCTGCCCACGTCGTCGTAAAATACGCGGACCTCGACACCGTGGGCGGCGCGCTCGGCAAGGATGTCCTCCAGCTCCTGCCAGGCGGAGGCGTCCTCAATGGCGTGGTATTCCATGAAAATAAACTTTTCCGCGCTGCGCAGGGCTGTTTTCTGGGCCTCCAGCGCCTCGCAGGTGTCGCCGTAGAACGTCACATCGGTGTTGTCATAGGCGGGGTAGCCCGCGCGGTCCTGCAAATAGCGGGCGTGGTTGCGGGTGATGCGGTCCGGGTAGGGCAGGGCGCGGCGCTGCTGCAAAATGGGTGCGTGATACCGGCGCAGCATCGTCATATTTTTCCCGAAACGGCGGCGCATGACGCTGACGGCCCCGCTGCGGCCAAACAGCAGATAGATGGTCAGACCGAAGATGGGAAACAGCAAAATCAGAATGATCCACGAAATTTTATACGCGGAGTTGATATGCAGCCCATATATACGCAGCGTAATCAAAAATGTCAGTACCGACGTGCATACCTGAATGGCTGTGGAGTAGTCGTTCAGCTTGAGGGCAAGCCAGAAGATCCATAAAACCTGCAAAAGTACGCCGATGCCCGCCAGCAGCATCCGGCTGACGCTGGCCCTGGATACGCCTAGGCGCACAGCCAGATCGATCGGCCGAAAGGGCAGGCAGGGCGCTTTGTGCAGCAGTGCGATCGTCAGCAGATATTTTCTCTTTGTCTCTGTGGTGTTTTTCATGTGTGGCCCCTTTTGTGCCGGGCACGGCCCGGCTGTGTTGATTTTTTATCCAGTATAGCACAAAATCTTGCAGTATACCACACTTTTGCACCGGAATCTGCGGTGTTTTCACAAAAGAGCGTCCCTGTGGCCGGGCAGGGGAGAGAGGATACGGGAAAATGCAAAATAGCACAAAAATTGCCCGCCTGTAAAATTGGCCTGTATACGCGGAAATCCATACGCGATGCGCCCCACCGCCCACACTAGCAGAGACGGCACAGATAAAATGAACGCAATATATGTGCGGTTTTTATTGCGGCAGTTTTTACTGCGGCTTTTGGCGCGGCGGCACAGCTTATTTTTAAAAATGACGGTAATATGTATAGAATTCTGCGCGGCGGCAGAGGTGCAGCCACGGCAAGGCGGTTGGAGTACAACAGGCAAAACAGTGGGAAATCGAAAATAGAAGCAAAAAAATGTTTTTTGCTGTTTTTACATAAGGCTGTTGAAATTTGGCAGATTATGTGATATTATATTTTCACAAATGAGGACGCACGATGTCCTTACTGAATTTATTGGAGGAATTTATCATGTTCGAGAAAATTCGCAAAATGAAGAACAAGAAGGGCTTCACCTTGGTAGAGCTCATCGTCGTTCTGGTCATCCTGGCCATTCTGGCCGCCCTGCTTGTTCCGGCTCTGACTGGCTACATTGACAAGGCGAACAACGAAAAGCTTATTGCGACTACCCGTCAGGTCGTCATGGCCGCTCAGACGGAAGTCTCTGAGCAGTACGGCAAAGACCCTTCCAAGCTCAAAGCGACTATTGCAGCTGATACGAACCCGACTCTTGATGAGCTTACAACCCTTGCTGAAGTTGGTAAGACGGGTGCATATACTAATGGTGTTTCTTCTGTTTCTGTAACGGTTGACCCTAGCAACGGCCATGTTACGAAAGTTATTGTTGTCCAGGGCGCAAAGCAGTGCACTTATGCAGAAGGTTCTACCGCGGGCGATAATGCACCGTATTCTGTTGGCGACAAAGAGTAATTGACTTGTGATGATTGTCCCACCGCCTCCCGGCGGTGGGATTTTTTGTGCTTTTGTTGTGGTTTCACTCCATTCCATTTCTACTGCGGACACTCCCGCGGGCGGATATGGAATCC
>OODJ01001934.1_pt1 | contig 14828 bp, 8 predicted proteins | sample 1671611 | NCBI WGS metagenome assembly OODJ01 (sample SAMN06348174, study PRJEB24527) | human gut metagenome | biome: human gut; feature: ankylosing spondylitis patient; material: feces | host: Homo sapiens | place: China | collected 2015-10 | reverse complement strand
GGAGTTAATTTTAATGCCCATGAGCTGCGCCGTCTCAAAATCCTTGGAGGCTGCGCGCATGGCCATACCGATTTTCGTCTTCTTGGTCAGCCACACGAGAACGGCTACCAGTAAAATGGTCAGAACCGGGGTGACGAGCGTGACGCGCTTGGTCTGCGCGCCGAAGACGGTAATCATGTCGGAAACCCACGGGATGGGGTTGGTTACCGGCTGGGGAAGACCGCCGGTCAGGTAGAACGCAAGGTTCTGAATGAGATAGCTCACACCGATGGCGCTGATCATCAGCGACATACGCGGCGCCGTGCGCAGCGGCTTATAGGCCACGCGCTCGATGGCAAAGCCGAGAATGACGGTGAAGATGAGCACCAGCGGGATCGAAATGTACATGGGCATGGACGCGGTGGTGTAGACCATGATCAGGCCTGCCACCATAAAGACATCGCCGTGGGCAAAGTTAATGAGGCGCAGAATGCCGTAGACCAGCGTGTAGCCGATGGCGATGAGCGCGTACTGACCTCCCACAGAGATACCGCTGATCAGATACGGTAAAATTCCCTGCATGGAAAACCTCCTGTTGGTAGGATTCGGGGGAACGCGAAAAAACGGGGAAAACTTGGCGGGGCTTTCGCCCCGCCAAGTTTGCTGCTTGTGGAGAGATTTGTGGGCTTTTCTCAGTCGATGCCCTGGATCTTCACGAAGTCCCACGCACCGGTCTCGGTGTTGGCGGTCTTGATGTAGGCCGCGTCGCGCTTGGCGTCGCCGATGTCGTCGAAGGAGATCTCGCCGGAGATGCCGGAGTAGGTCACGCCGGGCAGAGCGGCGAGGATGTCGGCGGGAGCGGTGCTGCCGGCAGCCTTGATGGCCTCGAGCGCAGTGAAGTAAGCGTCGTAGCCCATGACGGTGACGGCGGAGACCATGTCGTTGCCGCCGTTGTTGGTCTTGGCGTCGGCGTTGGCATTGATCCACTCCTTGATGCCGGCGTCGAACTCGGGATTACCACCCTCCTGATAGAAGGTCGTGATCTTAACATCGACATCCTTGCCCTTGGCGGCCTCAACGACCATGTTGCTGTCGAGCGTGTCGCCGCCGAGGATCGTGCCCTCGAAGCCCTGCGCGGCGGCGGCCTCAACGATCAGCTGCGCATAGTTGATGGAGACGGGGGAGAAAATGACGCCGGCGTTGGCAGCCTTGGCGTTGTTGATGTAGGAAACAAAGTTGGCATTGCCCTCGGGGAAGTTCTCGGCAACGACCTTGCCGCCGAGCTTCTCAAAGGCCTGCGTGAAGTAGTAGATCAGGCCCTGATCGTAGTCGCTGCCGAGCATACCGAGCAGGTAAGCGGTGTCAACGCCGAGCTCCTTGTAGGCATAGTTCGCGAGAACCGTGCCCTGGAACGGATCGAGGAAGCAGATGCGGAAATAAACGTCGCAGTCGGAAGTGACCTGCGGGTTGGTGCAGGTGACGCCGATGGCGGGCACGCCGGCCTCGGCGAACACGGTGCCGCCGGCCATGGACACGCCGGAGCCGTAGGAGCCGAGCACGATGCTCACGCCCTTGTTGACCAGCTCAGCGGCCGCGGACGGGCCGTTCTCGGCTGCGGTGCGGTTATCGACGACCTCCAGCTGGACCTTGTAGGTCTCGCCGTTGATGTCCACGGTGGGCTGGACGTAGTTGGCATACTGCATACCAAGCACCTCCTGCTTGCCGCCGGCGCCGTTGTCGCCGGTGAGTGGCTCGAAGACGCCGATCTTCACGACCTTCTCTTCGCCGGTGGTGTTGGGCGTGCCGCCCTCCTGCTGTTCGCCGTCCTTGTCGCCGCAGGCGACCAGTGCGAGCGCCATTGCGAGCGCAAGAACGAGTGCAAGAATCTTCTTCATATTCATATCCTCCTGACTTTCTGCCGCGCTGCCGCGGCAAGCGGGGCGTCCGCCCCTTTTGGTTGCAGTTTATTTTATCGAACCGTTGAATGGATTTCAAGCGTCGAATCTGTCAGAATTTTCGGTCGTTTCCGGTCGTTTTCCCACGGCCGCCTTCAAATTTCATGTGCATTTGTCTACGTACCGCGGACTCAAGTCCATTTATTGAGAATATCTATTGCTTTTCTGTTTTCCCCACGAGGACAAATGCTCTTGTCACTTTGCACAATAAAGATTTTCGCAAGAAAAGAAAAAAGTGACGCAGGGAACGGCAAATGCCCGTCCCTGCGTCACTTTTTCCATTCGTCCTTTTGCCCATCAGGCTTTTTCGCCGACCATTCTCTCAAATTCCTCGCCGGTCATCGTCTCGTGGGCGAGCAGATATTCCGCCACGGCGGTCAGCGCCTCGCGCCGTGCCGTCAAGATCTCCTCGCAGCGCGCATACGCGCGGTCGATGATGGCCTTGACCTCGTCGTCGATCTCGGCGGCGGTCTTTTCCGAGTAGCTGCGCGTCTGGCCCATCGTCTTGCCGATGAACACCTCGTCGTGCCCGCTCTCAAAGGCGATGGAGCCGAGCTTCTCGCTCATGCCGTAGGCCGTGACCATCTTGCGCGCGATGTGCGAGGCGCGCTCGATGTCGTTCGAGGCGCCGGTGGAAATGTCGCCGAGCATTAACTTCTCCGCCGCGCGCCCGCCGAGGAGCGAGACGATCTGCTCCTCCATGTAGCGCTTGGACTGGTAGGAGCGGTCCTCGTCGGGCAGCGAAATGGTCATGCCGCCCGCCTGTCCGCGCGGCACGATGGTGATGCGATGCACCGGCTCGTGCGTCGGCAGCGCGTGCATCACGACGGCATGGCCCGCCTCGTGATAGGCGGTCAGCTTCCGCTCGTGCTCCGGCACAACGCGGCTGCGCTTCTCGGGTCCGGCGAGGACCTTGATCTCCGCCTCCTCAAAGTCCGCCATGGTGATGAATTGGTCGCCGCGGCGCGCGCACAGAAGCGCCGCCTCGTTGGAAAGGTTCTCAAGGTCCGCGCCGGTGAAGCCCGCCGTGCCCCGCGCGACCTTGGCAAGGTCCACGTCCTCGGCAAGCGGCTTGTTGGCGGTGTGGATCTTCAAAACGTCCTCGCGTCCCTTGATGTCGGGATAGCCGACGTAGATCTGGCGGTCAAAGCGGCTGGGGCGCAGCAGCGCGGGGTCGAGGATGTCCGCGCGGTTGGTCGCCGCGAGAACGACCACGCCGTCGTTCGTGCCGAAGCCGTCCATCTCGACGAGCAGCTGGTTGAGCGTCTGCTCGCGCTCGTCGTGACCGCCGCCGAGGCCGGTGCCGCGCTGGCGGCCGACCGCGTCGATCTCGTCGATGAAAATAATGCAGGGAGCCGCCTTCTTGGCCTGCTCGAACAGGTCGCGCACGCGGCTTGCGCCGACGCCGACGTACATCTCCACAAAGTCCGAGCCGGAGATGGAGAGGAACTCCACGCCCGCCTCACCCGCGACCGCGCGGGCGAGCAGCGTCTTGCCCGTGCCCGGAGGGCCGACGAGCAGCACGCCCTTGGGAATACGCGCTCCGAGCTCGACAAACCTTTGCGGGTCGCGCAGGAAATCCACGATCTCCGCAAGCTCCTCCTTCTCCTCGTCCGCGCCCGCAACGTCGGCAAAGGTGGTCTTGCGGGCGCTCTCGCTGCCGTGCCGGAAGGTGGCGTTGCCGAACTTCGCCATACGATCGTTCCCGCTGCCGGAGGCGCGCATGGAGAAAAAGTACCAGATGGCGAACAGCCCCGCGACGGCGATCACATAGGGCAGGGCAATGGCAAGGTAGTTAGGCGAGTGGTTGGCGGAGTAGTTATAGTCCTCCAGAATGCCGGCGGCCTTCTGCTCCACGACAAGGTCGTTGAGGTCGTCGTAGAAAAGGTCGAAGTCGTAGAGCTCCTTCCGGAGCTCCGTCTTGCCGTCCACCGCCTCGCGCAGCTTGAGCGTGAGCGTGGTGTCCTGCACGGTGAAGGACTTCACCTTCTCCTGTTCAAAGAGCTGCACGACCTCAGCATAGGAGATCTCCGGCTCCTTGGGGCGGAAGAAATACGAGGCGGCCGAGAGCAGCATGAAAACGCACAGCATCCACAGCACATAATTGGGTCGTTTGGTCTGGGTCAAAGGTTTTCCCTCCTTTTGCGGCAGCAGAATCTGCCTTGAAGAAAAGAGGCGACGAGCGCCTCTTTTCGATTCTTCAAAAAAGTCCTACGGACTTTTTTGATATTTGGATGCGCTTCGCTCTGCGCCTCTCCGCCGCAGCGGCTCGACGCTCACTTCGCGAGATGTGTTATTTCAGACGCGCATGTCGTCAGAAATAACAGTCAAGATCATTTGCGCCGTGCGCGGCGCAAAGCCTGCGGCGCTTTTTCCATCATACGCCGGCCTTACTTGCTGTAGACCTCCGGCTTGAGCACACCGATGTACGGCATATTGCGGTACTGCTGGGCGTAGTCCAGCCCGTAGCCCTTCCCACCGCGCAGGCGCGGCGGGAGCCCTTTGATCTTACTCTGAACGGTACGGAATGAATCCGTCCCGTTCCAAGATTTTGCCTGCGGCAAAATGCTTGTACGCGCTTACGCGCGCCGCCCCTTTCAGGGCGTGTGGGCTACGGCCTTACTTGCTGTAGACCTCCGGCTTGAGTACGCCGATGTACGGCATATTGCGGTACTGCTGGGCGTAATCCAGCCCGTAGCCCACGACGAACTCGTCGGGGACCTCAAAGCCCGCGAGATCGGCCGTGATGGGCTTGACGCGGCGGGCGGGCTTATCGAGCAGAGTGACGACCGTCACGCTCTTGGCGCCCTTGGTGAGGAAATAGTTCTTGAGGAAGTAGAGGGTATTGCCGGAGTCCAGGATATCCTCAATGACCACGATCTCGCGGCCCGTAATGTCCTGCTGCAGGTCGTGCGTGATCTGCACCACGCCGGACGAGGACGTGCCGTTCTGGTAGGACGACACCGCGATGAACTCGATGTCGCTCTTGATCTGGCAGGCGCGGACGATGTCCGCCATGAAGATGAAGCTGCCCTTGAGCACGCCGAGGAACAGCGGGTTGCGGTCCTTGAACTGCTCGTAGAGCGTGTCGCCCATCTCCTGCACGCGCGTCCTGATCTGCTCCTCGCTGTAGAGCACCTTCAGCATATCCTGATCCATCATGCTTTTCGCCATAGTTTTTCCCTCTCCCATTGTTTTATGTTTGTTTTTTCGGAGCATTACTCCGCGGTTTTCTCAAAGGTCAATACACACACGCTCTCGCCGTCCGTCGGCAGAAACAGCGCGTCCGTGCCGATGCCGTACACCGCAGCGACCGCGCCGCCCGAGCGGATGACCGGCGTTTGCTCCCGCTCATCCGGCGAAAAGCCGCGCTCGGCGAAGAGCCGCTTGAGGCTCCGCGAGCCGCGCGAGACGGGCAGCGTCATGCTCTCCCGCACGTCCCACGCGCCGACCGAGAGCGGCGCGTCCAGAGCGGCACCTCTTAATATAACGGTATTTTCAGAATTTTCAACCGTTTTTTCGCATTTTCGGCAGGTGATGGCAAAGCCGCCCCACCGGACGGTCTCCCCCGCGCGGAGCAAAACGCGCTCCGGCGTTTCCCTCCGGTGTGCGCAGAGCGTCAGCACACCGTCCGCGCGCCGCGCGGTCACGCCGCCGGGCAGGTCGAGCTGTGCCGTCCCGCTTCCCGCGCAAAGCGCGGCAAGCGCGTCGTAGTGCGCGGCGGTGAAGTCCTTCTTCCCCGCGCCGAGTGCGTCGAGCGCAAGGCGCAGCACCCTCGACCGCAGGACCGCGGGTACCTGCGTGACCGCCGCGCAGGGCAGCGTCACCGCTCCGGCCTCCATTTTCAGCTCCGTCAGATAAGCGGCGGCAAGGGAGTCGAGGTATTCATCCTCCTGCCGCAGGCGCAGCGCCGTCTCGCCGATGTGCTCGACCGCCTGCGCGTTGACCCGGCAGAGCTTCGGCAGCACCTCCGCGCGGATAAAGTTGCGCGTGAGCGCCGTGTCCGCGTTGGTCGCGTCCGTGCGATAGGGCACATGATGCTCCTTCGCGTAGGCGGCAAGCTCCTCCCGCGTCAAGCAGAGGAAGGGGCGCACCAGCCTGCCGTTTTTCGGCGCGATGCCGGCAAGGCCCGCCATGCCCGTGCCGCGGGCAAGATGAAAGAGCACCGTTTCGGCGTTGTCGTTCGCGTGATGGGCGGTGACGATGCGCGCCGCGCCGGTCTGACCGGCGACGGTGTTAAGAAAGTCATAGCGCAGCTTGCGCGCCGCCTCCTCGATTGTCAGGCCGTTCTCCCCGGCGTAGGCCGCCACATCGCCCGTACCGACGCACAGCGGGATGCGCCGCGCTGCGCACCACGCACGCACGAGGTCCTCGTCCATGTCGGCCTCCTGCCCGCGCAGCTGATGGTTGTAGTGCGCCGCGCACACGCGGTAGCCGTTTTCGTATAAAAAGTCCAGCAGACACATCGAGTCCATGCCGCCCGAAGCCGCCGCGAGCAGCAGCTCGTAGCGCGGCAGCAGGTCGAAGCGCTGCACAAAGTCCAGTACCTTTTTCATTCGTCCTCGTACCGCCTTTCGAGCGTGCCGAAGGTCGTGTACTCCGGCATCCAGCGCAGCTCGACCTTGCCGGTCTCGCCGTGGCGGTTCTTGGCGACGATGCACTCGGCAATGTTGTGCTTTTCGGAATCCTCGTTGTAATAGTCGTCGCGGTAGAGAAAGAGCACGATGTCCGCATCCTGCTCGATCGCGCCGGATTCACGCAGGTCGGAGAGCATGGGGCGCTTGTCGTCGCGCTTTTCGTTCGCGCGCGAGAGCTGTGAAAGGCAGAGCACAGGGACCTGCAATTCCTTCGCCATGATCTTGAGCATACGCGAAATGTCGCTCACCGCCTGCTGGCGGTTTTCGCCGCTGTAGCCCTTTCCGCCGGCGGAGGTCATCAGCTGAAGATAGTCGATGACGACGAGGCCGAGGTTTTCGATGCGGCGGCATTTGGCGTTCATGTCCGCGACGGTGAGGAGCGGGTTGTCGTCGATCTTGATGTCCGTGCGGCTGAGCGTCGAGGCCGCCTCCGCGATCTTTACCCAGTCGCTCTCACGCAGATTGCCGGAGATGAGCCGTCCGTTCTCCACCAGCGCCTCGTTGGACAGTACGCGTGTGACGAGCTGTTCCTTGGACATTTCCAGGGAAAAGACCGCGACCGCCTTGCCGCTCGCCTTGGCGACGTTGAGCGCCACGTTGAGCGCAAAGCTCGTCTTACCCATACCGGGTCTCGCAGCCAACAGGATAAGGTCAGATTTGCTCAGGCCGTTGATCTTGTCGTCCACGGCGCTCAGGCCCGTGGAAAGGCCCGGCAGCGTCTTACCGCCGGTGGCGGAAAGCTCGGCGAGATGGTCGAGCACGCCCTGCAGCACAACGCTGATCTGCTCCATATTCTGTGCGCTGCGCCCGCGGCGCACCGCGTAGATCTTCTGCTCGGCGGCGTCGAGCACGGCGGAGGCTCCGCCCGTGCCGTCCTGCACCATGCCGGTGATGTCGCTCGCCACGGTCGCGATCGCGCGCAGCAGCGCCTTGTCGCGCACGATGTCGGCGTATTCATTGACGTTCGCGGAGGTCGGCGTGACCTCCATGAGCTGCACAAGATAATTGCGCGTGGTATTTTCGTCATAGGTGCCGTTGCGCTCCATCTCGCCCGCGACGGTCACGCCGTCGATGGGCTTGGAGTAGAGGAACATGGAATAGATCGTCTCGAAGATCTCCCGGTTCTGGCGCAGATAGAAATCCTCGGGGCGCAGCTTTTCCATCACGTCCTTAATGCAGTTCGCGTCGATGAGCATCGAGCCGAGCACCGCCTGCTCCGCCTCGAGCGAGTGCGGCATCTGGCGGTAGAGCAGTTCGTCCATCGCAGGGCACCTCTTTTCTGCGTAAAGTCTGGCTTATTCCTCCGCCACGGTCACGGTGAACTTCCCGCTGACCTCGTAGCCGAGCTTCGCGCGGATCTCGTAGCTGCCGAACGCCTTGATCGGCTCGTCGAGCACGATCTTCTGCTTGCCGACGTCCAGGCCGAACTGTGCCATGAGCGCCTCGGAGATCTCCTTGCCGGTGATGGCGCCGAAGAGCTTGCCGTTCGCGCCGCCCTTGGCGGTGATCTTCACGGTGCAGTTACGCAGCTTGTCCGCGGTCTCCACGGCGGCGGCGCGGTTCGCCGCCTCCTCGGCGCGGCGCGCCTTTTCCTTGAGGTTCATGGTGTTGATGGCGTCCGCCGTGGCGGGGATGGCCAGCTTGCGCGGCAGCAGATAGTTGCGGGCGTAGCCCTCTGCTGCATCGATCATCTGGCCCTTCTTGCCCTGACCTCTGACGTCCTGCTGTAAAATAACTTTCATCGTTCTATCCTCCTGATGGTGGTTTTTTTATCCTTCCAAATACTGGTCGATGGCGGCGATGAGCTGCTCGCGCACCGCGTCCACCGTCCCGTCCGGGATCTGTCCGCCCGCGGTGGTGGAGTTTCCGCCGCCGCCGAGCTTTTCCATAATAAGCTGCACATTGATCTCGCCGAGCGAGCGCGCCGACAGATTCACGCCCGTATCGTGCTTGAAGAGCACGAACGACGCGCGCACGCCGCGCAGCGTCAGCAGCTCGTCGGCGGCCTTGGCCGCGGTCACGCGGTCGATGTCCTGCTCCACCGCCGCGATGGCAATGTCGTTGTGATACAGCTCCGCGTGGCGGATGATGTCATAGCGCTCGATCATGTCGGAAAGCGTTCCCTGGAACAGGCGCTGCACGTCCGCCGTGTCCACGCCCGCGCGGCGCAGCAGCGCCGCGGCCTCAAAGGTGCGTCCGCCGGTACGCATGGTGAAGTTCTTCGTATCGAGCACGATGCCCGCGAACAGGGCCTCGGCCTCGGCGCGCAGCAGATCGCCGGGGTCAATGAGATATTGCAGCAGCTCGCTCACCAGCTCCGATGCCGACGAGGCGTAGGGCTCGTGGAAGTTGAGCGCAGCGGATTCAATATAGCTCGCCGCCCGGCGGTGATGGTCGATGACCGCCACGCGGTTGCAGGTGTCGAGCAGCTGCTCGGACTCCACGAAGTCGGGGCGGTTGGTGTCCACCACCACGAGCAGCGCGCCGGGCTGTGCCTTGATGAAGGCGTCGCTGCCGCTGATGAAGGCATCCTTATACTCCGGCAGCGCAGCAAGGCGCTTGAGGATCGGGCCGGCGGCATTGTCGTCCATGTCAATGACGATCTGCGCCTTCTTGCCGCGCTTGCGCGCGATGCAGCACACGCCCGCCGCCGCGCCGACGGCGTCGAAGTCGGCGTGCTTATGGCCCATGATAAAGACCTGAGTGGCATCGGAGATCAGCTCGCCGAGGGCGTTGGCCATCACGCGGGACTTGACCTTCGTGCGCTTTTCGGTGGACTTCGTCTTGCCGCCGTAGAACTCAAAATCGAGGCGGTTGCGCACGACGACCTGATCGCCGCCGCGCGAGAGCGCCATCTCGATGGACAGGCCCGCGTTCTTGAAAAGCGTCTCGTAATCGTCCGCGTCCTTGCCGACGCCGATGGAGAGCGTCGCGGCGACGCCGTCCTCGGTGACGACGGAGCGCACCGCGTCGAGCACGCTGAACTTGCCCTCGAGCAGCGTATTGTAATGCTTTTCCGTCAGCAGCAGCAAATAGCGGTTGCGGTCGTACTTGCACAAAAGCCCCTGCGTGCCCGACACCCACGCGCTGATCTTTTCGTCGATCTGCGCGAGCACGGACGAGCGCGCCGCCTCGGTGCCGGCCTTCATCAGCTCCTCGTAGTTATCGAGCATGAGCACGGCCACGATGGGGCGGTTCTCCTCGCTCTTTTTCCTGAGCTCGTCCTGCTCGGTCACGTCCATCCAATAGGTCAACGCGAGAAGTCCGCGCGCACCGCTGCGGCCGCTCGGATGCGTGAGACTGCCGAACACGCGGAAGTGCCGGTTGTTGACGATGACCGTTTCGGGGCACTCGCTCTTTCCCTCCAGCAGCCATTGGGCGGGGAAGCCGGGCAGCGTATCCTCCAGCCGGTTATCGAACAGATTCTCCCTCATGCCCGTGAGCTGGAGGAAGCTCTCGTTGCTCCACAGCACCTCCTGCGTGTCGGGGCGAAAGACCATCATGGCAAAGGGCGCCGAGAGCATGGAGGACTTGCCCGCGCTCGCCACATCGTCGGTCATATCCTCGACATAGCGCTGGATGCCCTCGCGGCGCTTTTGCGCCGTGCGGCGGAAATAGACGTAGGTGAGCGCCATCACACCGGCCTCGACGAGGCCGAGGATCGGTTCGATCCACAGCGTCACCGCGCAGAAGACCGCGGCAAGAAGAAAATACAGCCGCATATTCGGCTCGGTCAGCTTATTGACTTTCTTACTCATAAGGCATCCTCCCCGCTTCATCGGCGGCACAAAGGCGGAACAAATACGGATAGATACTATATTGTAGCACACGGGCGCGCAAGGGTGCAATAGGCTTTCCGATAAAAAATTCGTCCGGAAAAGGGGCGCATGAAAAAAAGTGTGTACTTTTTCCAAAAAACGTGGTATACTATAAAAACACAAATTGTATTGAGCCGCCATCGCGCGGTTTGAATAGAGCACAAGTCCATAGTAAAAACGATCAGGGCGCCGATGGTGCGATGCGCTCCGCGGAACAGGGCGGAGCGCGCAGCACGGACGCCGTTGTTTCCGTGCGGTCATTTCCGCGCGGCGTGGACCGAATGCTCACCCAATTTTTGAAGATCCATAAGGAGTGAATGCATTTTGGCAGAAAATTTGAAGATCATCCCGCTCGGCGGACTGAACGAGATCGGCAAGAACATGACCGTGTATGAGTACGGCGGCGAGATCATCGTGGTGGACTGCGGCATGGCCTTTCCCGGCGACGATATGTACGGCATCGACCTTGTCATTCCCGACGTGAGCTACCTCACCAAGCACAAGAACCGCATCCGCGGTCTGTTCATCACCCACGGCCACGAGGACCATATCGGGGCCATCCCCTACGTCCTCAAGCAGGTCAATATGCCTATTTACTGTACCCGCCTGACCGCGGGACTGATCCGCCTGAAGCTCGAGGAGCACGGGCTTTTGAAGTCCACCAAGATCGTCACGGTCGAGAGCGGCATGACGGTCAAGGCCGGCAAGTTCAGCGTGGAGTTCATTCATGTGAACCACTCCATCGCGGACAGCGTGGCGTTTGCCATCCACACCGGGCTCGGCACCGTCGTCCACACGGGCGACTTCAAGATCGACTCCACGCCCATCGACGGCGAGGTCATCGACCTCGCGCGCTTCGGCGAGCTGGGCAAGCAGGGCGTGCTCGCGCTGCTCGCGGACTCCACGAACGTCGAGCGTCCCGGCTACACGATGAGCGAGCGCACGGTCGGCAAGACCTTCGACCGGCTCTTTGCCGGCTGCAAGCAGCGCATCATCGTCACGACCTTCGCCTCCAACGTCCACCGCATCCAGCAGGTCATCGACGCGGCGGCGGCGGTCGGCCGCAAGGTCGCCGTCACGGGCCGCAGCATGGAAAATGTCACCAAGGTCGCGGTCGATCTCGGCTACATGAAGCTGCCCAAGAACACCGTGACGGACATCAACAAGATCAAGGCGCTCCCGCTCGATAAGCAGGTCATCGTGACCACCGGCTCGCAGGGCGAGGAGATGAGCGCGCTCTACCGCATGGCGTTTTCCCAGCACAAGCAGATCGAGGTCGGCCCCGGCGACCGCGTCATCATCTCGGCTTCCGCCATTCCCGGCAACGAGAATACCGTCTCGCGTGTCATCAACGAGCTATTCCGCAAGGGCGTCGAGGTCATTTACGACCGCGCGGATATGCTCCACGTCTCCGGCCACGCCTGCCAGGAGGAACTGAAGATCATCCACGCGCTCACAAAGCCGAAGTATTTTATCCCCGTACACGGCGAGCAGCGTATGCTGCAGATCCATAAGAACCTTGCCATGTCCATGGGCATGGACCGCAAGAACATCGCCATCTGCGAAAACGGCGACGCGGTGGAGATCACCGCCCGCACGATGAAGCTCGTGCCGGGCATGGCGCCCGCCGGCGAGATCTTCGTGGACGGCAGCGGCGTGGGCGACGTCGGCGCCGTGGTCCTGCGCGACCGCAAGCATCTCGCCGAGGACGGCATGGTGGTGGTCGTGCTGCCCATCTCCGCGCACGACGGCTATATGCTCGCCGAGCCTGAGATCATCACCCGTGGCTTCATCTACGTCAAGGAGTCCGAGGAGCTGATGAATGAGCTCAAGACCGTGGTCATGTCCGCCTCCGAGGGCGTGCTGGGCCGCCGCAGCCGCGACATCGGCGAGCTCAAGGGCGCGATCAAATCGGGCGTGAGCAACTACCTGTTCAAAACGACCAAGCGCAGCCCGATGGTCATTCCCGTCATCACAAAGCTGTAAACCGGCAGGCAAAAAGCAGAGCGTTCCGCAGAACGCTCTGCTTTTTCAAAAGGCGGCGGAATGGCTTGCGTTTTGCGCTCCGGCGTGATAGAATATTTTGCTGAAAAATAAAAGGAGGCTTTCCTTTATGAAATTAGGTATCGTCGGGCTGCCGAACGTCGGCAAGTCCACCCTGTTCAACGCCATCACCAACGCCGGCGCGGAGAGCGCCAACTATCCGTTCTGCACCATCGACCCCAACGTGGGCATGGTGGCGGTGCCGGACGAGCGGCTGGACAAGCTGGCGGAGATGTATCAGCCGGATAAGAAGACCCCGGCGGTCATCGAATTCGTGGACATCGCCGGACTGGTGAAGGGCGCCAGCAAGGGCGAGGGCCTGGGCAACAAGTTCCTGGCCAACATCCGGGAGACCGACGCCATCGTCCACGTGGTCCGCTGCTTTGACGACGAGAACGTCATCCACGTGGAGGGCAGCACGGACCCCCAGCGGGACATCGACATCATCAACATGGAGCTGGTGATGGCGGATCTGGAGATGGTCCAGCGCCGGGTGGAGAAAGCCACCAAGGCGTTGAAGGGCGACAAGAAGTTCCAGCATGAGGTGGACGTGTTCACCGCCCTCCAAAAGCACCTGGACGAAGGCAACCTGGCCCGGACGTTCGAATGCGACGAGGACGACGCGGCTCTGATCGCCACCAGCGACCTGCTGACCCTGAAGCCGGTGATCTACGCCGCCAACACCGACGAGGCGGGCTTCACCGATCTGGAGCATAACCAGTACTACCAGCAGGTGAAGGCCATCGCCGACGCGGAGGGGAGCCAGGTGCTGCCCATCTGCGCCAAGATGGAGCAGGACATCGCCGAGCTGGAGGGCGAGGAGAAGCTGATGTTCCTGGAGGAGCTGGGGGTGGAGGAGTCCGGCCTGGACCGGCTCATCAAGTGCTCCTATGCCCTGCTGGGACTCATCTCCTTCCTGACCTACGGCAAGGACGAGTGCCGGGCCTGGACCATCAAGAAGGGCACCAAGGCCCCCCAGGCCGCCGGCAAGATCCACTCCGACATCGAGCGGGGCTTCATCCGGGCGGAGGTCATCGCCTATGACGACATGATCGCCTGCGGCAGCGTCAACGCCGCCAAGGAGAAGGGCCTGCTCCGCAGCGAGGGCAAGGACTACGTGGTCCAGGACGGCGACATGATCTACTTCCGGTTCAACGTGTAATAAACCATCCGGAGACGGCGCAGGCGGCAGCTCTGCGCCGTCTTTTTGTATGCCGGGTGGACAAAAATAAGCGGATTTTGGGCATATTATCCAAAAAAGAACACATAATTTCTACCGCACAAGACGGGAAAGTGCTTGCCCGGCACAGGCGGTACGCGTATAATAAATCCATTATTGTGATTTGGGTACAAGTGAAACGAGAGAGAAAGGAAATTTTATATGGAAAAACGATATACGCTGCCTGTTGCCATCGCGCTGGTGGTGGGCACTGTCATCGGTTCCGGCGTGTTCTTCAATGCGATGGACGTGCTCGGTGTCTACGGTATGACCGAAGAGGACATCAACCCGACCTACCAGTCCTTCGGCGACAGCGCGGACGCGCTGAAGAACGGCCAGATCGACGCGGCCTTTATCGTGGCCGGTGCTCCGACGACCGCCGTTACCGACCTTGCCACCACCAAGGACGTTTACCTCGTCTCTCTCGATGACGAGCATGTCGACCAGCTTCTTGCCAAGTGCCCGTACTACACCAAGGTCACCATCGGCAAGGACGTCTATGGTCTGGATTCCGACACCGTGACCGTTGCGGTCGGCGCAGTCATCCTTGCGCGCGACGACGTTTCTGAGGACGCCATTTACGCGCTCGTGGCCGATATCTTCGACAACGCTGCGGACCTGGTGACCAGCCACGCCAAGTACGGCGAGCTGAGCCTGGAGTACGGCGCGTCCATCACCTCCGTACCCTATCACCCCGGCGCTGCCAAGTACTTCGCTGAGAAGGGCATCGATGTGGCCGCCGTCAAGGATGGCGCTGGCACCGGCGCTTCCCGCAACCTGCGGTTCGTCACCGGCGGCGAGTCCGGCACCTACTACGCCTTCGGCTCCGTCATCGCCCAGCACGCCACCAACAACGCCGGCGTGAACGTGGTGGGCCTGTCCGGCAACGGCTCCCAGGCCAACGTGCAGGAGCTGGGGGACGGCACCGCCGACTTTGCGTTCTGCCAGTCTGACGTCATGGCCTACGCCTACAACGGCACCAACCTGTTCGACACCAAGGTGGAGGGCTTCTCCACGGTGGCCGCCCTGTACATGGAGCAGGTGCAGATCGTCACCACCAACCCCGATATCAAGACCGTGGCTGACCTGGCCGGTAAGTCCGTGTCCATCGGTGCTCCCGGCTCCGGCGTGTACTTCAACGCTATCGACGTGCTGGGTGCCTACGGCCTGACCGAGA
>OODJ01001928.1_pt1 | contig 14859 bp, 12 predicted proteins | sample 1671611 | NCBI WGS metagenome assembly OODJ01 (sample SAMN06348174, study PRJEB24527) | human gut metagenome | biome: human gut; feature: ankylosing spondylitis patient; material: feces | host: Homo sapiens | place: China | collected 2015-10 | reverse complement strand
CTTCTGGAAATAGAAAAAGCCGCCACTTCAAAAATTGAAAGTGACGGCCTTTTCTTATCCCGGAATGAAATTCCCCGGAAACGCAAAAAGCGCCCAGTAGAAAATACTGAGCGCTTGGCGATTAGATTTATTCTCTTTTGTTCAAATTAGGTCAAATTCAGACAAACCGTTTTCACGAAAAAGGTCTCTTGGAGATGTATAAATAAACATCCCCTTGGCATCCCAAAATCGCGTCTCGGTTGTCCTATTTTTTAACCCATAAGCCCTCTTTTTGGGGTGGTTGTCCACCATTTAACCCATAGAAAACGGGTTAAAAGAGGCTTCGTTCTGTCAAATTGCGTCAAACCATTTGAAAAGGAAAAACCCCGGAAACCGCGTAGTTCCGGGGTTTTTGACCACTTTTTATAGAGCTTATCTCTTGGAGAACTGCGGAGCGCGGCGAGCCGCTTTGAGTCCGTATTTCTTTCTTTCTTTCATTCTCGGGTCACGGGTGAGAAGTCCGGCTTTTTTGAGAAGCGGTTTATAGGTTTCGTCTGCCTGAAGCAATGCTTTGGCGACGCCGTGACGGATTGCACCTGCCTGTCCGGAAATTCCGCCGCCGGCAGCAGTGCAGACAATATCGAACTTACCTTCTGTGCCTGTAACAGCAAAAGGCTGATTGACAATGAGCTTCAGTGTCTCAAGACCGAAATAATCGTCGATGTCACGTTTATTGATGGTAATGGTTCCGGTTCCGGGATAAATGCGGACGCGGGCAATGGATTTTTTTCTTCTGCCTGTGCCGTAGAAATAAGGCTTTGCACTCGTATACATTCTTCTCTACCTTCCTTTCTCAGTCTGCCGTGTAGGGAATCGGCTTCTGTGCCTGCTGTTTGTGCTCAGGTCCCGCATACACTTTCAGACGGGTAATGCTGTTGTCTCCGATTGTGTTGTGAGGAAGCATTCCTTTTACCGCAAGACGCATGGCAAGTTCAGGTTTCGTTGCCATGAGAGTTTTATACTGAATCTCTTTGAGTCCTCCGATATAACCGGAATGACGGCGGTAGTATTTTTGCTCAAGCTTCTTTCCCGTGAGAACCGCTTTTGATGCATTGATAATGATAACGAATTCACCGCAGTCTACATGCGGTGTAAACTCGGGACGGTGTTTGCCTCTGAGAATGTTGGCGGCAGCGACGGCGGTTTTACCGAGAGGTTTATTGGCCGCATCGATGACATACCATTTCCGTTCCAGAGTTTCTTTTTTTGCCATATAAGTTGACATTCTGTAACTCCTCCATGAATCGTTTGGGCATAAAAATGCCTTTTCTTTTTTTGTAACGCTAGGATTATAGCATAGATGAAGATACTTGTCAACAGATTTTTCGAAAATATTTTTATAATTTTCAATTTAGAGTGCCATATATCCTGTTTTTCTCGTATTTTCTCTTGTTTTCTTTTGCAATCTGAAAGATGAAAAAACACATTATCCTTTGGAAATACTTGCATTTATGCCGGAAACAGAGTATAATAAATTTTACTGATAATTTTATTATTTCTATAATTTTGGAAAAAAGAAAGATTAGATGCTTGTGCTTTTATGGTTTTATATCATCGTTCTATGAATTTTGTCGGGCGATGTTTTCTATGCGTCCAATTTGTGAAAAACAAAAATATAGAAGGATTCCGATAAAATAAAGGAGGAGCAGATGCTCGATAAACTCAAGGAAATTGAATCACGTTTTGAAGAACTCGAGCGAAGCTTTGCAGCTCCCGAGGCGGCTTTCGACGCGGACAAGCTCCGGGCGTATATGAAAGAACATCGCCGCTTACTTCCGATTGTGGAGAAGCTACGCGAATATCGGAGATATGAAAAGGAGGCGGAGGAGGCGGCTGATTTGCGCGACGCTGCATCCGATGCAGAGATGCGTGCTTTTGCGGAGGAAGAATGGAAGACGGCAAAAGCAAAGATTTCAGATTGTGAGGAAGAACTCAGACTTTTGCTGGTTCCGAGAGACCCAAATGATGAAAAAAGCGTTATTATGGAAATCCGTGCAGGTACCGGAGGAGACGAATCTGCACTGTTTGTGAGCGATCTTTACCGCATGTATTCGATGTATGCGGCGGCTTCCGGTTGGCATACGGAAATTCTGTCCATGAATCCGACGGAACTCGGCGGATTCAAGGAAATCGCTTTTTCCGTTGACGGTGAGGGCGCTTATTCAAAACTGAAATTTGAAAGCGGTGTTCATCGTGTGCAGCGTGTTCCTGAAACAGAATCTCAGGGAAGAATTCATACTTCTGCGGTGACAGTCGCCGTACTACCGGAGATAGAGGATGTTGAGGTTGTGATTCATCCTGCCGATCTTGAGATTCAAACCTGTAAATCGAGTGGTGCGGGCGGACAGCATATCAATAAGACAGAATCCGCGATTCGGATTCTTCACAAACCGAGCGGAATTGTGGTGGAATGTCAGGAGGAACGGAGCCAATTCAAAAACAGAGATAAAGCGATGAAGCTTCTGCGTGCGCGCTTATACGATATGGAAAAAACAAGGCGGGACGGGGAACTTGCGGATGAACGCCGCAGACAGGTTGGAACGGGGGATCGCAGCGAGCGGATCCGTACCTATAATTTTCCTCAGGGGCGTGTTACCGATCACAGAATCGGATTGACACTTTATACATTGGATACTTTTATGGATGGGAAAATCGGTCCGGTTGTCGATGCGCTGATTGCCGCCGATGCGGCAAAAAAACTTGGACGGGGAGAGGCTTTGTAAGCGTTGTCCTCAGAGGATTGTATATGAAAACGGAATGGATTCAGATAGATGAGAGACAGCCGCTGGAGCCTCAGCTTGCAGGCGCTGCCGCTGTGCTGGCACGAGGGGGACTGGTCGCATTTCCGACGGAGACCGTATACGGCCTTGGTGCGGATGCGACGGATTCCGAAGCGGCAAAGAAAATTTATGCGGCAAAAGGGCGGCCAAGCGACAATCCGCTGATTGTCCATGTGGCAAAGCCGGAGGATGCGGACAGATATGCGGTGGCGGGGACACTTTACCGCAGACTTGCAGAGGCGTTTATGCCGGGACCTCTTACGGTTGTTTTGCCGAAGCGGGATTGTATTCCGTTGTCGGTCACGGGAGGACTTGACAGCGTTGGGATCCGCTGCCCGGGCAATCGGATTGCGCGCACGCTGATTCAGCTTGCCGGCATTCCGGTTGCGGCTCCGAGCGCCAATTTATCGGGACGCCCGAGTCCGACCTGTGCGCGCCATGTGATCGATGATTTGGACGGTAAAATCGATGTGATTTTGGATGGCGGAGACTGTGAGGTGGGCTTGGAGTCCACGGTTGTGAAGCTTGGAGAGAATCTCATTACGGTTCTGCGTCCCGGCGCTGTGACGCCTGAGATGTTAAGAACGGTTTGCCCGAATGTGATCCTTGATTCCGGTGTCACGGAAAAATTACCTGAGGGCGCGGTGCCGCTGGCTCCGGGTATGAAGTACCGTCATTACGCGCCGCGTGTCAGGGTTTTCCTGATAAGGGATGCAGGGAACGGCGATTTTGACCGTCGTGCCGAAGCGTTTCTTTTGGAAAAGCTCCGGGAAAATCCAAAGGTCGGTATTCTTTGCTTTGACGAATACGCACCAATACTTTGCGGGAAAAATGTGATGACTTTCGGGAAAAAGCGGGACAGTGCGGAGCATTCCAAACATCTTTTTGATTGCTTGCGCCGCTTTGACGATACGGATGCTCCTGAAATTTATGCAGTGACAGACGGCTTGGAAGGAATCGGACTTGCGCTTTACAATCGAATGCTCAAAGCATCGGGATATACCGTGATTGATTTATAGAATATTATGAAGAGCCGCGGCGCGGCAGAACGGAGTATATATGATCATCGGACTTACCGGGCCGTCCGGCGCGGGGAAAAGTACGGTTGCCTCGTTTTTTGAGAAGAAAGGGTATCGGATCATTGACTGTGACGTGCTTGTTCACGAGTTAGACCGAAATGCCGATTATCTCTTAAAAATTAAAGAAGCTTTCGGGGCGGAATATATTACCTCTGGGGCTGTTGACAGAAAAAAACTTGCAGGACTTGTCTTTTCCGACGGAAAAGAATTGGATCGTCTGAATCAGCTGATTGCGCCTATGATTTATAAAAGCGTTATGCAGGAAATAGAATCGGCAAGACAGATGGGAGAGAATGCCGTTGTCGATGCTCCGCTGCTTTTTGAATATGCGTTGGAATCGGTTTGTGATGTGACTGTTGGTGTTATTGCCGACCGGAATACGGCGATAGAACGGCTTGCCGTGCGCGACGGAAGAAGCAAGGATGAGCTTGCGGCCAGACGTTCGTTTCAGCATGATGATACTTTTTTTGTGGATCGGTGTGATTTTGTCATTCGAAATGACGGTGACAGGCAAGCGCTTTTTTCTGCGTTTTCCAAGATTTTTGATTCTATCGAAAAAAGGAGAAGCTCATGAATACAAAAAAACGATGCTTCGCGGCGCGAACGTGGAAAACGATCTTGCTTTTCCTGCTTATTATCGTTTTGATTTTTGTCGCAGGTTCCGGAGATATGAAGAAATGGGTCGATACATGGTTTTATCCGCGCCTTTTTGACGAATATGTGGAAGAATATTCTGCCGAATATCAGATAGAAGAAAATATGATTTATGCAATCATCAAGGCAGAAAGCGGTTTTTGTCAAACAGCAGTATCTCCGTCCGGAGCCATTGGCTTGATGCAGGTTATGCCGGAGACTTATTTATCCGATATCAGGGAAAATATCGGACTTGACGGAGATGCAGAGGTTTTATTTGAGGCGAAAGAGAACATTCAGGCGGGTACGTATTATTATGCCAAATGGTATCATTATTTCGGGTCCTCAGTTGAAGCGCTTGCTGCCTATAATGCGGGAATCGGCAATGTGGAAAAATGGCTTGCTGATGAAAACCTCTCAACGACAAGCGGTCTTATCATAGAAAAAATTCCGTTTAAAGAAACACGCGATTATGTGCTGCGTGTTCTTTCCTATAAGACCAAGTATGATGAGCTTTACGGAAAGAAAGAACTTCCCGAGAAAGAAACGGTAAGTGAAAAACTGTGTTACGAATGGGCGGTCAAATACGGAGAAATCTATAAGATGGATCCGCGGTTTGTCATGGCAATTATCAAAGCGGAAAGCTCTTTTATTCCGTCATCGGTTTCTCCGACCGGTGCTGTCGGCATGATGCAGATCACAAAACCTACTTATGAGACGGATATCAAAGCAAATTTAAAGCTGGAAGAGGATTTTGAGGATTTGTTTGATGCGGAATTCAATGTCAAATGCGGAACTTATTATCTTCATTGGCTTGATGAACGTCTGGACGGTTATGAACAGCTTGCCGCGGCATATAACGGCGGCATCGGTAATGTCAGAGATTGGCTTGCCGATCCCGCTTATTCAACCGACGGAAAAACGTTAATCGTTGAAAATATCCCGCGTGATCAGACAAAGCGTTATGTCCGCAAGGTCATGACATTTTATGAGGAATATCTCGCTCGGTATCCTGATCCATAAGGAAGAGCGGTATTTATATAAATTGAAATCAAGAAAGGATGTTGGTTTATATGGCAGAACAAGAAAACAAAGAAAAAACATTAGGTCAAAAGCTCAAGGATGAGCTGTTCTACAAGGCGAAAAATACGTATGAGGTACTCTCCGACGAGGAAATTGCAAAGGCCTACGAATATGCAGAAGGCTACAAAAAATTTCTTGACAAGGGAAAAACCGAGCGGGAATTTGTAAAAGAGAGCGCAGCGTTGCTCGAAAAGAACGGATTTATTCCCTATACATTTGGAATGAAGGTCATCCCCGGCGGAAAATATTATTACAATAATCGTGGAAAAAGCCTTTCCGCTTTTGTTCTTGGAACCGAGCCTCTTACATGCGGTGTTTATTTTTCCGCCGCTCATATCGATTCACCCAGAGTGGATTTGAAGCAGCATCCTCTTTATGAGGCAGAGGGACTTGGCTTCCTTAAGACGCATTATTACGGCGGAATCAAAAAATATCAGTGGACAACGATACCGCTTGCGCTGCATGGTGTGGTGACGAAGGCAGACGGAACTACAGTGGATGTAATTGTCGGGGAAGAGGAGAGCGATCCGATTTTCTATATTGACGATCTGCTTCCGCATCTTGCGGGTGATCAGATGAGAAAGTCACTTGCCGACGGAATCTCTGGTGAACAACTGAATCTTCTTTCCGGTTCACGGCCGTTTGAGAAAAATCTTTCCGAAGCGGTCAAGCTGAACATTCTGAAGCTTCTCCATGACAAATACGGGATTACGGAAGCGGATCTGATGAGCGCGGAGCTGTGTGCTGTGCCGGCATATAAGGCGCGTGATATCGGATTTGACAGGAGTCTTATCGGTGCTTACGGACACGACGATAAGGTTTGTGCTTATCCGTCGCTGACTGCACTGATTGCGGTAGAAAATCCGGTACATACGACAATGGCAGTGCTTGCTGACAAAGAGGAGATCGGTTCCGAGGGAAATAGCGGGATGCAAAGTGCGATCTATTTTGATATCATTGCAGATCTCGCAAATACACTCGGTGTTTCTGAAGCGGTTGTGCGTGCCAATTCCAAATGTCTGTCATCTGACGTGAATGCAGCGTTTGATCCGAACTTCCCTGAGGTAAACGAGAGAAGAAACGCTTGCTTTGTCAATTACGGTGTGGTAATCACCAAATTTACGGGGGCGCGCGGAAAATCCGGTTCTAACGATGCTTCTGCGGAATTTGTGGGCTATGTGAGAAATGTGCTTGACGCAGCCGGTGTGGTTTGGCAGACTTCAGAGCTTGGCAAGGTCGACGGCGGCGGCGGTGGTACGGTTGCTAAATTTATCGCGGAAAAAAATGTTGATGTGATTGATCTCGGCGTTCCGGTGATCTCCATGCATGCGCCGTATGAGGTTGTCTCCAAGACCGATGTCTATATGACACATAAAGCAATCGAAGCATTTTTTAAAGCATAACGAAAGTAATATCTGAATAGCTGAAATAGAAAGGAAGAGGATGCCGTGGCATCCTCTTCCTTTCTTATTGAATATTGAAAAGCCCTGGGTGCCATGCATGGGAACGGTGTTTTCGGCGATTTTGATGTTTTCTGCCGTATAGCGTGAAAAAGGTATTGACAGAAAATCAAAAAAACAGGCGAGGATACCGCGCCTGTCAATGACTTATAAATTTTATTCAAGCGTATAATTTATTTTATTTAGATGTATAAAATCTTAAAAATCAGCCTGAGATTCAAAGATTGTTTCGATTCGTCTCTCACATTCCTCAGGGGAATAAATCCACTTGTCGATATGAGTTCCGGCCTCAAAATAATCGAACCGGTAATCAAGAGGGGCGGACGTGCCGTAGGCGTCAACCAATACCAGCTTAATTTTCATTTTTTCAGGAATAATGTTTTTTATGTAGACGGCGGCGCGTTGCCCCGGCGCTACGCCTTCACGATATTCAGCAAGCCCTGCAAGGTTGGGCGCAAGCTCAACAAATATTCCATAAGATTCAATACTGCGGACGATACCGGCGACGGTCTGACCGACTTCAAAACGAGCGACATTTTCATTCCATGTACCGAGCAGCTCTTTATGGGTAACATATATCCGTGTTGTGTCATAGTCGATACTTTTAATGACGGCTTTGATGTGCATACCGGTGTAAAAGCGGTCGCGGGGATGGGATATTCTTGAGACGGAAATACAATCGATTGACATAAGAGATACAATTCCGCATCCAATGTCTACGAATGCTCCGAATGGCTCAAGATGTGTTACCTTGGCGTCGATAATATCTCCCGGTATCAGTGTCATGAGGAAATTTTCCATGCAGTCTTTTTGGGCGGCGCGGCGGGAAAGGATGGCAACCGTTTCTCCGTTTTGCTTTTCAAAGCCGATAATTTTAAAGCAAACCGTTTTTCCGACGCGTGTAATGACGGCAATATCCTTGACTTCTTCGCCGGAAATATTGTAGACGACTTCTTCTTTCGGTATTTTACCTTTTATGCAGCCGAGATCTACAGTGAGAGCCATTTCGGAGTCGCATAGGATTGCCTGTGCTTCCAGTATTTTTCCTGTTGCCGCCGCTTTTTCCAGCGCAGATTGAGAATAAAAACATTCGCGATTGTCTGTATTTCCGATCGAAAATCCTTCCGGCTTGTACATTGACGTATTCATGATAATCCTCCGCTTTTTTCTTTTTTGTTTTATGTGTATGCGAAGGGAGAATGGTTTATACCCGGTAGCCGATGATTTTGCAGGAGCGACTGGGACAAAAACGCATGAAAATTTTTGTCTGTCAATATCGTAGGGATGTTTTTGAAAAGAGTTGAAACCGGTAAATTATAGGTTTATCATATTTTCGCTTCCTTTTCGTTGAATGGAGCAATGATGTCATATGGATATGAAAGAAATACAGAAAATTTGTAATAAAAATAAAAAAACGGTGAAATATATTTCACCGTTTTTTTGCTTGTGGCAGAGAAATCCTATATTATTACATGAATTTTTTTGAGGTGATTTTCTTAAAATCCTATGCCTATGACGGATTTTTCGGTGATTGCAAATTTGTTTACGTATTTTCCTGTAATCGCTTCTTTCAACATTCTTCCATCGGGAAAGCTATGAAGTGATACAAAAAAATTTTATACATAAGCATATAAAAATTTGCATGCAATTCTGCCATGGATCTAAATCGTTATTGCTTTTTTGCGTTTGTTTTTGCGAGGAATTTTTCTGCGTTCACAATAAAACGCTCATGTGTGCCAGCGCCGATTTCACCAGCTTCGTCGAATGCGCGCACGGTAAAAACAAGCCGTCTTCCATCGATTTCCGAAAGCTCGGATTCGGCGCGAACCTTCATCCCGATTGGGGTTGCGGCAGTATGAGCAATATCAAGCTTCGTTCCGACGGTGGTCATGCCCGGTTCGAGCAGAGAGGCAACCGATTCCGCAGCAGCTTTTTCAATCAGTGCGATCATGGACGGTGTGGCAAATACAGGGAGCATTCCGCTCCCTACCGTTTCCGCAGTGCATTCCTTGGTAACTTGAATGGTAGCTTCTCCTTTTATATGAAGTTCTAACATATCATCTCTCTCTTTCTTGGCTTTTGATAAAAATTTGAATATGACAATCACGATTAAAAAACTTTTTTGCTATGGGGGAAAATAAAAACATTGTTTGTCACAAAATAAAAAAGTGGAGAATGCGTTTGACGTAGCCTGAGTTTCCTATCGGAGTTTATGGCTTTTTTTAGAGAATGAAATCCGGAACTCGTTGTCTGCCTTTGTGTCCGCTTTGATGGCAGTGATGCCGGAGAGCAGAATCAGACGACGCCAAAAAGGCGAGGCGAGAATCCTGCGCTTACATTCTTTACATTGCAGAATATGTCTTAAGGAGGCAGTCTTTTTCCGGTAAGCACGCGACGGTTTCTTCATATCGATTGTATGCGCGAGTATATCCCCTGACTGCAGAGCGTAGCTAATTCCCTCAAAAGAGCTGGGGCTGAGAAAACCTGCTGCTTCGCCGATAAGAAATATCCTGTCGTTTCCTGTTTGAAAACCGGAAAATCCCGATACGCGCAGAAGGCAGGCTTCTGTTTTATCAAGAAGGGAAAGGCTGTCGGGGGGGATAATTCCGTATTCGACAAGCTTTTGTTTTTGTTTTTCAAACGAATGACGGCACCCTTCCGGAGAAAAAGCCCCGCCGAAGATCATCACTCCGTTTTTGAATAAAAGCCACGACGGTGCTGGTGAAATTTCGCTGTCGAAAATACAGGAATAAAAAGGATTCATGCTTTGAGCGGGAGATGTCTCCTGGATTGCTGTGACAAAAGAATGTTTTTTCTCGGGAAAGAATGTTCGGCGTACAAGAGAATTGGCGCCGTCTGCCCCGATGAGACGGTCGGCGGCATATTCTTTCCCATCAGCAAGCCGGATTAAGAATCCGTTGCCTGTATCCGCAAGAGAAGCACACCGTCCGCGGATAACGGTAACCGTTTCCGGAATGAGTGAACGCAGCAGATCATCAAAAGCGGCACGGTCCATATTCAGATAGTGCCTTGGATAACGGCGTGTCAGTCCGTTGTCCAAATCCAACACACGAACGGCAAAAATTTGCGGTGAGGTCAGAACAGATATGGGAAGCGATATGTCATAAGAAGCAAGCACTTTTTGCGCGTCAGGCGAAAGCAGTCCGCCGCATGGCTTTTTCTGCTTGTCATCGTCAATGACAAGAATCCGGTTTCGAATGGAATCGGCAAGGCGTACGAAATTTGCCCCGGCCGGTCCCGCGCCGATGACGGCGATGTCGTAATGCTCCATGACTTCTCCTTTCCGGTAGAATCAGTATCTCATCAGTCTGTTTTTAAAGATGCATGCGACAGGATTGGAAAGGTGGGAATCCAAATCCACCTCATTTATAATAATTTTCCCGTTTCCATATTTCATTTCAGCGCAGGCAAAAGCGGGGTAGAGCTTCTGTCCCCATGCGCTGCCGGAAAGACTGTTTCCACTTGTCAGAATCGGCGTCATTCCGTCAGCGGTAAAGGTATAACGCAGAATTGGCGTGATACGGTCTTTATCCTCGTCGTACCAAAGACGAAAATCATAAGGACCGAAATCCTCAACCAAAGAGTGTCCTGTTTTCCGAGAAACAAAGTGCAGCGGACGCATTCCACAGGCTTTGACTTTGATTTCCGTGCCGCCGATTTCATAGGTTCCGGGAAGCAGATCGTTTACCACAACGGTTTTGCCTTCGGAGGCGATGCGAAGCCACTCGTCTTTTCTTTCCGTGAAATCTTTTCCGGAAACAGACACAGCGGTTTCCTGTTTTTCTTCTGTACGGGGGAAAATTTCGATGTTCTCGTCAGAGTAGTGCAAAACTTTTCCTCCGGCGTCCGTAAGGATTGCCCGCAGTCTGACTGTTTCACGTGCCGGAACTTCCGGAACTGTGAAGCAAATATCGCCTTGCATAAAGCTGGAGTTTTTGCCGAATTTCGCATCGAACTCACTGCTCATGATCACGGTTCCCGCCCCATCCGTAAGCTCAAGAATGAGCCGGTGACCGTCGGATATGGTCTGCGTATCGTTGCATATGAAAAGCTCAGCGGAAAATTCATCGCCGGAAAAAATGGTTTTCCTGTCATTCCGGATGCTTACCATCAGGGGAGTCAGTGCGTCGCGATAAGCAAAAAAGGCGGGCTTGGGATTTCTTTCGCAGTCGACAAGCGTTTTCATCCATCCGGAAGGCCATGCGTCGATAAAAAGATGAATGGCAAAGGTAATCATTCTCGGATCGCGACGGAATGCTTCGGTCTGAAGTTTTGTGCCGAACGTCTGATGGCGGTGGCTTTCCCTTACCCAGTTTTCCAGCGATTCCTGCGTATCATAATAGAAGAAGTGCATATTGCCGCTTTGTGCATCTTTAATTCTGCCCGGATCCCATGTCTTTTCTTCTTCCGGTGTCTGCGGCAGCCATTGGGCAGGATAACGGCGTCGCATAAGCGGTACGGGATCAAGTCCTTCCGCGCCGAACTCACCGCAGCCGTAATACCATCCCTCTTTGACACCGAGCCAGTATCCGCGGTGCAGCTTTCCCATGTCGATGCCGTGTCCGTTGTACCATGTGCAGTAGCAGTGATTATCGGGCAGGGTGTTGTCCGGTGGGTCATAGTCGCCGTCGATATGTTTGATGACACGATCCGGATTCAGCAGTCTTACTGCCGTGTCACAGGCGTCAAAGAACGCTTCCATTTCATCGCGGACAAGATGACGGTGCGGACGGTTTCCGCCGTTTGCCATCGGCTCGTTCATATATGTGATGAGAATGCTGGAGGCATGGGGACGGATAAGCCGCTCCATTTCCTCCGCCTGCCGGACGCCTTCAGCGAATTTTGTACGCCGCATGACGGTGAAAAGCGGGAGATCGGTTTGCAGCATCAGTCCGATGCAGTCACACAGCTCGTAAATCTCTTTTTGCACAGGACGCTGCGTGAGGCGCAGAAAATTCATATTGCAGGCTTTTGCCATGAGCATGTCATAAAGCAGCATATCAAAATCACCGCGCAGTACGTCCTGCTGTTCGTATCCCATTGTGTTTGCACCGCGCAGGCGGATGGGTTTTCCGTTCAGGTAAAACATACCGCGCGGCACGCTTTCCATATCTTCGGCAAAGCTTCTCATACCAAAGACTGAGACAGCGGTATCCTTGACTGTTCCGCCCACGGAAAGCGAGACCTGTGCTTCATACAGATAAGGGAAGTCCGGTTCCCATAGTCTTGGATTTTCCATGGGGAAACGAAGCTTCACAAGATTTGCGCCCTTATGAAACGCGAGCTTCATGGCGGATTTCATTGTTTCCTCGTCAGAAAGATCGGATACGGAAACTAAGTCGCCGTGTTCTGCTCCGGAAAAAGTAATGGGTTCATATTCGAAATGTTCAAGTATGGTTTTTTCAAAATTCCGTCCGTAAACGGAATAAATGAGTTTTACATTTTCCAGCGGAAGATAGTCGCAGTTATAAACCTCACACCAGACTTCATATTCTCCCGTCCCGAGCATAGGACGGACAAATAAGTCAGAAAGAAAAGCGCGTTCTCGTACATCGACCGTTACTCTCTGGCAGATACCGGTGCCGGGCGGACAGTGATGCCAACCGGTTTCGGAGTCATCATAGCCAAAGCCTGTGGCGGCGTACATTTTGTCACCTTCCAAACGGGCGGCGCCTGTCGTGGGGCCGGGGTTTCCCCCATACACATAATCGTTTCGTACCGTGACAACGAGCGTGTTTTCTCCGTCTCGGATATAAGGCGTGACGTCAAATTCAAATGAGCCGAAAAATCCCTCGTGGGAACCGGCAAAACTTCCGTTGATAAACACTTCCGCGATGTAATCCACTCCGTCAAAGTGCAGGAATACTGCTTTTGAGGAATCCGGCCTTTTCATGTCGAATACACAGCGATAATAGGCGCAGGCATTTCCGATAGGACCGAAATAATATGGTACAGTGATTTTTTTCCATGAACCTTCGCCGCGCAGAACGCGTGAAAAATCGGCAAGATCATCCATCTCTGCCTGTCTCATATCAAATGAGGAAAGCTCCAAAGACTCCCTGTGCGTTTTCGGCACAGGCGCGAGTTTTTGCATAAAGGGTGCATATTTTGTTTTAAGCTTTTCAATTTCGAAGTCAAGTTCTGCACGGGTGTCGATTTTTTTATAAACTTCGTGCGGTATTCTGTCGTCTGTTTTCTCCATTCGAAAAACAACGCCGTTTTTGGGGATAGGCTCAGGGAAAACAAGCGGTGCGCGCTTGGAGCCGATTTCGCCGGCGGCGATCGAACCGAAAAAGTCTGCCATGGTATGTTTCCTTTCACGATTACAAAATTTACAGGGATATTATCACACAATGACGCCGAAAAGTCAACGTTTTCCTTATATTTTTATATTGTCTTTACAGTTGGGTAATAATAGAATATAATAATAGAAGATAATCCGATGAAACAGAAAAGAGAAAATCGATGAAGAAAAAAATGCTGATTGTTGGGATTACTATGGCTGCGGCGGGAAGTGAGAAATCGTTCCTCTCGTTTGCAGGCTCTCTTGATTATGACAAATATGACGTAGATTTGCTTTTGGCAAAAAAAACAGGCGACTTTTTGCCCCTTGTGCCGAAGGAGATTCGAATTCTTGAGATGGGAAATATGGGAGAGTTCTTTCTGATTAACAAAAACAATGCGCGGAAAATCATTCTGCGGCGATATCTTCTTAAAAATCCTTTTCGGATATTTGAGCTTTTGCCGTATTTGTTCAGAATGAAAAAAGCCAAAAATCCCGAAACGCGAAGCTTTGCCGCAGGACGTATGTGGCTTTCCATGATGGAGAAAATGCCGACTTTCCCCGGAAATTACGATATAGCGCTTGCCTATTGGGGCGACAGAACCATGTTCTATATGGTGGATAAGGTGACAGCAAAGAAAAAAATTGCATGGCTTCATTTCGATTATTCAAATCCGCCGAGGGAAGATGTACTGTATCTTGAATATTTTCGGAAATGCGACAAAGTAGTGACGGTATCGGGAGAAATTGAACGGTCATTAAAAACGGCGCTGCCGGAGATTGCGGAAAAGATTGTAACGGTAGAAAATATCATAAACCGAGACGAAATCCTGTCGGCGGCAGCTGTTCCGGTAAATTTCGGAGACGATTTTTCCGGAATCAGACTTTTGACTGTAGGAAGAATCTGCCCTCAGAAAGGATATGATCTCGCAGTGCCGGCAATGGCAAGGCTGATTTCGGAAGGGTATCCCATTAAATGGTATATCATTGGAACGGGAGATGAGAATTATACGAATGCATTGTCAGAACAAATTCGGGAGATGAAAATTTCCGATCAGGTCGTGTTTCTTGGCGTACAGCAAAATCCGTATCCATTTATACGTGCGGCGGATATTTACTTTCAGCCATCCCGCCATGAGGGTAAGCCGATTGCGGTGGAAGAGGCAAAGATTCTCTGTAAGCCGATTTTTGTGACCGCATACACGTCAGCTGCAGAGCAAATGGATCATGGTAGATTGGGAGTTGTCGGGGAAATTTCCGAAGATGGAATTTATTTTGGGTTGAAAAAATTGCTTGATGATGAGACCTTGCGGGAAAATCTTGTGAAAATTTTGGGGCAATCAACAAAAAAAGAGGAAAAATTTACTTCTGTTTTAAACATTTTTGAATAAATAAAAAAATTTTTGAAAAAAATGAATAAAAAAGGAGAAAAGGGGTTGACAAGAGGGGAGTGGATGTGATAGAATAATCGAGCCGCTTCT
>OODJ01001917.1_pt1 | contig 14897 bp, 13 predicted proteins | sample 1671611 | NCBI WGS metagenome assembly OODJ01 (sample SAMN06348174, study PRJEB24527) | human gut metagenome | biome: human gut; feature: ankylosing spondylitis patient; material: feces | host: Homo sapiens | place: China | collected 2015-10 | reverse complement strand
GTGCGGAATTACGGCAGAATCGCTCAGGAATGCTACGGCTATCGGGTGGGGGTCATCGACCTGCGCAATCCCACCCGCAGCGATGGATTCAATCTTCTTCACCTGGTGAACAATTACATGGATTTGTTCCAGGAGCACCCGGACAATTTGCTCTACAAGGCCAAGGCCGAGCGGTACGCCAAGATCATCTCCAAGACTATCATCACTGCCGGGATGGACGGGCAGAACTTCGGCCAGAACCAGTTCTTCTACGACGCCGCCGAGGGCCTGCTCACCGCCACCATCCTGCTGGTGGCGGAGTTTTGTCCTCCAAATGAGCGGCACATCGTGTCCGTGTTCAAGATCATCCAGGAGCTGATGGCACCCAGCCAGTCCAAAGGTCAAACCCAGTTCCAGGTGTTACTTTCCATGCTGCCGGACACCCACAAGGCCAAGTGGTTCGCGGGAGCCGCCACCTCCACCGCCGACCAGGCCATGGCCTCGGTCATGTCCACCACCCTGGCCCGGCTCAACGCCTTCCTGGATTCGGAGATGGAGCAGCTGCTCTGCTTCGACACCGCCGTGGACGTGGCCACCTCGTCGCTGCGCTGCGCCCACACCGAGGCCATCGGTGCGCCCTACGGCGTGGGCCTCGTCAAGCTCATGGGCCGTGAATCCGGCTTCATCGCCGCCCAGGCCACGCTCTCGCTCAACATCGTGAACTTCGTGCTCGTGCCCGAGGTTCCCTTCAAGCTCGAAGGCGAAGGCGGTCTTCTGCCCGCTCTGGAAGAGCGCCTGAGAAACCGCTCTCACGCCGTCATCGTAGCCGCCGAAGGCGCAGGACAGGACCTGCTCACCGCGAGCGGCAAGACCGACGCTTCCGGCAACCGCGTGCTCGGCGACATCGGCGTCTTCCTGCAGAAGGCCATCAAGAACTATTTCTCCACCAAGGACATGAACGTCACGGTCAAATACATCGATCCGAGCTACATCGTGCGTTCCGTACCCGCCAACACCAACGACCGCGTCTACTGCGGCCTTCTCGGACGCAACGCCGTGCACGCGGCCATGGCCGGCAAGACCAACATGGTCGTCGCCCGCCTGCTCGACCGCTTCGTGCATCTGCCGCTGCAGCTCGTCACGCGCCGCCGCCGTCAGATAGACATCAAGTCCAACTACTGGCGTTCGGTCATCGCCACCACGGGCCAGAGACTCGCGTAACGCGGGCCTCCGCTTCGGAATCCGACAACGCGCAAAGGCCGCGGACAGTTTTGTCCGCGGCCTTTTTGTGTCCGGACGGAACGATTTTCCGTCTTGCGAAGACGCGCGGAATGACCGATGATGACAAAAAACGACCTTTTCCGAAGCACGTCCCCTATGAGCGAATTCCGACAGATCAAGGCCTCCGCAGGTTCCGGCAAGACCTATACGCTGACGAGCAGCTTTCTTTCCCTGCTCGCGGGCTCTTCCGGTGCGTCATGGAGCCGTCCGCCTTCCGGCTGCGCCGTGGCCGGGGAGGATGCCTACGGCTGGCAGGAAATTCTTGCCATCACCTTCACCAACAAGGCCGCCACGGAAATGCGCGAGCGTCTGCTCTCCCGTCTGAAGGCTCTGGCCCTGGCCCGGAACGCCTCCGCCTTGAAGGAGCCGTTCTGGAAGCCGGCCAGAGCGCGCGACGCCGTGGACATGCTCATACGCAGCTACAGTTCGCTGAACATACGCACCATCGACAGCCTTCTGCACCTCATGGTGCGTCTCTCCGCGCTGGACTTCGATCTTTCGCCCGACTTCGAGCCGCGCTTTGCCGACAGCGACGTCACCGGTCCCATCTTCGACGACATGGCCGAGCAGGCCCGCGACGACGAACTTCTCGGGGCCCTGTTCCGCCGCGCCTGCCGACAGATGCTGCGCTCGGAAAAGACGCGCGGATTTCTTGCCGGGGAACGCATACGCGAACGCGTGACCGCCATGGTCTCCCTCATGCTCTCCGGGGACGGCTGGAGCATACGCGATCTCGCCTCGCCGGAAGAGGCGGAAGACCATTTTGCTTTCATCCTGCGCGGCATAGAGAACGACGCGAGAGAAATGCGCGCCCGCATGGAACAGGAGGAGCTCAAGGCGAGCAAGCATTTTCTCAACGCCCTCGCCGCCTGCATAGACTGCGGAGGAAGAGCCGCAAAACTACCGCTCTCCTCGGCCATGTTTCAAAAGGAAAGCTTCGACGACTGTCTGCTCAAGGCCTCGAAAGGCAGCGCCAGTCTTTCGCTGCACGCGCTCTATGAAAGCCTGCAGAGCGACATGCGGGAAATAAGAGTTCTTCTCGGCGCGCGCCGTCTCATGCCCTTTGCCGAGCTTGCGCAGGCCGTGTATGCAAGGGTGGAGGAATACGAACGCAGAAACGGCATCATCGCCGCCTCTCAGGTGCCCAGACTCGCCATTCGCGCCGCGGACGACAGCGAGGGCGTGAACGAACTGTTCTGCCGTCTCGGTGCGCGCATCACCCATATGCTCATCGACGAATTTCAGGACACGAGCCGGGATCAGTGGCTCGCGCTCCAGCCTCTGGCCGAAGAGGCGCTTTCCAAGGGCGGCTCGCTCACCATCGTGGGCGACGTGAAGCAGGCCATCTACGGCTGGCGGGGAGGCGACGCCGCACTCTTCGATCAGCTCGTGCGGCCCGGCTCTCCGCTGCTTTCGCTGGTGGATCATCCCACGCTGGAAACGCTGCCCTTCAACTGGAGAAGCCGTCAGCGCATCGTGGCGTGGAACAACGCCCTCTTTTCTCCGCTCGGCAGCAGGGATTTCGCAAGGGAACTGCTCTCTCCCCTTGCCGAAGGAGACGGCGAGCTTCTGGAACAGCAGGCCTCGCTGCTCTCCGAGGCCTTCGACCGTGCCTCCCAGAGTGCGGAGCACTGCGCGCCCGGCGGACTCGTGACGCTGCGCGAACTCGAAAAGGGACGGGAGGAGGAAGAGCTTTCCTCCCGCCTGCCCGACATGGTGGAAGAGCTCGGCAGGAACCGGGCCTGGGGCGACATCTGCATTCTTGCACGCAACAACGATCAGGCCGCAAAAGCCGCGTCCTGGCTCATGGCGCGGCGCATTCCCGTGGTCAGCTCCAGAAGGAACAGCTCGTAGTAGTTCTCCTCCTTAGCCTGGATCAACAGTTTCTGCATGGCCTCCCTGGAGAGGATCTTCATCTCTTCATATCTCACTGGGGTCAACTTGTACCCCTCAGTCGGATCGCGGGGGATCAGATGCTCTGTTCTTGCCTTTTCCAGCGCCCGGTGACAGAGACTGTAGCAGTTCCGGATCTGGCTGTCAGCAATGCGGCCTTTACCCATGTGGTCATCTGACTTCATCCAGGCGCAGAATTGCTGGATGTCGGTCGTCATCAGCTTGTTCAATGGGATGCTGCCCAACTTTGGTTTGATGTACAGCCGGAGGTATCCCTCATAGGTGCGCTGCGTTCTGGGGCGGATCGTTGGCTTACTGTAGGTTTCGTACCAGTGATCCAGCCACTCCCCGAAGGTCATATCCGCCCGAACCTTGGAGGGGGTGGGCGAGGCAACGGCCTCCCTCAGATCCTACAGTTTCTCCACGCACTCACCCTTGGTCTTGGCCAGGACATTTTTCGTCTTGGGCAGGCCCTTCTCGTCGTAGCCGATGACCACCCGGCCCTCCCAGCGGCCGTCTTTCCGCTGGCGGACGGAGCCCTCGCCCTTTTTCCGCCGCTTACCCATGGTATGCACCTCCTTCCTGCCTGTGTTTCTGCCACGGTTTCAGGTCTTTCCCCAGGAGATCTTCCAGAAAGCCGCCCACGATGTGGCTGGCCTCCTGCTGCATGTCCGGCGTCACATGGGTGTAGGTGTCCAGGGTGAAGCTGGCGTTGGTGTGGCCCAGGATGCCGGACAGGGTCTTGGCGTCCACGCCGCTGGTGAGGGCGTGGGTGGCAAAGGTATGCCTTAAATCGTGAAATCGGATCGCAGGAAGCCCTGCCTCTCTTAAGATCCGCTTCATCCAGTAGTAGGCGGCGCTGGGGCGCACCGGTTTCTCCGGAGCCAGCGGTTCCGGGAAGATCCACTGACTGACGGCGTGCTTCCTCCGCTCCTTCAGCCGCTGGACGGTGCTGGGCGGCAGGCGGATGGTCCGCCGCCCTTGGCTGGTCTTCGTCTCGCCGATCTCCAGCTCCCCGGCCTTGGGGACATTCACGGACCGAAGGATCTTCAGCGTCCCGGCCTTCTCGTCGAAGTCCTGCCACATGAGGCCGCAGATCTCGCCCCGGCGGAGACCGGTGGTCAGCTCCGTGTAGAAGAAGTCCCGCCAGATCTCGCTGCGGTCCACCGTCGCCAGGAAGGTGTCCATCTGCTCCTTCGTGAGGATCTGCTTGGGCCGATAGCTGGCCTTGGGCACCACGGCCCCGTCGGTGGGGTTCCGGGCGATCACATGGGCCGCCTCCGCGTCCTTCAGGCACCGGTGGAGCATGGCGTGGATGCGGAGCACCATGGTGTCCGACAGCTCGTGCCCGTGTTCCGGGTGCTCGCGGACACGGCCCTCGTGTTTCAGCTTTCGGTACAGCTTCTGAATGTCCATGCGGGTCACCCGGGAGACGATCTTATCCCCCAGATAGGGCTTGATGTAGCACCGGATGAACTGCTCGTAGCTGCGCAGGGTGTTGGGCCGCAGGGTGGCCGCGCCGTAGTCCTCCATCCACCGATCCAGCCATTCCCCCAGGTTCATACGGCTGTCTTCGGTGAGCTCCACATCCTGAAAGGCCTCCAGGTCCCGGTGGAGCTTGTCCAGCAGTTCTTTCTGGGTCTTTGCCAGGACATACCGGAAGATGGGCTCGCCGTTTTGTTTGTGGCCCACCACGATGCGGCCCTCCCAGCGGCCGTCCTCCCGCTTTCGGACCATGCCGTCGCCGGACGGCCTGCGTTTTGCCATTTCCCTCACCTCCTGAGTTTTATCTTTGATTTGCGGCGCAATTTCTGGGGGACTCACTTGATGGGTGGGAACCTGTGAGGCTCCGCCACCCACTGATACACCACAGCACCACAGCGGCGGCAGATCAGGTAACACAGCCGGTTGCCCAGGAGCCCGTGTTTCTTGAAGGTGACGAGCGCCTCTCCGTGCTGCCAGCCGAGGCCCAGGTCATCGCTCCCACAGTATTGGCACCGCTGGACTGGGATTTGATCAGTTGTCATGGTTATCCCTCCTCAGCAACACAACATACCATAGAAACAGGAAAAAGCCAGGGCAACAGCGAACTATTATCAGAAAGTTATCATTTTAAGAAACTCTGGTACGGCCAATCAAACACCTTGTCACCCCGCCGCCTCTGTGATATGATTTTCATACAGACTGTGCAGAGCAGAGGGGGCGGAGATCCTATGGCGGAAGTGATTGCACTGATGGAAGAGTTCGGAACGTCCGTGCTCCAGCCCGGTGCCGTGGTCGGCATCGCCGTCACTGTTATCCTCTTTATCCTGGAGGTGCGGTGGTCCCATGCCCATCCGCCCCGAAGCAGGCGGGTGGAGAAGGCGATGGCTCTGGGTCATGTGGTGACGGCCAAGCGGATCAAATACTGGGATGACGGCGTCACACCTGATGAGACAACCACCTCGCACTATCACGCCACCTACGCCTATGAGGTCTCTGGAAAACCGTATCAGTACAAATACCTGGAGCGCTCCGTCCCGCCAATCCAGATCCAACTGTATTATCTGAACAATCCCGGCAGAGCGTTCCGCGGCAAAGAAAAGCGAAGCGGATTCGCTCAAGTTTTCTTTCTTCTTCCCCATCGCGGCGGGCGTGGCAGTGATGCTCCTGCTCGGTGTGAAATGATCGGACCCAAGGCCTCCCGCTGTTGCGGGAGGCTTTTTTTTTGAATTGCGGCGCAGGCGGCACAGAGCGTTCCCGAAAGAGGTCTCCCAGGTGGTGGAGCAGCTTCGTGGCAGCCAGGAGCACATCCGGCAGGCCCGTCCCGGCATCCATCCGCTCCAGCAAGAATCCTGCATATGGGTTGCCCTGTCTTGCCAACTGGGTCAGCCAGTAGTCGGCGGCATCCAGGTCCCGCTTCACGCCCCGGCCAGAGAGATACAGCTTCCCCAACACATACTGGGCATACGAGTTTCCCCTCTTTGCCGCTGTGGTCAGATATTTTTCTGCCCGATAGACGTCCTTCGGCACTTCCACCCCTTGCAGATACAGCTTTCCCAGCTGATAGGCGGCCCAGCCATTGCCCTGGCCAGCCGCTTTCTCGTACCAGTACATCGCTGCCGCAGCTCGTTTTTGACCTTGCAGCAGCTTCCCGAGGGCGTACTGGGAAAAGTCATTCCCCGCCTCGGCGGAGCGGCGGAACCACAGTTCCGCCCGCTCATCGTCCGGCAGGACGCCCAGCCCGTCCCGCCAGCACTTGCCCAGCTGGTGCGCCGCCACGGTGAAGCCCTGCTCCCAGAGTTGCTCCAGCACCGGGAGCTGTTGAGCCTTTTCCGTTTCCGGTGCATTTGGATCGCAGAGGATCTCCTTTGCGTCCCGATAGGTCAGCACCAGGTCCCAGCGGGGCTCCATGTCCAGCGCGTCGTATTCCTCCTCCACCTCATCTTCCATTTGCTGATCCTCGAAGGAGAACTTCCCCAGACGGATGTTCTCCGCCTCCTGGATGACCAGGTTCTGAATGGCCCGGAACTCCTTTTGCCGGGACAGCGGCAGGTGCTCCCGCGGCTTGTCCGTGTAGTAGGAATCCACCGCGTCCTTCATCTCGTTCCAGACCGCATAGCACTCCGCCACCTCCGGCAGCTTCGCCAGCGCATCCACGATGGCATCCACCTGTTCCTTGACCGGCTTCTTCAGATATCCATAGACCTTTTTGCCCTCGGCCGTTTCCAGCGCCCGCACCAGCGTCTCCATCCGCTGCTCGATCTCCGGGCTGTCGCAGAGAGAGGCGCGCATCTGCCGGATGAGACGTGCCATGGCGCTCTGCGCCGCAACGCGTACCTCCTGGTAGGAGAACGCCTTCTTCTGATACAGCGACAGCAGTTCGTCCTGAAAGATCTCATTGGTGAGCTTGGACCAGATCTGCTGGATGCCCTGCTCCGTGAGATACCCCTCCTGCGGATCGTCCGACCATACCATCAGGTGGATGTGGGGATGATGTTTCTCATCGTGGAAGGCCGCCCGCCAGCGAAAGTCCTTGGGTGAGATCTTCATAGCCTGGGCCAGTTCCGTCTGATGCGCCAGCACCAGGCTCCGCCAGCTGTCAGCGCGGTCATATCCCAGCCGGGCGGCATCTTCCCGCCGGAGCGAGCAGATGAAGATCCACACCGGCCCTTCGTGATGCACCACCGCTTCCATGGACGCTTCCAGGTCCACGGACCTCTCACTGGAGAACAAGCCGTGGGACCTGGGCCGCTGCGCGACGTACCGCAGATACTGCTCCCCTTTGCGGAACAGGTGGGCGTTGTCATCGATGGCGGCCGCGATGAAGGACGACGCGGTGGAGACCGTCGCGTGCTGCTGATACACTTCGTGCTCCGGCAGTTGTTCGCTGTCCGGGAAGTCCCGGAGCAACTTCTGAATGAGGTCCCGCTGCTTCGGCGTCGGCGGACCGTTGCCGGTCACCAGCTCCACGCCGTCTCGTGTGGCGATGTACCGCAGATATCCTTCCGCACCACACCCCGGACGGATGTAGCTGGACTTCAGGATGAGTCCCGTCATACGTCAGCGCCCTGCTGAGACACCACCGCATCCTCCAGAGTGATCTCTCCGTTGGTCTCCTTCACGTTGCGGATGCACTGGACCCGGAGCTTCCGCAGGGTGTCCAGATCCACGGGGATGTCGTAGGCGATGAGGTTCGCCACCAGGTCCTGCTCCACGGACTGCTTGAACAGCTGCCGTCCGATCCGCTTGCCCAGAGCATCCAGCTTGCCCTCCAGCACCTCCGCCAGCACCCGGGGCAGGTAGGAGCTGTCATGCGCCGCGTCCAGATAGCCGGTGTAGAACCGCACGGCCTTTTCGATGTACTCGCTCTGGCTTTTGCAGTTGTCTGCCAGATAGTGACCTTCGACGAGCGCCTTTGCCTCCGGTGTGATCCAGAGGGCGAATTTTACCTTGTTCTTTACCATTTGCCAAACCTCCGTTTCTGGGGCAGGAACGCCCCTGTTTTTCTTGAAATGCGTGGCTTTCAGGGTTCCACGACCCCACAAGGCCAATTTGGGGGGCCCAAGGAACGCCCTGTTCAATGCCCCGGCGACCGCCCGCACTGCGGGCCGGATGTGTCTGCGCCAGGGCTCAATGACCCCGGCGCTTTCTCCTGCCTCGCTCTCTCGTCCCCCAGATCCGGTCCAAAACCGCCCGAAAGGCCCGCACCGTGTCCTGGGCCGCCGGGGCTGGAACGTCCGCTCACAGAGGCGCTGAAAGGCCAACACTTGGGGACGATGGAAACGATCGCGCTATTCACCTGATGCCACATTTTGCGGCGCCTCCTTTCTGTTCCCGGCCTGCCGGACCCGCTGCCGCTCCCGCACCCGATCCACCCGGCCCAGCTGTGTCTCATAGAACTGGTCGATGGACAGCTGGATGGGCAGGATGTGGTAGCGTAGGCACCCGTTCCGCCTGCGGCCGTCTTGTGTGGTGATGGTGGTGTGCTCGGTGCGGATCAGCTGACGCTCTTCCAGTTCCGCCACATACTTGCTGACCGTGTTTGCGCTCATCTGCGTCGCATTCCCGATGGTGTTGTAGGAAGCGTAGGCCTCATACGTCTGCCGGTCCTCGATGGAGAGCAGGTAGCCGTAGACGGCGATCGCCCGGGGAGACAGGCCCAGCTGGTAGATCTCGTTGGGCAGCGGGAAGTAGTTCTTGATGGGGTCCCGCTTGGGCCAATGCTGTTTTCTCATTTGGCACATCCCGACTGCGCTTCTACCCACTGCATGAGCTTTTCCTTTGGCACCACCATGCGGCTCCCCACCCGCAGGGTAGGGAAGCCCGGCTCGTGCAGCAGCTCATAGGCGGTGGAGCGGGAGACGCCCAGCACCTGTGCCAACGTCTTTGCGTTGAGGAACATGGGCAGTTCGTCGTAGCTTTTGTAGTTGGATGTAATCAAACTTGTACCTCCGATCCGTTTCAGATTCAGAGAAAAGATCTTCTTGCGTTTCGGTGGTCTCTCTGTTATACTGAACACAGATTAGGCTGTGTTTTCCGAAACGCGGCGCCCCGCTGAACTGTTGCAGCAGTTCAGCGGTTTTTTTGTTGTAGGAAGATCGGCCTCACACCATACCCGTTCCTGTCCTGCGGCCTTGGTTGACCAACACGACGTTTTCTTCCCCTTGGTATGCTCGGCCGCCGCAGCGGATCGCGGCAGTGTCCCGGCAGTACTTCTCCGGCGAGCATCCTCTTTGGTGGAGGGTATTCGATTTTCAAGGTGCGGTTGCCCTGTAGGCCGCTTTCAGTGTAAAATAAAAACAGAGAGGATGACATCAGGAAGTGATCTTGAAAGGAGCTGGGCAGATGATCGGAATGATCTCCGTATTGCTGCTGCGAGCAGAGGACAAGGATCGGTGGTCTGTGATACTGCACCATGCGGACGGGAAGGAGACCAAACTGCCGCCCGCAACTGCCGCCGAGCATTTGATCGCCGCCGCAGACATCGACTACAGTGCATACCGCAGGGAGATCCGGGATCTGCGGGAGCACCATCCTTTGTTCGAGGAGCGCATCGAGATCTCGCAGGCGGATTTCGAAGATTTTGTCGCTGAGGCGCTTCTGCTGCCGAGTATGCTCCGCGACATCGATCCGGTGGGTTACTTCGTGCTGGGTGTTCTACTGTGCCGCGCCCTGCTGCGGAAGGATGACGGCACCGCATCGTTCTTCCTTTATGCCGCGGCGGATCTGCTTGAGATCTTGGAAGAGCCCCTTCGGGCGCAGGTGTATTTACGCAATGCGCTGGAGATCGCCTGCGACGGTATGGAGCGAGCCACACAGCGGGAGAGATATGAAAAACTGGTCAGGACTTATCCGGAGTTCAAAGAGCTGTGCGATCCGGCCCTGCTGCCGGAGGTGATAGATGCGGAGAAAGACTTCGCTGCTTATTCCATCCTCGGGCTGCTGGGGCTGGAGCTGGCTCTGTACTTCCGCCAGGACAAGCAGCGCATCGCCCGGTGTGAGTATTGCTGGCGGTATTTCATTCCCAAGACGAGAAAGGAGACCCTTTACTGCGACCGTCAGACAGACGGCTACCCCTGTAAGCAGAGAGGCTCCCGGTTCAAGCGCAATCTGAACACAGAGCAGGACGAGGCCCTGCTGACATACAAAAGACTGCGGGACCGGATGTATGCCAGACTGCTTCGCTATACGATGGCCCACCCCAATGAGCGCGGGAATTTGATCGTTATGGATTATGACCAGTACGAAGCGTGGAGCGAGAATGCCCGCCTGGCAAGGATCGATTATCTGAGTGGGAAGCTGACTGCGGAAGCGTTCCTTCGGAAGATCGACACCATGCACGATCTGGAGAGTTACACGGTGGAGGAAGCGCAGGCTCCGCCGACAGAGACGGTATGGCAGCAAATGGTGGCTGCTGATGTTGGATTTGACCCGAAAGCGCACTATCCCAAGAACTTTATGCTGCTGGACCTAAGAGCGGAAGAACCCGAATGGGAGACCTTCTCGGCGGATGATCTGCGCCGCCGGGATCAGGAGGGACACCAGAGCCTGCGGGAAAAATACGGCAAAAAATAAAATGAGCCGGATGGCACTTCACATACGGAAGTGCCATCCGGCTGTATTCTTTGGATAGGCGATACAAATTTTGCGTGTTATCACCGAAGAATCATAGGGCCTAGGAGGTACCGGCATTATCATTGGACCGGCTCTCGAAAATCGAGTCGGTCCTCGGCGGATCACCAGAGGCTGGCACGCGTTCGGTCCCAAAGTTGCTGTATGGATCCTCCGATAGCCATATCTTCGGGCAAAAGCTGTTGCCGTTTGCTGTCCTATAAGAATGGTGGAAATTTTACGCAGCTCCCAGTCCGAAGAACTTCTCAAAGAATTTCTGCAGTTTCTCGATTACGGTCTGTTTCTTTTTCGCCCTGGAACCGCCTCCGAACCTGGACACCGGAGGCATGAGCTTATCAATGTCTGTTCCGGTTGTCTTGACCTCACCATCCCGAAATGCGTTTTCCAAGAACTTTCTTGTCTCAGGCTCTCGGAGCTTTTCTTCCTGGATCAGCTGCTGTAATTCCTTTTCCCGCTCTTCTGCCACGAAGTGATCCCAGCCGGCCATCACATCATCCACTTCATTCACCCGGGCGATGAAGTGCTCGATCAGCTGTTTCTTGCTGCGCAGCTCTGGGCTGGCATCCACAGCCTTCTGAATGGTGACGAGGACTTCCTTGTCATCGCAGTGGGAGTCATGATATTTTTTGACCAGCATCAGGATGTAATCGGTGTTGATCTCGATTTGGCGGATCAACTCTATTTCAAATACGATGTCATCGGTAATATCCTCTTTGTCGCCTTTGTTTCGATTGATCCACTCGTCCCGCAGATCCTGATACCGCCCCAGGTAGTCCTGGAAGTCCCGCTCAGAAATGAGATCCTTCCCCTGAAACTCATCGAAGGAGGAGAGCAGATTCCGCATCCGCAGGATCGCGCCGAACAGGGAGATAAACGCTTTCTGATTCTGTTCCCCTTCGATACGAGGCTCTGAGAGCGGGAACTTCGTGGTAAGATCTGCCATCAGATCTACATAGCCGGGGTGGGATTTTCCGTCCTGCGACGTATAGCCATGGTAATAGTCCTCAAATGTACGGAGCAGGACCACCCCTCCGGCATTTTTATCTCCAAAAAGCGACAATGCGTCGTCCACTCGCCGTTGCAGGCTGCGGAAGCATACGATATTGCCGAAGGTCTTGATGGAATTCAGGATCCGGTTGGTCCGGCTGAACGCCTGGATCAGACCATGCATCTTCAGATTCTTATCCACCCAAAGGGTATTCAGCGTCGTGGCATCGAAGCCGGTGAGGAACATATTCACGACGATGAGGAGATCCAGCTCCTTGTTCTTCATCCGCAGGGAGACGTCCTTGTAGTAGTTCTGAAAGCGGTCGCTGTCGGTGGAGTAGTTGGTGTGGAACATCTCATTGTAGTCCTGAATGGCCGCGTCCAGGAAGTCTCGGCTGTTTTGATCCAGGGCGCTGGTATCCTCACTGTTCTCTTCGTCCAAGATTCCGTCTGCCCCCGCCTCGTTGGCGCCGTAGCTGTAGATCACAGCCACCCGGAGCTTTTTGGCCGGGTCTGCCGCCATCTGCTTTTGGAACTCCTGGTAGTAGAGCTTTGCCATATCCACCGAGGCCACGGCGAAGATCGAATTGAAGCCGCTGAGCCGCTGCTTGCGCTTGATCTCCTCCACAGCGCCCTGCTTCCCAGAGGCGACCTCGGAGATGTTGGTCAGGACGCTGAGCTGATAGCTCCGATCCCCGCGGTAGGTCTTTTGGTCAAAGTGCTCCAGAATATACCGGGTCACCAGCTCGATCCGCTGGGGTGCCATGAACACCTTTTCCCGGTCGATGTCCCAGACAGCCTTGTCATCGATGTCCGGCTCGGCGTCCATGGTCGTGATGTAGTCCACCCGGAAGGGCAACACATTTTTGTCGTTGATGGCGTCCACGATGGTATAGGTGTGGAGCTGGTCGCCGAAGGTCTGGGCCGTGGTGAAGAATCGGGCGCCGATGGCGGCCCTGGCGTTTGCCGCAAAAATGGGAGTGCCGGTGAAGCCAAACAGGTGGTATTTTTTGAAGTGCTTGACGATGGCCGTGTGCATATCTCCGAACTGGCTCCGATGGCACTCGTCGAAGATGATGACAACGCGCTTCTGGTACACTTCATGGGTGGGGTTCTTCTTGATGAAGGTGGACAGCTTTTGGATGGTGGTGATGATGATATGGGCCTCCGGATCCTCTAACTGCTGCTTCAGGACAGCGGTGGAAGTGTTGCTGTTGGCGGCCCCCTTCTCAAAGCGGTCGTACTCCTTCATGGTCTGATAGTCCAGATCCTTCCGATCCACCACGAAGAGCACCTTGTCGATATAGGGCAGCAGAGAGGCCAGCCGTGCTGTCTTGAACGACGTCAGCGTCTTTCCGCTGCCGGTGGTGTGCCAGATATAGCCGCCGCCTTGAATGGTGCCATATTTCTTGTAGTTGTTGGCGATCTCAATTCGGTTCAGAATGCGCTCGGTGGCGGTGATCTGATAGGGCCGCATGACCATCAGCATGTTCTCCGAGGTGAAGATGCAGTACCGGGTCAGGATGTTCAAAATCGTGTGCCGGGCAAAGAAGGTGCGGGTAAAATCCACCAGGTCGGGGATGACCCGATTGCTGGCATCCGCCCAGAAGGAGGTGAATTCAAAGCTGTTGCTGGTCTTGGTTTTCCTCTGTTTTCCGGACTTGGATTCCTGAATGGCATTGAACCGGGTGGAGTTGGAGTAGTACTTGGTGTTGGTGCCGTTGGAGATGACGAAGATCTGCACATACTCATAGAGGCCACACCCGGCCCAGAAGGAGTCCCGCTGGTAGCGGTCGATCTGGTTGAACGCCTCCCGAATGGCCACGCCCCGGCGCTTGAGTTCAATATGTACCAGGGGAAAGCCGTTGACCAGCACCGTCACATCGTAGCGGTTGTCGTGCTTGGCCCCCCTGCTCCTGGCTGATCTCATACTGGTTGATGACCTGGAGATAGTTGTTGTGAATGTTCTTCTTGTCGATGAGGGTGATGTTCTTGGAGGAGCCGTCGTCCCGGCGGAGCACCTGGACGCAGTCCTCCTGGATCTTGCGGGTCTTCTCCACGATGTGCTCGTTGGGATTGGCGATTGCGGTTTGAAAAAATTGCTCCCACTCGCTGTCGGTGAAGGCATAGTGGTTGAGCAGCTCCAGCTGGCGGCGGAGGTTGGCGATCAGGTCGGCCTCCTGGTGGATGGTCAGGTACTCATAGCCCTGCTCCGTCAGCATCCGGATGAACTCCCGCTCCAGCGCCGCCTCGCTCTGGTAACTGTCGGAGCGGGTCTTGCTGGGTTCATACTGGGCCACGACGGTGTCTTCCGTGGTGGCGGCAATAACTTGATACTGCTCCATATTGATCACCTGAATGGTAAAAAATTTATATCGCTTACCGATCATATCATGAAGTTTGCAAAAAGAGCGCTTTTGGAAAATGAGATTTAAAACCAGTCTGTGTCCAAGCCAGACATTGTCGTTGGATCAATGGCAGAAATAGCGATTTGACGCCACTTAGACATAAGATCTTCACGATGCTCTTTCACCCATTGCTGGGCGAGATAAGGTACAATAAGTTTCGCAAATTGAAAAGTAGATAAAAAGAGACATGGTTTGCAGCCCTCTGGTAGAATGAAGTCGCGACACACCATTCTGAAAGGAGACAGCAAACCATGTCCGAGAAGATTGTACAGCTAAACGAGGAAGTAATCAAGGGACAGCTCAAGGAACTTGTGCGCGGAAGCGTAGAGGAAACCCTCAACGAACTGCTGGAGGCCGAGGCAGAGAAGCTGACCCAGGCGGCCCGGTACGAGCGTAATGAGCAGCGCCAGGGGTACCGAAGCGGCCACTACAGCCGCAACCTCACCACCACTTCCGGGGACGTTACCCTGAAGGTACCCAAGCTCAAGGGGATCTCTTTTGAGACCGCTATCATTGAGCGGTATCGCCGCCGGGAAAGCAGTGTGGAAGAAGCCCTCATCGAGATGTACTTGGCCGGAGTATCCGTCCGGCGTGTGGAGGATATTACCGAGGCTCTGTGGGGCAGCAAGGTATCTCCCTCCACCATCAGCGAGCTGAACAAGAAAGCGTATGTCCACATTGAGGATTGGCGGAACCGCCCTCTGCAAGGTGGGCGCTATCCGTATGTCTATGTGG
>OODJ01001903.1_pt1 | contig 14973 bp, 15 predicted proteins | sample 1671611 | NCBI WGS metagenome assembly OODJ01 (sample SAMN06348174, study PRJEB24527) | human gut metagenome | biome: human gut; feature: ankylosing spondylitis patient; material: feces | host: Homo sapiens | place: China | collected 2015-10 | reverse complement strand
CACGATCTGCTCCAGGCGGCTGTCGTCCCGCCCGGCGGCCATGGTGTCCACCAGGGCGGCAAAGTCCCCCTCCGGGTCCAGATCCTCGTACTGGCGGTCCAGGGTCTCCCCCAGCACCCGGGCCATCAGGACCGCGCCCTCCCCCTCGTCGCACAGCCGAAAGTCCGGGTCCAACCCGATCTGGTGGCCGCTCTCCCACAGCAGAGCGGCACAGAAGGCGTGCACCGTGGAGATCTGGGCCTTGTAGACCAACGTGGTCTGCCGCCGCAGGTGCCGGTCGTTGGGCCGCTCCGCCAGCCGGTCGGACAGCTCCTGAGCAATCCGGGCCCGCAGCTCTGCCGCAGCCGCCCGGGTATATGTAATGACCAGGAAGTCGTCGATATCCGCTCCCTCCCCGGTCACCTGGTCCAGCAGCCGCTCCACCAGCACCCGGGTCTTGCCCGAGCCCGCCGCAGCCGACACCAGCAGTCCGCCCCCCCGGTCATGGACTGCTCTGCTCTGTTCCTCTGTCAAGGCAAAGGCCATCTGCGCGTCCTCCTCTCTCTGTCCGCTCCATTCACAGGATCAACACCAGCGTCCCTGCCGTGATGAGCAGGCCGCCTATGACGGTCTGGACGGTCACCGCCTCCCTCAGCACCACAAAGGCCAGCACCATGGAGATGACCACCGAGTAGGCAATGACCACCATGGGCACGAAGCGCTTGCCGTTGAAGAAAGCCAGCGCATCCGGCAGCTTGCGGAAGTTGTAGTATTTATTGTAAGCCACGCCGCCCACAAAACCGGCAATGATGCCCACAAACACGCCCATGTTCAGCGCCGGTGCGCCCAGCACAGAGGTGAAGTAGCCGTTGACGGCGATTTCCTGCCCGAACAGGGTGTGGGTCACGGCGTTGGGATCTGCCAGCATGGCGCTGGTAACGCCGAAGATGTTGCCGGTGATCACGTTGATGAGCGCAAAGGCCAGCACAGCCGCAAAGGCACCGCCTGCGCGTTCTTTTGCCCAGCTGCCGCCGATGGCGACAGCGAACAGGATATGCAGGTTGTTGATGACAGCCCAGCCGATGTTCTCCATCGTAGTGCCGATGGTCATGACGGCGGCAATGTCACCGCCGCCCATCTGTACCAGCTTGCCCAGACTGATCATCAGACCCGCCGCAGGCATGACGGCGATGACGGTCATCAGAACTTTGCCCAGTTTTTGCAAAAAGTCGAAATTGATGAGCCCCTTCTTCTTGGGAACTGTCTGTGTGGTTGCCATGATGTTCCTCCTTGTTCTTTTGCATTTGATTATGCAAGTATTGCATTACGCTTGCATTGGATTGCGCAATAAGAATAGCTCACTTTCGCAAATTTTACAAGAGTTTTTTGAGTTTCAGAGTGTTTTTCTGCATCTTGTACATTGTCGAAAGCGATTTTTGTTGAAAACGTCAAGCCTTTGCAGCAACACCGTTGCACGATTTACGCAAATGAGCACGCAAACGTTGACTTTGCGTGCAAAGCCCTTTACAATAGAGATATCAGAAAGGAGATTCAGAGCATGGCAGTCACGATCAAAGATATTGCGGCCGCTGCGGGCGTTTCGCCGTCCACGGTCTCCCGCACCTGCAAGGACAGCCCCTCCATCAGCCGGGACACAAAAGAACGCATCCGCCGCATCATGGCGCAGATGGGCTATGAACCAAATTTTGAGGCTGAACCGTCCGAAGCATTTTCCAAGACCATCGGCATCATCCTGCCTTCCTCCCAGCGGGACGTATATGAAAATGCCTTTCATCTGGAGATCATCCGGGGCATCGGGCAGTTCTGCAACCAGCGCCGTTATGTAAACACCGTCATCACCGGCGAGGACGATGCCGAAGTGCTGGATGCTATCCAGAGCATGGTAGCCAACACGCAGGCCGATGGATTCATCCTGCTCTACTCCAAAAAAGATTGTCCGGTGGCTGCCTATCTGCGCAGCGAGGGTCTGCTTCACGTTATCGTGGGCAAGGCGGCACAGTCGGCCAACCAGACCATCTATATCGACAATGACAACGCACTGGCGGGCGAGGAAGCCACCGACTATCTCTACGAGATGGGACATCGCCGCATCGCCTATTTTGGGGTCAGCAATGCCATGCTGTTTTCTGCCGAGCGGAAACGCGGCTATCAGATGTCTCTGCTCAAGCACGGCATCACCCCGCGGGAAGGGGACTGTGTGGAGATCGACACCCTGAATGATTCCTATGAACCTGCCCTGAAAGCGCTGCTTACCGCTCCTGACCGCCCTACAGCGGTTCTGGTCAGCGATGACATTCTTGCGGTGGTACTGGAACAGTTCTGCAGCAAGCTGGGCCTGCGCATCCCGAAAGATCTGTCCATCGTATCCTTTAACAACTCGCTGTTCTCCCGCATCACCAACCCGCCGCTGACGACCGTGGACGTCAATCCCTATCAGCTTGGCATTGAGGCGGCAAGCCAGACCATCAACCACATCGAGAACCCCAACCTGCTGGCCACCAAGATCATCGTGCCGCATCAGCTCATCGTACGGGAAAGCTGCTGCCCACCGCCGGAAAATCGCACGGCTGCCTTGCCCGGCGGGGCACTGTGACCCCGCAGTACACCGCGCTCCATTGTCCATGAACTGAAAGGAATGCCCTATGACCCTCCAGCCCGCTGGCACAAAAAGATGCCCTGACGCTGGAAGATCTTGCTCCTTATCCACGCCTGTCCTACGAGCAGGGCGAACCCAACTCGTTCTATTTTTCGGAGGAGATCCTCAGCACGCTGGACAGCAAAGCAGAGGGTGGTCTTGCCGGAGCCGGACGGGCCGACGATGGCCGTGGAGGTCTTTTCCGGGATGGTGAAGCTGACGTCGCGCAGAACCTGACGGTCATCGTAGCCAAAGCTCACATGGTCAAAGGCTATGTCGAAATGTTCCAACGGGATGTCCCTGCCGAAGGACTTCACCACCGCAAGGCCGCGGGCATATTCAAGGATGGCACCAGTCATAGACAGAAAATTCTGGATGTTCTTGGAGGGCGGCAAGAAATTTGTCGGTCTGGAAAAGCTGGAATCGCCCATGAACCTCATCTGCGTAACGCCGACCGAGATCCAGGCCCTGTTCTCCGACTTCAAAAAGGAAGGCTACAGCAGCCGTCAGACCCTGACCCTCGGCGTCTGATCGCCGTCCGTACTCTCACACCCGGACCGAAAAGCATCCCCTCCGTGCAGACCCGATCTCAACGATTCGGGCACACGCACGGAGGGGATGTTTTTTCAACAGCCAATTACTGCTGTTCCACCTTATTTTTCAGTTCTTTCCGAGCCGCCCACAAGCTGTAGACGCAGGCAAGGATCTCCGAGGCCCAGAACGCAAACCACGCGTAGTCCACACCAAAGAATCGGATGAGCAGCCACAGGCAGGGCACCAGAACCACCAGCTGCCGCAGGGCACCGCCGATCATGTTGACTACGCCATTGCCAAGACCGGAGGCAAAGTAGCCGCATCTGACGCAAAAAGCCCCTGCGGGCAAATGCTCGCAGGGGCTTGGATTATGCGGTGATGTTCCTTGCATCGGCACAATCGTTATTCAATTTCAATCAGATTGGGGTTTTCCGGCAAAGCCTTCTGCTGCTGGGGTGCAGGCAGCTGGATGTGAAGGATACCATCCTCGAACTTTGCGTGGATATCCTCTTTCTTCACGGCATCGCCCACATAGAAGCTGCGGGCGCAGGTGCCGGAGAAGGTCTCGCGGCGGATGTAATGGCCCTTGTCATCCTTCTCATCATTGCTGTGATTACGGACGGCCTGAATGGTCAGGTAACCGTCGTTCAGTTCCATCTGAACGTCTTCCTTCTTGCAGCCCGGCAGGTCCACGGCCACATCGTAGCCGTTCTCGGTCTGCTTCACATCGGTCTTCATCATGTTTGCACCGCGCTTACCGAAGGTCTCACGCTCTTCACGGTTCATCGCACGCTCCAGCGCACCATCGTTCCAGAACGGATCAAAGAGATCATCGAACAGATTCTCATGGAAAACAGCAGGCATAAACATAAATCATTCCTCCAATCCCGGCGTTCGGGTCGGGTCAAAAATCTTTATGTCGTTCACTCGAAAGGGCCTTCCTGGGAGCCTTGCGGCTCTCTCTTTTGCCCTTCCTCCTGAGCACGCCATAGTTATAGCACCGTTTGTTAGCAGTGTCAAGTATTGAGTGCTAAAATTCACAGAAAGATAATTTTCTGATAATCTTTCATGCAATCTTTCGGATTTCAAGCGCTGATTCGTTTATTCCACCTTCTGAATCACCGCGCCCAGCCAGCGGCACAGGGTTTCCCCGGTCTGGTTGGCGATCTCCAGCACACGGGCGTGGCTGTGCTTCACCGTCTGGATGCCGGTAGCCATATTCGTGATACAGCTGACGGCCAGCACCTTCATACCCAGATAATTGCAGACCATGGTTTCCGGCACGGTGCTCATGCCCACAGCATCGGCCCCCATGCCCGCAAAGGCACGGATCTCGGCGGCCGTTTCGTAGCAGGGGCCCATGAAGCCCAGATAAACGCCCTCTTTGTAGGAAATGCCCAGCTCGTCGGCGGTCTGTTTGGCGAGATTCCGCAGTTCCAGACTGTACGGCTCGGTCATGTCCGGGAAACGCGGGCCGAAGCGCTCGTCGTTGGGGCCGATGAGCGGGTTCGTACCCATCATGTTGATGAAGTCGGTGAGGAGCATCAGGGTGCCCGGCGCAAACTCCCGGTTGATGCCGCCGCAGGCGTTGGTCAGCACCACCTGCTCCACGCCCAGCAGTTTCAGGACATAGAACGGGTAGCAGACTTCCTTCATAGAGTAGCCTTCATAAAAGTGGAACCGTCCTTCCAGCGCATAGACCTCTTTCTCGCCCAGCTTGCCTGCCAGCAACGCACCTTTGTGGCCTGCCACTGTGGACACTGGGAAATTCGGGATATCCTTGTACGGCAGTTCTTCCGTTTCGGTAAAATCAGCGGTCAGATTACCAAGGCCGGAGCCGAGCACCACCGCGATTTTCGGGCGTTTGGTGGTATGCGCTTTGATATACTCTGCACTTTCCTGTGCTTTTTCATAGAGATGTTCCATTGTTTTTCTCCTTTGCTGCTGTATGCAGTCACTCTTCCATCCGTTTCTGCAGCTGTTTCACCGCGTCTTGCAATACATTGCTGAATTGCTTCAGGTCATCTTCCGTGATAATTTTCTCATGCAGCAGATTGACCAGTGTATACGGCAGATCCGGTTTACGAAGTTCCATCTGAACACCCAGACTTTTTCGATCCTCACGGATGCGTCGGTTCAGCTCCCAGATATCGGATGCCAGACCATCCCCGTTCAGCAGATCAATATCGGGTCGATGCTCTCTACTCGCCCGGTCAATGTAACATAGTTACCGACTGCCGGGATCTCCGGGTGCGCGGTATCCTCTACAAAATAGCGCACCGTGATGGTCATGCCCTTTGTCACCTGCATCAGCTTGTCAGAGAGATCGGACATTTCTTCTTCGGTCAGGATGCGCTTCGTCACGCGCTCTGTCCGCTGCTTTTCCAGTGCTTCAAAGTGGTACCGGGGCTTGCCTTTGCTCTTTTTGCCGTACTCGATGGCCTCTTTGGGGCAATCGCAGATGCAGGCCATGCAGTGAGTGCAGTGTTTGCCCCAGACCGGCTTGCCGTTTTCCAGCCGGATATTGTTCAGGGGGCACAGCTCCACGCACTTGCCGCATCCGATACAGGCATCCGTTGCCCGGAAGGCATCCGCCTTCACAAAAAAGCGATAGAACGCCGGGTTTACCGAGCCGCTCATAAAGCGGTCGTAGAGGGTGTCTCTCAGTGGAGAAAATTCCTGCCCGGCTCTGACCTGCGCCAGCGCCTTCTGAAGCGCAGGCTCTGCCTGCTCCACGATGCGCCGCGCCTGCTCTTTTTGCGGCGCATGGAACATGGCAATGTAGTTTTCCGGCATGATGATCTGAGCTGTGCCCATGTACCGCAGATGCTTTTGGGCTGCAAGCTGCTGGTTATATTTCGCCGCATTGCCGATCTCGCTGCCGCAATCCATCACAAACCAGATGCGCTCTGCCCCGGTCAGCGCGGTCTTGCCCAGCCACTCCGACACCACCCGGGGGATGCGCCATGCGTAGGTAGGCGTGACCAGCACCACATCCCGGCCAGTCTGCACCGGGGCGGTATCCCCTGCCTTGATGCAGGCGTTCAGGTCGTAAAGCGGCATCTCCAACCCTTCGGCAATGCGCCGCGCCAGATACCGGCTGTTGCCGGTTCCCGTAAAATAAAGTACCATGGCTACTCCTTCGTTTTTGTGTGGTTTTCAGTTGCCTGTCCGCCCGGCAAACTGGAACTTGTCTGCTATAAAATATTTGCAACAAATTCCTCTATCAAGCGATTCACCTGTTCGGGTTTGTCTGTATTGGAATTATGCCCTGCTCCTTCTATCCACATCAAAGGAATTTTCGTATTGCGATGCCATGCTTTGTTGTACCGTATACATGAACCCGCGTGATCTTGTGTACCGCATATCAGCAACGCCGGACATTTGATCTCATACGACAGATTCTTCTCCATGGCCGCTGCCAAAATGCGATAACCTTGTCCGGCAATTTGTGCATAGCGTTTCTGATTGCCGTCATAAGTCAGCATCATTTCACGCATGAGGTTTCTACCGTAATCAGACGTGGCAACGCCTTCCGACCCCAATTTTAGGAGCCATTTCCACGGATAGTGAGCATATACCGGTTCCATCCGTTTCAAGAGCCAAATTTCAACTGCCGTCACATAGATTCGTTGCAGCGGTGCAGAGTCAATGGAGACAAAGCCCGTCATTTTGTCTGGGTAAAGCTGTGCATAAGCCTGTCCCACATATCCACCCATGGACTGCCCAACAATGACAGGCTTTGTGATTCCTTCTTGGTTTAAGATATCGTTCAGCCATTTTGCCTTGTCGAACAGATCAAAATCAAACCGAAACGGCCATGAGGAGCCGTGTGCCGGTGCATCCCAGACGATAACATTATACCTGTTCTCGAAATACTGAATCTGCTTATCAAACAATCTATGATCCGCAGTCAACCCCGGCAGAAAAACAAGAGTAATTGTATCCGGGTTTGACACACTTACCCAATACCGAATCGTTCCGCACCGAGTTTGACAAGTCTTTTCTTTCATCAGGCTCCCCTCCACAAATTCCGAGTTATCCCCTTCAGTATACCACGCTTTTCCCCTGCAGAAAAGCTGCTGCACACAAAAGGCTTCTCTGGCAACTATCCGCGCCCCGGCTCATACAATCTAACAACTATGTACCGGGAGGGATATCGTGTGCTGCTGACCTTACTGCAATTTTTCGCCACAAAATTTCTGTTTCTGGCGCTCCATCTGGAAAGCGGCTGCTTTCCGCGTCCGCTCACAGCCCGGGAAGAGGCCGCCGCTTTCAGCGCCCTGCACGCCGGGGATGCCGCCGCCCGGGAAAAGCTGATCCGCCACAATCTGCGGCTGGTGGCGCACATCGTAAAAAAATATTACGCCCTGCCGGGTGATCAAGAGGATCTTGTTTCCATCGGCACCATCGGACTGATGAAAGCGGTAGATACCTTTGATGCCACACGCAAGGCGCGGTTTTCCACTTATGCAAGCCGCTGCATTGAAAACGAGATCCGTATGCAGTTCCGGCGGGAGCGCAAGAACGGGCAGACCGTCTCTCTGCAAGAAGCCTTGGAGGCAGACGGAGACTCGGCGCTGACCTTAGCAGACGTGATACAGGACGGCTTTTGCATGGAGGACAGCTGTGAGCGGCAGGAGGATGTCCGGCGGCTGCGGCAGCTGCTGGACACCCTGCCCGCCCGGGAGCGGCAGATCTTACTGCTGCGGTACGGGCTGGCCGGGCAACCGCCTCTGACCCAGCTGGAGACCGCCGGGCTGCTGGGCATCAGCCGCAGCTACGTTTCCCGGCTGGAGACCCACGCGCTGGAACTGCTGCGGCAGGCGTGGGGCAAACACAGCTAGTTTTCACTCCTGCAAAATTTTCAACTGCAACTCGTCCAGTTGTTCAAAAGTATATAGCCGGTTAAAAGCCTCTACCAGTTCCTTTTTGGAAAGGCGCGGCGGCAGCCCCAGCGCATTCAAGAGTCTAGCCTTGCGCTCGGCGCTGCCGGGCTTGCCGGAAAGCCCCCACTCGTACAGGTCGGTGTAGGTGATCTGCCGCCCCGCCGGACGCGCCGGCGCGGCACCGGCTTCCGCGCCCAAGGCGTCCAACAGTGCCTGCCGCACAAGGGCGTCATCCACGCCCTCTACCCCCAGCAAGCCCTCCTTGCCGGGCTGCGCCTTGCGCTTTTCCTTGCCGTGGATGGCGGGCACATAGGCCTGCACCACATTCTGCGCACCCACCATGTTGGTGATGTAGTTGCGGATGCGGAAGCCTGCCGCGTCCGAATCCGTGAGTAAGATCAGACCGTTTTTCTGCGCCAGCGCTCGGAACAGCTGCTGGCGCTGTTTGTCTTTATAAATGCCAAAACCATCCGTCAGCAGGATCATGGCATCGGTCAGGTGCGCCAGACGGACGGCATCGTACTTACCCTCCACGATCAGCACCCGGTCGGTATGGATCATCTCGCTTTGCATCATCTTCCGCTCCCCGCCAGCGCCAGACGGCACAGTGCTGTTTCCAGCAGTGTCTGCGCCGCCACAGGCTGGCTTTTCAGGCTCTGGTCCAGCTCCAGCAGCACCTGCAAGCAGGCCTCCAGCTGGGGCAGGGTGTAGTGGGCGGCAGTCTCTGCCGAGCGCTTCAGCCGGTAGTCGCTGCCCTTATAGCCAAAATCTTTGTGCACCGCACTGTAATTTTTCCGCTTTGCCGCCCCAAGCTTTACCCGGTACAGGTCTACATAGCTGCCGATCATCGCCGCCGTAATGGCGATGGGCTCCTGCTGCAGCCGCAGCAGGGTCTGTAACTTTTTGCAGGCTCCGGTGGCGTTTTTGGCGGTAATCATGCGGATCATCTCGAACACATCCGCTTCAAGGCTCACTGTGCCCATCTCTGCCACCATGGAAGCGCTCACGGTCTGGTAGCCGGACAGGGCACAGAGCTTGTCCACCTCGTTTTCCAGCAGAAAGGGGTCCTCGCCGCAGCGCTCCAGCAATGCGGTGGCTGCGCCGTCCGGCAGGGTTGCGCCCTGCGCCTTTGCGCGCTCCATCATCAGATTTTTCAGTTCAAAGGGGCGGGGCTTTGCCAGTTCTTCCGTGTAGCCAATGGCCTTGCACTGGGCTTGCAGCTTTTGCGCCTGCTTGCCCAGCTTGGTTTTTCCGCGTTCCAGTGGGAACACGCTGCCCAGCACCGCCACGGCGTTTTCCAAGCTGGAAAGGGTACTGCACAACTCGTCCAGGTCCTTGCTGCCGTAGGCTGCGGGGTCTATTTCCGGCAGCACCACCACGCGCCGGGTGCCAAAAAATGAGATGGTGCCCGCTGCCATGATAAGCTGTTCCAGCTCCGGGGCGGCACCGTCTAGGATTGTGGCGTCCTCGTCGCTGTCTGCCGACAGCACCCGCACCGCCGCCGCCACTGCCTGCCGCACCAGATACCGCTCGCTGGAATAAAAATAGTAGACCGGGCAGCCCTTGTCGGCCAGCTGCCGGAGTTTTGCTTCCGTGGCCATGCAAATGCCCCTTTCCTGTTATAAATTGCTCTTTGTATTGTACCACACTCGACCCGGATTGCAAAGCATTACCCTAGCCTTTCGCCGCCGGTGCGGCGCAGGCTGAGGGAGGACGTGTACTGCGTTTCCGGCGTCATCCAACTGTAACTGCGCAGCGCCAGCAGTTTTTGGTACTGCACTGTCTCCGGTTTTTTCGGCGTAGCGATCAGCCACTCTGTCTGCAGCGGCTGCGCCAGCTCTGCCTTGCCGCTTAAGGTCACAAACTGCCGGTTGCCGATGCTCAGCCGCACAAGACACCCTTCCCGGGTGCGCAGCAGTTCCACCGCCGCCGGGGTGCAGCGCAGCTTGCGGCTGGCATTGACCGGCAGACGCTCTGCCCGGATGCCCTGCTGCGCGGGCAGGGTACAGGCGGTTTTTGCATTCATGCGCAGGTCTGCCACCAGCTCCACGGTGCGCACGCCCCGCCGTGCCAGCTGGTTTTCCACCGCACGCTGGGCGGCGCTGCCGCCCCGGAACAGTACCACTGCCCGGTCGTTCTGGGCAACCACCACCGCAGGTGCCTGCGCGCTGCCCACAAGGTCGATGTGCACCACGTCCCGGCTGAGCGCGTTGCCCAGCCCGATGCCCACCGCTGCCGCCAGCAAAATGCCCGGCAGCGCCACCCGCAGACGCACCCGCCAGCGGAAAGCCAGCACCCCAAGCCCGCACAGCAGCAGACAGACCAGCGCTGCGTAAGCGGTATCAAAGTAAATGGATGCCCCGGGCTTTGTGCTGAGCCAGACCGCCCAGCCGTTCAATAGCCCGGTGAGCAGGTCTGCCGCCCGGGAAAGCACGCCGTGCACCGGTGCCAACCACGGCACCAGTCCCACAAAGGCTACTGCCAGCCCCAGCAAAAGCAGCGGCTGCACCATCCACAGCACCGCGATGCTGGAAACCACCGCCCATGCGCTGACACTCAGGCCGCGCAGCACCAGCACCGGGAAGGTAGCCGCCGAGGCGCAGGCAGCAATACAGGCGCTCTCTGCAAGACCCTGCAAACGCTCCGGCAGCCTGTTGAACCACGGGCGTCTGACCGGCTTTTGCAGGTTCTCCCCTGCTTTGACCCAGAAGCGCCTGTCGTGGGCGTCCCGCATCCGGCGGATGCAGGCGTTGCCCGCCACCGTGCCCACCACTGCCGCAAAGGAGAGTTCAAAGCCGATATCCCACACCGCATAGCTGTTGACGGCGGTCATCAGGATGCCTGCCGCCGCCAGCGATGTAAGGGCGTCCGGCGGTCCCCACACCCACACGCCCAAGGCGCTGACCCACACCGCCACGGCAGCGCGGCGCACCGAGGGTGTAAAGCCGGTCACGCCCATCAGCACCAGCGCCAGCAGGCTTTTCCAGACCGTGCGCCGTCTGCGGCTGCGGTAACTCTGCTCCCAGCGATAGGGCAGCAAAACGCTCAGGATATCCCCGCACAGGATGGAAACGTGCATGCCGCTGACCACCAGCACATGGGAAAGCCCCGCGCCCCGGTAGGCGCTGCGCAGCTGTGCCGAAAGCCCGCTGCGGTCTCCCACCGTCATGGCAGCCAGCACGCCGCCGGTGTCCCGGTGCATGGCACGGCGCAGGCTCTCGCTCAGTTTTTGCTGCAAGCGGTGGGTGCGGGCACGGAAACTGCCGCTCTCGCCCAGTACGGTGAGCTGCGGCTTTTCTGCCAACGGCTCTGCCTGCAAAGCGATGCCATCCGCGTACTGCGCCGTCTGTTCTTCCATGTCCGGTTGTTGCAGCGTGAACCAGCCCTGCACCCGCTGCCCTGCCGCGCAGGCGGGCAGCTCTGCACAGGCTATGCGAAAGCCCGCCGGGCTGCCGTTCACGCTTTCTACCCACAGGGTCGCGTCCACTGTGTCCGAAAAATAGTTACTGTCCGCGCGCTCCACCTCAGCAGTCAGCAGCACGGTGCGCCCGGCGTAATTTGCCCGGACACGCTCCAGCCGGGCGCTCGTGGTATGCACCGCGCAAAGCCCCGCCAGTGCGCCCAGCAGCAGACAGAGCGCCAGCTTGCGGCTGCGGCGCGGGATGCAAAGCAGCAGCAAAAAGGCAACAAAAAATGCCGCAAACGGCATAAAAAGCTCCGTTTGCGGCAAAAAAGTCCACAGGAAACTAAGGCCCATCATTCCGGCGCAGAACGCGCAGAGCGGGCGGCGCATCCCGGCTTAGTGGAAGAACAGGGGCAGCGGCTCAAGGAAGATGATATCCTTGCGCTCAGAAGCGTCGCCCTCGGCCAGAACAGCGGCCTGACCCACGATGGTGCACTGGGTCTTTTCTGCCAGCGCGTCCAGTGCCTTCAGAGAACCGCCGGTGGAGATGACATCGTCTACCACCAGCACCCGCTTGCCGTTCATCTTTTCCAGCTCCTTGCGGTCGATGACCAGCTTCTGCTTACCGGCAGTGGTAATGGACTGGTCCTCCACCACTACAGGGTCCGGCATATACAGCTTGACACCCTTGCGGGCGCAGATGTAGGGCTTGCCGCTTTGACGGCTCATCTCGTGTGCCAGCGGAATACCCTTGGCCTCGGCGGTGAGCAGGATATCAAAATCCGGGCACTTCTTCAGCAGCTCCGCAGCAGCGGCCACGGTCAGCTCGGCATCACCCAGCATGATAAATGCGGCAATGTCCATGTGGTCGTTCACCTTGCAGATGGTCAGCTCACGGGTCAGGCCTGCAACGTGCAGGGTATAAGTTTCAGCCATAATCAAAATCTCCCTTTCGTATTGGAATCAGACAGGCAGTTTTTCGCCGCCCAGAACATGGAAATGCAGATGCTTCACGGTCTGGCCTGCGTCCTCGCCCACGTTGGAGATGATGCGGTAGCCGTTTTCCAGTCCCTGCTCCTTGGCCAGCTTTGCGATGACGGCGAAGATGTGGCCCAGCAGAGCACCATCCTCCTCGGTCAGCGCAGCGGCAGAGGAGATGTGCTTGCGGGGAACCACAAGGAAATGCACCTTTGCCTGCGGGTTGATGTCGTAGAATGCCACTACCTGGTCATCCTCGTACAGCTTTTTAGAGGGGATCTTGCCCTCTGCGATCATGCAAAACAGACAATCTTCCATGGGGGAACACTCCTTCCTGCTTCTACAAAAGCCCGCCACCCGGCGCGCATCCGGCACCGGGCGGGGACATGGATCTTTTTAGCCCAGAGCCTTCTTGACGATGGCGCTCACAGAAGCCAGTGCCTCGTCGATCTTGGTCTCGTCCTTCAGACCGGCCATTGCAAAGTCCGGCTTGCCGCCGCCCTTGCCGCCGGCAATAGCAGACAACTCCTTGACCAGCACACCGGCCTTCAGGCCCTTTTCCTGTGCCAGCTTATTCACGGTAACAGCCATGGTGATCTTATCCTCAGCCTTGCCCACCAGAACAGCCACCACGGGGTTCACGGCCTTGTCGCGGATGCTGTCGCACATACCGCGCAGGGTGTCGCCAGTAGTACCGGTAAAGTATGCGGAGGCGATCTTCACGCCGTCTGCTTCCTCGGCATTGTCAAACAGGCTGTCCACCTTGGAGGCGGCGATCCTGGCCTTCATCTCCTCCAGCTCGCGGCTCATGGCCTTGTTCTCAGCCATCACAGCCTCGGCGCGGGCGGGCAGTGCAGCCACATTGTTGGCCTTCAGGGTGTTGGCCACATCATGCAGCATAGCCTCCTGCAGGTTTGCACGGATCAGCAGGTTGCGGCCGGTGACGGCTTCGATACGGCGGATACCGGCAGCCACAGAGGACTCGCTGACGATCTTGAAGCCGCCGATCTGGGCGGTGTTCTTGACATGGGTGCCGCCGCAGAACTCGGTAGACCAGCCCTCGATATCCACCACGCGGACCACCTTGCCGTACTTTTCGCCAAACAGAGCCATTGCGCCCAGCTTCTTGGCTTCCTCCACCGGCATCTCCTGCACAGTGACATTCATGGAGTCAAAGATCTTATCGTTGACGATCTTCTGCACCCGTGCCAGTTCCTCGGGGGTCACGGCGCTGAAGTGAGTGAAGTCGAAGTGGGTGATGGAGGCATCCTGATAGGAACCAGCCTGATGCACATGGTCGCCTAGCACCTCACGCAGGGCAGCCTGCAGCAGGTGGGTAGCGGTGTGGTTGCGGGCAATGGCCATGCGGTAGCCCTTGTCCACCTGTGCGGTCAGCACATCGCCCACCTTCACGATACCGCTCTCCAGCACGCAGGTGTGGACGTAGTAGCCCTTGGGGGTCTTTTTCACGTCCAGCACGCGCAGGCTGCACTCGGCACCATTCAGTACGCCGTGGTCGGCAGCCTGACCGCCCATTTCTGCGTAGAAGGGGGTCTGATCCAGCACCACCAGCACGCCGTCCTTTGCCTCCTCGTCGGTGGCAATGGCATCGGTCAGGGTCTCTTCATCGCTCAGCGCCACAACAGTGCCCTTGTCGGTCAGGGTGTCGTAACCGGTAAAGACGGTGGGCTCGGCCTCCAGTGCGCCGAACAGATCCTCGCTCCAGCCGGAGATGTTCTTCTTCAGACGCTCAGCGCGGGCGCGCTCCTTCTGCTTCTTCATCTCTGCGTGGAAGCCGTCCTCGTCGATCTCCAGACCCTGCTCGGCGGCGATCTCCTTGGTCAGATCCAGCGGGAAGCCGAAGGTATCGTTCAGCTTGAAGGCGTCCATGCCGCTCAGCAGCTTCTGGTGTGCCTTCTCCAGACGGTCGATCATGTTGTTCAGGATGTTCATGCCGGCATCGATGGTGCGGGCAAAGTTTGCCTCCTCGGTGCCGATGACCTTCTTGATATAGGCGTCATGCTCACGCAGCTCGGGGTAAGCGGACTCGCTGGACTGGATGACGGTCTCCACCAGATCCACGAGGAAGGGGTGGTCGATGCCCAGCATCCGGCCATGGCGGGCGGCACGGCGCAGCAGACGGCGCAGCACATAGCCGCGGCCCTCGTTGGAGGGCAGGATGCCGTCAGACACCATAAAGGTGCAGCTGCGGATATGGTCGGTGATGACGCGGATGGAGATATCGGTCTTGGGGTCCTGCTTGTAGGTCTTGCCTGCAATGTGCTCCACATGGTGCAGCACGCTCTGCACGGTATCCACCTCGAACAGGTTGCCCACGTTCTGCATCACGCAGGCCAGACGCTCCAAGCCCATGCCGGTATCAATGTTGGGGCGTGCCAGACGCTCGTAGTGACCCTTGCCGTCGGCATCGAACTGGCTGAACACGAGGTTCCAGATCTCCATATAGCGGTCGCAGTCGCAGCCCACGCCGCAGGTCGGCTTGCCGCAGCCGTACTCGGGGCCGCGGTCAAAGT
>OODJ01001899.1_pt1 | contig 14996 bp, 10 predicted proteins | sample 1671611 | NCBI WGS metagenome assembly OODJ01 (sample SAMN06348174, study PRJEB24527) | human gut metagenome | biome: human gut; feature: ankylosing spondylitis patient; material: feces | host: Homo sapiens | place: China | collected 2015-10 | reverse complement strand
AGGGAATGTAGATAAATTATTAGGTATACTACTGACAGCTTCCAAGGAGCTAAAGCGCTCGGGACCCCATTAAGTATTTTTAAAAGCATGGTCGCAAGTTTCACTAGCAGCCATGCTTTTATTGAATCATTGTAGGACATTTTAAAGATAATTGCCCACTTTAAAATTAAACATGTGCTTAGAATCGTTCTAGGCAACACCAATAACAATCACTAATCACAAGTGATTTGTGATTAATTACTCAATATGCAGAGCAGGTATTTGAAGGAAAACACATCTCATTTCGAATTACAACTAATTGCTCTCTTTTATCTGAAGAAATGGTTAAATTCTTCTTCGATTCTGGGCATGAATTCTATTTGTTAATCAGTCTTGACGGGCCGCAGCAAATCCATGATAAGTCTAGGCATTACGCTAATGGCAAGTCCTCATACCAAACAGTTATAGACAATGTTCATATGGTTTTAGACAGCCATCCTGAACGCAACAAATATGTTCATTTTAATGCCGTAGTCGACACGAACAACATCTATAAAACAGTCTCTTCCTTTATAAATGATAAAGATATCGAAGATTGCGATGTTCAATTCAACTACCTGGAACGCAACGGACGTATCGCCCCCTACAATGACGAGTTCTCAAGTCAGCTAAATTACGCCTTATTTAAAGCAAGAATTATGGATGAGCGCGAAATCGAAAAAGGAAACCGCAACGATAGGCTCGCTTCATATACGCTTGCAAACATCAACCAAAACATAAAGCGATTTGCACCTTCGAACATCCCAGCAAAAGCTATACCCGGTGGCCCATGCGAACCAGGGGTTACGCGTCTATTTGTGACAACAGCAGGAGCGCTTCTTCCTTGCGAAAGGGTCAGCGAAACAACGAAGGAAATGTATATCGGCACATTGGATTCAGGATTTGATTTAGGTCAAATTGAAAAGATAATCAATGTTTCAAAGCTGACCAGCGATTCATGTAAAAAATGTTGGGCATTTCAGCTGTGCACCCAATGCATAAAAAGCGCAGATTGCGAAGGAGTAATAAGCCCTGATTACAAGCGAACAGCATGCGACAATTCAAAACGAATTGCCTTTGACCGACTTAATCAGAAAATACTTCGCTTTGAGCTTCATAGACATGAAGTGTCCATTGCAACAGCTCTAAAAAGGAACAAGCGATAAAAATCATGAAGACAATCGGACTTATATCTTTCACAAGAGCTGACTATCCTCTTCTGATTGGATTGCTAGGAAATGGCTACAATATCCGGGTATCAACGCCATGCGGCATTCTACCGGACGGCCTAGATGTCGCCAACCTTGTTAATTGCAAGGAAATTGGCATAAGAAATCGAATTAACTATGTAACGACAATCGATGAATCAGACCTGGTTGTCGTTTTATCGACGAAAGAAAGCGCCGCAGGACTCGTAGAATTTAGTAAACACGCTGAAACCTACGCTCATTCTGTAAATAAGACGGTTGTCAGCCAACTCGCCGCTGAACGAATCGAGTCTAGCAAAAGCGACATGCAGGAATTAGCCCTGATACCAAAAATTGTTGTCGGGAATCTATATACACCCGCCAATTCAACAATAACGTTCAGTAGCATCGTTAGCGAGATGAGAAAGCACCATCCCAATCTATGCGCGTTGAGCTTCAATCCTTTAAATGAAATCTGGGGCTGCAACACCCTTAGTTTTGATGGTGGCCAATCTGCCGTCATCAAAATGAATGAGCAGATCAACCTCATCATTGAGAATGATAAATCCGACCTAGCTCTATTAGAGACGCCCAATGTGCTTATGAAATACAACGACCACATTTTCGGAGATTACGGATTGGGGTCGATTGCTGCATGTCGAGCTTTCTGCCCTGACTTAGCCATTATCAATATCCCATACACGATAGCCGACTACGACATAATGCTAGGGCTCATGCCCGTAATTGAAACGCTTACGCAAGCAGAGATAGTTCAATTTGAAATTACAAACGAAGTACTTGACGCCACAGAGGGGTTGGAGACGCATGAATTTCAAATAAGCTATTCATCTAGCGATAAAGCTATTCAAGCAGCAAGAGAACTTCGACTAAGAGGAATACCCAGTTTCTCAGCCAGCTTAGATCCAGAAGAATCATTACTATGCTGCAAGACAATCGAGGACGAGTTGTTTGATTTCGATCTTGGGGTACTGAAATGACAGCATATTGTAAAGATGAAACCATCTACGCAGAAATCGAAAAAGCAATAAGCAATATTAGAGATTTGGATTTGACTCAATTTGATCAAGATCTAAGAAATCAACGATTGACCAATTCCCCATTCAGCTTGTCCTCATCGGATCTAGTTCGACTGCTAATTTTTCTTGAAAGCAGGTTTTCTGTTTACGTTGAGTACTCGTCGATTGAAAACATAGGGTTCAACAGTGTTGAGGAGGTGAAGAAGGTAATAGAACAGTCAGAAACAATCGAACAATGAAAGGCAAATCATGAGAAGTATTCGACCATTTAACATGCATGCAGTAAATAGCGTCATTCATTTTATTAGAAATTGCCCATGCGGTTATTGCAGCTGCATGTACTGCAACGTACTGCGTAATTCTCCGCACGAAGCAGAAGTCGGTTCCAATGCGATTGAGGCGATGACGCGTGGTGGCTACTGGTCCTAAATCGAGCAAGACAGCTACAAACGAATATCGAATCTCAATTGAAGGTAACCCTTATCCGCATGCTCTAGCTCTCACCAACCCAGTGGGAGACAACCTCAACATCAAAAGACATGGGTTCACGGGTCCACTAGGACAGCTATTGAGTCTTAAATACACCGTTTATGACGATACAAATGAAAAGCTCTTTACTGTCGTCGACGGTGGCTTTAGTAACATGCCCAGGGTTGCGCTCGTCATCGAACACAAGGAAGTTGCGGTGTTCGATTATGGCCTAAACAGACTTGAGATGAAGTGCATAACGAACATACCGAATTACTCAATAAAAGGTAACTTCCTTTTTGGAGATTACGATATATTCAGCCAACGGGAAGTGAGGGTATCTTCAGTTACCGTTCTTCAATGTGATAAACAATCGTGCTTTAGCATACAGGTTTTGGATAAAGCCGAATTAGCTGCCGCAATTGGCATACCCACAGCCATTGCCCTTCTGAGGGCTCGGATTGAAGAGCATCTCGAATAACTCGCAAATAGCAGTTGGTAGCAACGTTCAGGAGCTAGATAGTTTTTCTGGCTCCTGAAACTGTATTACATAGTCTGCAAATTGTTCAAAACCATGTCCATGATCCGCAATGATGACGATACGCTCTTTCATCTCCTGTGCAACCACCGCCTTCAAAAAGGATATCGAAGCATTATCTAAATTGTTGCAAGGCTCATCCAAAATAATAATAGAATAGCTGCTCAAAAAGGCCCTACAAAGTAATAGAGAAGCCAGTTCTCCGCCAGACAAATTGTGTCCCCTAGTTCCAATGATGGGATTGGCTTCAAATAATTTATCGAGGCTAAAACCCTTCAAAAGATAGATGAGTTTTTCAGAGTCAATATCTACAAGACCATAGTAAAGAGCCTTCCTGAAAGTTCCCCCCATTATCAAATGTCTTTGCGGCATAGTTGCGCAGGGTAGCTGGATTAAAGTCAAGCCATCGAAAATGACAGTAGACTCATTAACACACAGTCTGCCGGCAACTGGCGACAATAATCCATTCAATACTTCCAGAAATGAAGATTTGCCACATGCATTAGGGCCGCTTACTAAAACCAGACAAGGTGCCTGTATCGTGCAATCTGGAATTGTTATCCTCTCATTAGTTTCGCTCGACGAAAACGAGAGACTGATTCCTTTCCAACTAATTCGATCAGCGTGATCGAAGCATATCAAATTAGGTTTTCCAGCTTCCAAAAGACGACGTAATTCCAAGACACGGCGCAACGACCTAAACGACGGTTGAAGCTGAGCCCAACAATTCAGAACAAGAGGAAAAGGAGAATAGCATAGAAGCACAAGTTGATAACTCTGCACCGCAATCCCGACCGTCAGCCCGCGCTTTAACACAAGGAAAATAAGCAGCAGAACTGAAAGCAAGCCAGTAATGATGTTGCCAGCGTTAACTATTTCAGTTGCCAATCTCGCAAAGACACTCTCCTCAACTCGAGAGTTCCTGCAGGCTTTAAGCATCTTTTTATAGCGAAGTAATTCCAAGTTAATTGAACGAGAAATTCGAATGTAAAGTCGACAATTTATTAGTTGGGCTAAATAAGCAGAACCCCTCGCCTGGGCCTCCAATGCCTTTTCGCTCTTAGTCGATAGCTTACTAAGAGCGAACGGATATAGAAGCGAAATAAACAATGCCGAAACACAAACAGGGATCAAAAGCAACAAAGAGATATTAGATAGCGCCACAAACGATGCCAAACCCGTCACTAAGCACGGAAGAAACGCAGTTGTAAATATTCCAATCATCGGCTGTAGGTTCCCAGCCTCTTCAATGCGCGATAACAGGTAGTCACTGTCTTTTGCTAAAACTAAGGGCCGCTCTAAAGCGCGGCGGGCAAGCAATCTATAGAAGCAGTTAGCGCCATCGGAAGCCAATTGCTCCGCATATTTTGATCTGAACAGGTTTGTCACCAGCTCAACTGAGAGCAATACTAGCAGGCCTAACCCAATGTATAAAACGTTACGATAATTAGAGCGAAGCAGGCCATAGTCTATAATCAACGATTCAGCTTTAACAACAGACAGCTCTACCAGGGCAGATAAAATGCAGAGCACCATCAACTTGATTACTGTCGTCTTATTTTGAATAAAAAGCTCTGGCATATGTCCATCCCCTCAACTAATAATTATAGCTAGAAAGATGGCATTTTTATTCTATAGCCTCAAGCAGCACGCCTTGCTGACGTCAAATCTTGTCATTACGAACATGCACCTTAGCGCTTAAGACTCGTGGTCTGCCAGTCAGCTACGATGCGGGCCCATTTCCTGTGCAAATCGCGTTCACGGTCGATGAACATGATGGCAAACGCGATAAACAGCAGCACGCTCGCCACCGCAATGGCGTGCAGGCCCATGCGCTCAATACACCAGTTGCCCAGCACGGCGCCAAACACAAAGGTGAAGATCACGCCAAAGTACAGTACGCCGTTTTCCAAAAAGCCGCGCTTGTGGGTGATGATATAGTCGTCCACGTTTTGCAGGGCGTTGCGCAAGTTGCCGATGCACATGGTCGTGGCGATGCCGTGACCGTGGATCTTGCGGAAGCTCTCGACCTGCATACCGCAGGCAAATGAGGTAAGGCAGTTGGCAAGCAGGTTGAAATCGCCGCCCGGGATAAAGCTCACGCCCAGCAAGATGACGGCTTCAAAGAACACCGTCACCTGACGCCAGTGGATCACGCTGCCAAAACGCTCGTGTACCAGGTCGGCAAGCATAATGCCCACAGCAAACGAAACCACGGGGAAGAAGTAGCGCCCCGCCAGCGCCCAGTTGCCCTCCGAGATGCTTACACCCACGAGCAGGATGTTGCCCGTCTGCGCGTTGGCGAAAACATGATCGCGCCCAATGTACGAATACACGTCCATAAAGCCACCGGCGAGCGCCAAGATAATGCCCAGCTCAATGGACTCCGATATCTGTTTGGCACGCTGCATCGTCGTGCATCCTCCTTGTTGACGACCCTCTCGTGCGTTGGCGGAAACATAGCCGCCGTTCATACTGTAACCCATTGACAACATGGCGTGCGCGCGAGACGGGTTCTTCGACACGGGGATACACAGTCTGGAAACAAACGGCTCCCGCATCGACACGCCGATCCGCCAGCCCATGTACTCCACCAGTCTTTTTAGCCCCGTCCCAAAAAGACTGGTTACAATTACGTGCAGCATACAAACACCGGGAGGGATCGTGGCAAAAAAGCCTCAGCACGCTCAGAACAACCAGCGCAGTCAGCAGGGCAAACAGGGCCAGCAGCAAAGGCGCGGCGGTAAGGCGCAGGGTGGGCACACCACGCACACCCAGGCAGCGCCCTCACGCCCCTGGCGTCCGGGTCGCGATAAGTTCCTCCCCGTCAGCCGCGCCGACATGAACGCGCGCGGCTGGGACCAGTGCGACTTCGTCTACATCTGCGGCGACGCCTACGTGGACCATCCCAGCTTTGGCATGGCCATCGTCAGCCGCGTCCTTGATGCACACGGTTACAAGGTGGGCATTATCTGCCAACCCGACTGGACCGACCCCGCCAGCATCACGGTGCTCGGCGAGCCGCGCCTGGGCTTTCTCGTCAGCGCCGGCAACATGGACTCCATGGTCAACCACTATTCGGTGACCAAGCACCGCCGCCACACCGACGCCTATACCCCTGGTGGCGAGGAGGGGCACCGCCCCAATCGTGCCGTCACGGTCTACGGTAACCTCATCCGCCAGACGTTTAAGGATGCCCCCATCATCATCGGCGGCATCGAGGCGAGCCTGCGCCGTCTGGCCCACTACGACTACTGGCAGGACAAGCTCAAGCGCTCGGTACTACTCGACTCGGGCGCCGACATCCTCATCTACGGCATGGGCGAGCACGCGATCGTCGAGATCGCCGACGCGCTCGACGCGGGACTGCCCGTCGATCAGATCACTTATATCAACGGCACCGTCTACCGCACCAACTCGCTCGACGAGGTCTACGACTACGACCTGCTGCCCAGCTGGGACGACCTTACCGCCGACAAGCTCAACTATGCGCGCAGCTTTAACGTGCAGCAGCAGAATATGGACCCCATCACCGGACATCGCCTGGTAGAGCCCTACCCCAACAGCGTCTATGTGGTGCAGAACCCGCCGTCCGCGACGCTTACCACCGACGAGATGGACGAGGTGGCCGAACTCCCCTACGCACGCGATTGGCATCCCGATTACGACGCAGCGGGCGGCGTGCCGGCTTTTGCCGAGATCAAGTTTTCAATCAGCTCCAACCGCGGGTGCTTTGGTGAGTGCTCGTTTTGCGCGCTGACCTTCCACCAGGGCCGCGTGCTGCAGATGCGCAGCCACGACTCGATCATGCGCGAGGCCGAGCTGCTCACACACGACCCCGAGTTTAAGGGCTACATCAACGACGTGGGCGGACCGACGGCCAACTTTAGCCGCCCGGCCTGCGACAAGCAGCTCAAACACGGCGTGTGCAAGAACAAGCGTTGCCTGTGGCCGAGCGTATGCAAGAACATGGTAGTCGACGAGAGCGGCTACACGCAGTTGCTGCGCGACCTGCGCCAGCTGCCGGGCGTCAAGAAGGTCTTCGTCCGCAGCGGCATCCGCTTTGACTACACTATGGCCGACGCCTCGGACGAGTTTTTGCGCGAGCTACTGGAGCACCATGTCTCGGGCCAGCTGCGCGTAGCGCCCGAGCACGTGAGTGACGCGGTGCTCTCCGTAATGGGCAAGCCGAGCCGCGCCGTCTATGATGCGTTCTGTCGTAAATTTGAACGCCTGAACCGCGAATACGGACTCAAGCAGTATGTAGTGCCGTACCTGATTTCGAGCCACCCCGGCTCGACGATGAAGGAGGCCGTGGACCTTGCCGAAGCCGTGCGCGACATGGGCTACATGCCCGAGCAGGTGCAGGACTTCTACCCCACGCCGTCCACCATGTCGACCTGCATGTACTACACCGGCGTAGACCCGCGCACCATGGAGCCGATCTATGTGGCACGCGATCCGCACGAAAAGGCCATGCAGCGCGCGCTGATTCAGTATCGCAAGCCCGAGAACTACAAGCTCGTGCGCGAGGCGCTGGAAAAGGCCGGCCGCCGCGATCTGATTGGCTACACCAAGCATTGCCTGATTCGTCCCGTGCCGCCGCGCCCGGGCGAGACGTCTGCTGGCGGTGGGCATGGCACCGACAAGAAGGGTGGCAAGGCCCACGGTGGTGCCGCCGGCAAGGGGCCCAAAGGTAGCAAGGGGCACGGCGGCATGTCGCGTGCGCAGAACACTGCCGGTCGCAATCGCGCGGCCCAGGGGCGTCAGGGCGCCAACGGAGGCGGGCATCGCAACTAGCGTGGCGAGGGCCGGCCGGCGTCTCTTGGCCAGTCGGCGTCTCCTCATCGGCCAAGCGTGTTTTCCCTAGGGGAAACACGCTTGGGCTGTCTCCAGTCGTGATTTCCCTAGGGGGAACACGCTCAGACACGCCTAGCCGTGTTTTCCTTAGGGGAATCACGCTTGCTGGTAGGGACGATCCGTCTGGCACGTCAGTTTGAGCGACCGCATCGCCTCTACCAGCACAAAGCCGGCGATGGCAACCGTGATCACTACGTCGAGCGGCGTGTTCACAAACCAGAGCAACATCATGAGGTACGACCCGGCATTAAAGGCAAAGTGCAGCAGAATCGTGTAGCGGAGCTTTCCGGTCGTCACGAGCACCCAGCCAAAAATGAGGCCGGCAGCGCCCGCATAGCAGCCCTGCACCCAGTTCATGTGCATAAAACCGAAGATCGCCGCCTGCAGCACGACCGCCGCGGCGATACCCCACGTGCTCGGGGCCGCCCAGGACACCATGGCGCCGTCCTGCGCACCCGCACGACGCAGGCGCTTCCAAAGTGGGCGGCACTGCGGATTAAACGCTCGGAGCGAAAACTCAAAAATAATGCCGCGCACCAGCAGCTCTTCACAAAATGGGGCGCCGAGCACCGTAGTCAGGACGGCGAGATAGCTGGTGTCGCCCATACCTGTTTCCTCGATAAGCTCGCTGTAGTCGGCCGCGGCGTCGGGCAACAGCGACAGCACGGCGTCGGTCACGTAGCCAACGAGCACCTGCAGGGCAAGGCCAATCACGACAACGCAAGCGATGCGCTTCCATGCAGCACTTGCTCCCCCGCCGAGCGGACGTTCACCTTGCCGGCGCGCCATGAAGGAGCGGGGCCACAGATAACGCCACCACAGCAGCGCCATCAAAAACGACGCCGTCTGAGCGGCAGCCTGGAACCATTGGATATCGAGATTGTCGATCGGATAGCCCGTCAGCACCGATACGGCATCGAGAACCGAAAACAGAACCACGCTCAGGGCTATATCGGCAGCGACAACGCCAAAACATGCAAGCGCCCACGCCATCGCATTGAGCATGCCAACCTCCTCAAAACCGTTCCCTAGTTCTACCACAACTCGGCAGAGAGCTGATCCCATGGGGACGGAGGAAAACGGATCACTTATTGATGAGAATCGGGCACAGTGCCAAAGGCCCCGCTGGGCGAAATGTCGAACGGAAAGGTGCCGCAGTGATTGAAGGCGGCGATGAACATGCGGATGGCGTTGGACGGCGTGGTGCCTACGAGCTGGGTTGCCGCCGCGAAGGCCGCCTTTTCCTCAGGCAAGACCTTCGCTACAACCGGGGTCATGTGTTCTGCCATGGCGCTTCCTTTTTGAAACGACGGTGGTGCGGATAGATGCGGGCCACGCGGCTGGGCGACGGGCTGTGAAGGCAACCCGATTGGCCCGCATCTGGAGTTTGTTTCTACGGCGTTGGTATTACTTGGTATTCCTAAGTATTACCCCGCAGATAGAATAGCACACCTGATCCCTTGGGGACGGAGGAAAACGGATCATTTTGTTGCTGAGCTAGAACTTAGAACGTGATGGTATCCGAGATATCGAGGGCATGAGCGTCGGTGGCGTCGTGCGCGGCGAGAAGGAGCGTGCGGCCATCGAGCAAGTCGAGCACGACCTCGGCGCACGCATCGCGCGCAGCGGCATCCAAGCCGGTAAAGGGCTCGTCCAGAATCACCGCGCCGCCCGGGCACAGCAGGGCCCGAGCGATCTCGACGCGACGGCGCTGCCCACCCCCATATCAACCCTTCGCACCAAACGGCAATGCCCCGTCCGCGCAAATACGCGAACGGGGCATTGCTCAAGCTATGCAGCCAGCGGCCTTTTACGCCAGTGACTTTCTGTCTTTACTTAAGCTCAGGCCAGTAACCCTTGTTGGCCTCGATCATGTCGTCGAGAACCTCCTTGGCGACCTTCATCGAAGGCACGGTCTTGTTCAGCGTAAAGGCCTTGAGTGCCTTCTCGTACGAACCCTCGATCGTAGCCTCGACCACGAGCTTCTCGGAGTTCAGCTGCTGCATCATGAGGCCCTGCTGGAACAGAGGAATGTTGTCGCGGCTGATGACCTCGGGGCCATTCTTGCCAATGTAGGCAGGCAGCTCGACCATAGCGTCGTAGGGCATGTTGGGGATAGCGCCCTTGTTCTCGCAAATGACCAGGAAGCGTTGCTTGGTGTCGTTCTTCAGAGCGATAGCCAGATCGGCAATCCAGTCGCCGTGGCTGCCCGCATAGAACGTGCTCTCGTCGATCTCGCCGGTCTTCTCGTAGTGGTCGATGCCATCAAAGAGGTTCTTCTCGCGCGTCTCCTCGACCTCGTTAGCACGGGTGCGCTCGGGGTTGGAATGCTCGACGAACTCCTTCTGCTGCAGGTAGTAGTTCAGATACGTGTTGGGCAGGTACTCCGGGAAGCACTCCATGATCTCGTACTCGCCCTTCCAGACGTAGTACCAGCTGCCCTTGGTGTGGCGGTTCTGCTCGGGGTGCTCGTCAGTGGCCTCCTTGGGCTTCTTGGACATCAGCGAGCCCATGCCCTTGAGGTACGAATCGGGCAGCAGAATCTCGTGCTCCTTGATGTACTCGCGCAGCTGCGGGAGCACCTCCTCGCCCTTGTGGCGAATCGAGGTGAACCAGCCAAAGTGGTTGAGGCCAAAGTAATCGTACTCGACATCCTTCTTGTCGATATCGAGTGCGGCGCAAACCACGTCGATGATCGCGATCGGCATGTCGCAGATGTTAATGATGCGAGCGTTGGGACGCAGCACGCGGCAGCCCTCGGAGACGATGGCGGCAGGGTTGGAGTAGTTGAGAATCCAGTAATCCTTCTTGGCGTACTTCTCAACGTCATCGATCAGCTCGACCATGGGGAAGATGGTGCGCATGCCGTAGGCAAGGCCGCCGCAACCGCAGGTCTCCTGACCCACGCAGCCGTGACGCAGCGGAATCTTCTCGTCCTGCTCGCGCATGGCATAGCCGCCCACGCGCATCTGGGCAAACACGAAGCTCGCGTCGGTAAAAGCCGTCTCCTTGTCGGTGGTCACCGTAAGTTTGATGTCCAGGCCAAGGTCCTCGTGCAGAATCCAGTCCACGAGCACGCCGATCTTGCGCTGACGCTCCTCGTTGATGTCGTACAGACGAATCTCGTCAACGTCGAGCTCGTCCTTGCGCAGGGCAATGGACTTGACGATGCCGGGGGTAAAGGTGGATCCGCCACCACACAGAGTAATGATCATTGTTTACTGCTCCTTCTCAATTGCGTTTTCGACCTTGTCGCGCATCTCGGCGACCTTCATGCCAAAGATGATCTGGATATTGTTGCCGTTGCGGTTGATGCCGCTGTTGGGCACGTGGTTGATGAGGTCCTCATCGATGAGGTCCGGGTTCTTAACGTTCACGCGAAGACGTGTAAAGCAGTTCTCGAGCTCCTCGATGTTGTCCTTGCCGCCAAGACCTGCGACCAGGTCGGCAATACCTGCATCGACGCCCTCTGCGGGAGCTGCGGCAACAGCGCCCTGCTTCACCGCGACAGACGCGGCGGCCTCGCCCTCGGCAACGGACTCGGCGAGCTCGGACTCTTCCTCGCGACCAGGCGTGTGGAGGTTGAGCTTCTTAATAAGGAAGGTGAAGAGGAAGAAGTACAGAGCGGCGTTGACGACTCCAAGCACCAGCATGACCGGCCAGTTGGTCTTATCGACACCGAGGACCAGGTTGGAAACCACGATGTTGATGATGCCGCCTGCAGTCGAAGCGGGCACGGAGAGGACCTTGAGCAGGACCAGGAAGATGCCGGAAAGAACCGAGTGAACGACAAAGAGCACGGGAGCGGCAAAGACAAAGAGGAAGTCCATGGGCTCGGTGACACAGGAGAGCACGGCGGTGATGATCAGCGGGATGATAACGGCCTTGGTCTTGTCCTTGTTCTGCTTGTAGGCGGTGAAGATAAAGGCGAGACCGATACCGATGTAGGGCCACAGGTTGTTGAAGGTGTAGCTGTTGAAATACGTGCTATCGGAGAAGGGCTGGCCCGTCATTGCCATCTCGGCGACACGGATGGGATAGGCGCCGGCGATAACCTGATCACCCAGCGTCAGGGTGCCACCCACATCGGAGAACTGGAACGGGGTGTAGATGAGGTGGTGCAGACCGGTGGGAACGAGCAGCTTGTTGAGCATGCCGTAGATAAACAGACCGATGTTGCCCGATTCCTTAATGATGCCGGCAACGGAGGAGATGGCACCCTGAACCGGAGGCCAAACGATGCAGAAGCCAGCGCCCATGATCCAGGAGATGATGATCATGATCAGGAACGGGAAGCGAACGCCCGAGAACATCGAAAGGGCAATGGGGAACTGCTTGTTCGAGTACTTGTTGAACACGGCACCGGTGATGCAACCAAGAATGATGCCGCCAAACACGCCGGTATCGAGCACCTGAATGCCCATAACGGTGCTCTGGCCGGTTCCGGTAAGACCGAGCATGCCGCTCGCTTCGGCAAGAGAGCCGGTGGCGTTGAGCACGATGTTGTTAGCCTGCAGGAACAGGAAGAACGACATCAGGGCAATCAGCGAAGCATGGCCCTTGTTCTTCTTTGCCATGGCGCCGGCGATGCCCACGCAGAACAGAATCGAGAGGTTGTTGATGATAAACATCAGCGACTGATAGACAACGGCGCCCACAAGCTGGAACGGACCGGAGCCCAGTACGGGGATCAAGGCGCAAATGGTCTTGTTGGTCAGAATGATGCCCACGATGAGCAGAATGCCGGCAACCGAGAGATACATCATCGGCTGAACGATCGACTTCGCGAACACCTCCAACGGCGCTTTGAAATTGAACTTCTTTTTTGCGGTCATAGCGGTACTCCCCTTCCTTTTCCGCAAATTAAGACAGATGTGCCCTGGACAAGACCGTGAGCCTTGCCTTATATCAATCGATGTATGGGCACGTTATGCCTAGAGACCAGGTTCTCCAAGCAGGTTAACAATGTGATATGCGAGATAACTCTTCTCGGCATCGGTAACGACAACGTTATAGGTAGACGACAAGTGGGCGGCTATGGCGTCCGCGCACGAGAACGCGCACGGATACTTAGTTTCATCGATTCGGAACAGTGCATCGTCATTGATCTGCCCGGCCGCGGGGTCAAGCGCCCGCTGTGCGAAAAACTGCAGGTGGCGGACGAAACGCTCATAGGGCAGCGAGGTGTCATCGAGGGTCGTAGCATAGCGCTCGGAAACAATTGCGAGCACGTCGCGAACAAGCTGGACCGAAATGATGAGGCGGTCGGAGCGTTGCGGCATAGTGGCGTTGACGATATGCAGCGTAATAAAACCCTGCTCTTCTTCGCTCATCTGGATGCCCATATACTCCTTGACAATCTGCAGCGCACGACCAGCGAGCGCATACTCCTTGCGATAGAACTGCTGGATCTCGAGCAGCAACGGATTCTCGCAGGAGACGCCCTTGCGCTCGCGCTCCAAAGCAAGGCTGATATGGTCTGCGAGAGCAATGAGAATCTTGTCGTTGATGTCGACATTGAGCTCTCGACGAAGCATCTGAACAATGTCCTCGGAAATCACGAGGTTGACGGTGGGAATGGACTCCAAAAGATGTGCCAAGCGGTCAATCGTACGCGAATCCTGAGAAGTGCCCTCCTGCAGCGCATAGGTCTTTTCGACCGATGCTTCATCGATAGCGTCGCCGGCATGACGGCCAAAGCAGAGGCCTCGACCGATGACAATAAGCTCGGAGCCATCGTCCGAAGTGACCATTGCGACGTTATTGTTGAAAACTCGCTTGATAACCACGGTACCCACCACAAGAATTTACTCGGAAAGCCAGACGACAGGCTCTTTAACAGCAACAGGGCCGGAAGCATGCTCACGAAGAGTCGAGTTCTCCGAACGCTCGCACACGATAACGAAGACCGTGGGGTCGAAGCCAGCGGCGCGAACCGCCTCGAAATCGACCTCGACGAGGGGCTGGCCCGCGTCGACATGGTCACCCTGGGCAACAAGCGCATGGAAGCCCTTGCCCTCAAGTTTAACAGTGTCGATTCCGATATGCAGCATCACCTGAGCAGAGCTGTCGTCGGACATGATGCCCAGTGCATGCTCGGTCGGGAACAGCGCCGCGACGGTACCGGAAACAGGAGCGCACACCGTTCCCTCTTGGGGAACCACGGCAACGCCATCGCCCACGGCACGGCTGCTAAAAGCGGGGTCATTGGTATTTTCTAGATGAACAAGCTCGCCGGAAACAGGAGCGAGGATTTCGAACTCGGAAGTTGCAGTCTTCTGCTCATCCGAACCGCCCATCAGGCGAGAAAAGAAACCCATGGTGGCATGTCCCTTCATAAATATAGCCCAACCAAAATCAAGCGAATGCGTCCATAGAGACACATCCGTTCAAAGACTTTGGTTAGGCCCACGTCCGAGGGACTCGGTAACCTTCCGCATTTCTTTTTACGGGAGCTATTGTAGACAAGCCCAAAGCCAGAACAATCATTATGACCGGCGAACGGTATTTTTTCTTCGATAAACGGTATTTAAGCGACACTTAGGGACACTCCTTGTTTGGTGCATGGGGGACAGGTTACTTTGCACCAATCATGAGTTGCGGTGAAATAGGGACTGAAAAGCCGCTCAAAAGGCCAAAACAGTCCGTATTCCACCGCAACTTCAAGACGTTGGTGCAGATTAACCTGACCTCTTTGCACCAAAAAGGGCCCCGAGCATAGTCTGCTCGGGGCCCAAACTCATCTCGCCTTATCGCGCGATGCGTATGTTATTTGCGCTTGCCGCCGCCGTCGCCGGGGCGACGGGAGCTGCTACCGCGCTTGCCGCCACGGCTGTTGCCATAGCTGCCACGATTATCGCGACCGCCGGCACGGCCGGCGCGGGAGCC
>OODJ01001896.1_pt1 | contig 15062 bp, 20 predicted proteins | sample 1671611 | NCBI WGS metagenome assembly OODJ01 (sample SAMN06348174, study PRJEB24527) | human gut metagenome | biome: human gut; feature: ankylosing spondylitis patient; material: feces | host: Homo sapiens | place: China | collected 2015-10 | reverse complement strand
ATTGTTCATGATTTGTTAACATATGTGCACGCCATTTGTGCTATAATAGGGGTGGAGAAACACACCCGACAAGAAAGGAGCAGGAACAATGAGAACATACACCGAAAAGGAAGTCCGTGATGCACTATTAGTTGTTAAACAACACGCGCTTGTTCTTCAAAAGTCCGATGATTGTTATGCAGTGGCAGAAGGCAATGCTATGGAATCGGCGGCGCAGATGTTTATTGATTGTTTAACGCGGACACAAAGAAAGGAGTGTGTACAAGATGAAAATAATCAAACTACCAGTTGAATACATCCGCTTTCTGAACGAAGAAAATCATGTAATATACGGACGCTATGAATACTGGATGTTTCTTAAATCGTATAACGGCTTTGGCTGGCGCGTCGGGTACATGCGCCGCAACATTAAAACCGGAGACACAGAAGAGGTGAAAATTGTATGATGAATTACAAGCGTTATTATTTGCGCCCGAATAGTTATGACTATCTGGCGTTGAACAAGGTTTTAAGAACCAATGATGCAAAATATGGGTATTTGCAAGAAATCGAGAAAGACGGCAGGCGGTATATTATTGCATCCCGTCACCGTTTTGGGAGCAACACCGTTGAGGATGTAATTGTGGGGGTGCGAGTATGACATTGAAAGACTATCACAAGTTCACTTTAGGCACGTCCGACCACCTGACCCGCTGCCGCGTGTTGTGGGGCGGGGGCGAAATCATGAACGACTATTTTAGTCGCTTGGGCGATATCGGGCAGAATATCAAAATCCGTGTGGCCCGCTACGATGAAAAGCACGATATTTTGACGGCGTATGCGTCGGACAAGGGATTTATTGAGTATCGCAATGCGTTGCGGCATTGGCAGCATAGTGAAGGGAGATATAACAAATATGACCACAAGAAACAAGGCGGCATTTAAAGTATGCCATATTTATGCATATCAGAGTAATAAAGGTGCATGGCACGCGTCAAGCTGTGTCTATGTAGACCCCCGTGAAATCCGCAAGTTCTATGATTGTATCCGCACATGCCTTGCGGGGGCTGCAGATTGTGTGTTGACGGAAACAATGGACGGTTTTAGAATAGAGGTGTTTCAATAATGAATATGGCGATTATACACGATATTGTTCTTATGTTCTTTTATGGATGTCTTTGTTTGTTTTTTGCTATCGTTATGGCTATTCCTTTGAATTGGGTTTTTAAGAAAATCGGGTATTGGCTGGCAGATAGAGACTTTGAAAGGAGATATAACCACTATGGCACGAAGCGCTAAACATTTACCAAAGTACGCACCGCAAACGTGGAGCTATTACAGCCCCAATGCGACAGACCCGAACCAGCTTACAAAGGCGGAGCTTGTAAAGGTCATTCGCAAGGCCGCAAAAGCAGCAAATCAGCGGTTGCGTGCTCTTGAAAAAAGCGACGTTATCAATACGGCGAAAACAGGCGCGTACAAGTACGCACAAAGCCAGATGCCGGGGAAAATTAAGCCGCGTTTCAACGAACGGCCCAAAGAAACCGCTGACCGTTCGACGCTCAAGCATCAGTATTTGCAGTTACGTGAATTTATGACGATGAAAAGTAGCACCGTCACAGGTGTGAGAGCAATCAAAGATGCACGCTATCAAACAGCCGTGCAGCGGGGTTTCAAAGGGACGGCGGAACAATGGGACATGGCGGTGCAGAAGTTTTTCACCAAAGCCGCTGAAAAACTTTTTGACAGTGATAAAATTTATGATGCTATCACCGGAAACAATTCGGATGTGCTGGAAGATATCATAACGGCGGACCGGGACGACCAGACGACAAAAGGTCAAGCGCTGCTAGACTATATAAGGAGAATCACGTAAATGAGAGAATCGCAAGGCGTGCTTGTTAGCGAGTGTTTAGCTGAATATCTGCCGCGCCTTGTGTGTCCGCGAAAAGTCAAGCGCACCAAAGGCCGGAAATACATGTCAAGCTATCTGGATGTAACAGCAACGTTTGATATTGAGACCACGAACACCGGCACAGACGGCTTTGCTTACAGCTGGCAGACCTGTATTGGTGGTGAGGTCATTGTTCCCCGCTATTTTGAGGAATGGGCAGAAATGCTTGAAACTCTGGTGGATAAGTGGGGAGTTGATGAAAAGAACCGGTTTGTGTTGTACGTGCATAATCTTGGATATGAACATCAATATATTATGCAGCTGTTAACGGCCCGTTGGGGTCTGGCTGATAGCTTGTACACGAAAAGCCGCAAGCCCCTTTATTTGCGCTTTGATAATGGTATAGAATTTAGGGACAGTTTCAAGCTGTTCCAAAAGAGCCTTGCCAGAGCAACAGAAGGTTGCACGCATGCAAAACTTGCGGGCGATCTTGATTACTCTGTTTATCGCACTCCTGATACATTTTTGACAGATACGGAGTTTGCGTATTGTGTCAATGATGTGTTGGGCCTGTACGAAGCAATTGAGCGATTGAAAGCAGAACACGGGTACAATCAGGCCACAATCCCTTACACAAATACAGGTATGGTTATAGAAGCTGTACGCAAAGAAATCATGCCAGACCGGCGATGCATGGCGGCTATTAAGGCGCTGCAGCTTGACCGTGAACAGATGGCGCTTGCATATCACTGCATGGCAGGCGGCGATACCCACGGTACGCGCTGGCGTGCCGGTCGCACCTATATAAATTGTAATTCTTACGATTTCAAGAGCGCTCATCCGTCGCAGCAGCTGCTTTGGAAATTTCCATCTGGTGCGCCTGTAACGCTGCCCGCCGACTTGTCCGAAGAGGATTTGAAAAAATTCATCAAGGCAGGGTATGGCTGGATAGCGAAACTTTGTATTATCAATCCCCGGTGTAAGCCTGAATGCCCTGACCCCTGTGTGTCTTTCAGTAAATGCCCTGACGTGTCGGGCCTTGATGAACTGGATAACGGCAGAGTTTTGGGGGCTGATGCTCTTTTCTGGTACTGTGATTCAAACGATTACCAGCGGTTTATTGATGGGTACACCTACGATAAAATAGTTGCAGCTGAAAGTGTGGCGTTTCGGCTGGACTACTTGCCAGATTCTTTTCGTAAAACGATTTACGAAAAGTTTCGTGTGAAAGAATCAGAGAAAGGCAGTCCAGATTATGCTTTTGCAAAAATCTGCGTCAATACCATTTTCGGTGCATGTGCACAAAAAACTGTGCGTGATGAATACGGGTGCGACCCTGACACTCTGGAATGTACGCACAAAAGTTGGATAATGAACTTGCAGAGTAAAGACGATGCAGATATTCAGAAGTCACAAGAAAAGAAATTTCCTTTCTTGTGGGGTTTGTGGACTGCATCAATGTCACGTCTCAAGCTGTGGGATATGCTGAAACGTGTAGGCTGGGAACGTGTTATTTACTGGGATACTGACTCTTGCAAGTATGCGGGAGAGAAACAGCCCGCTATTGACGACTACAACGCTGTCATTCGTGCGCAATGCGTGCAGCGTGATTGCGTGGTAGAAAAGAAAGACGGCAGCAAAGTCTATATTGGCGTTGCAGAGGACGAACACCCGCAAGACCGGTATGGTATGCAGGCATTCAGATTTTTGCATGCAAAGTGCTATGCTTGTGTCGATGCAGACGGAACGATTGAAAGCACCATAGCAGGAGTAAACAAAAAAGCCGGTGTCAAGGCTCTTGACGGCAGCATTGATAATTTGCGCGATGGCTTGTTGATTTCACCCGCTGGTGGGCAGTGTCTGGCATACCATGACGAACCTATACGCACCCGAACGGACTTTGCAAAGCCTACTGTTTCCGCGTCGTGGGTGGTCATGACTGACCGCGAATATAGGGTATCTGACGAACGAAGTCTTTTAATGGAATGTGATATATCTGTTTGATAGTTTCACAAATTGTTCATAGTTTGTTAACACATTCAAGTAGCATTTGTGGTTTAATAGAGGTGGAAAAAGGAACCGGAAATCCCGCCGGGGCGAACCCCAAAGAAACATAGGCTTGAAATAGTAGCCGGGCAGCGTGAAGGTCTACGGACAGCAGGAAGCGCTGAGACGTTCTAGGCAAACGTTAAGGGAGTACAGCAGGGATTTCAAAAGGGAGAAATGGAAATCCGGTTCCTATTTCTTATAAGGACATACACCCAATACAGAAAGGAAAAAGCATGGCAAGTATCACGAAGGTTGAAATCTGGGAAGATATCGCGGGGAATGTTATCGGGCTTGTGTTCGACCCTGCGGGGGAGCTGACGAACGCCGTGCAGAATCTGGGAGCGCAGCAGCCGCTGCCCCGTCCCGCGCTGGTGGAAGCAGCACGGCAGGCTTTCCCGTTCGCCCCCACGTATGACCCGCACGCATTCGGGGAGCGGTCTCTTACTGATTTGTATGTTTACTTACAGGCATACAATCACCATATCGCGGATATCTTTCCGGAATCCCCGACCGCACTCTATCCTGAACGTGCTACCCCTGCAGGGCTGCAGTTCCTTATTCGCTGGATGTTCTAAGGGGGTGAATTTATGCAGGACATCAATAGCAAGCTGATTGATTTTTTCGAGAACTTTGTGGATGAAATGGCGGAGATTAAGATAAACCAGACCGACGCAATTTCCCATCTGCAGACCATCGAACAGAAGCAGGACACCATGATAGACCTGTTGCGCACCATCGCAGCAAACACCACAAAGTAAGATGTTCCACGTGGAACAAATCACACTGACAGATAACAAAAGGAGAAAAATACTATGTCATTCGCAAAAAACAACAACGCATCCACCTCTAAGAAAGTCGCAGACGGCCCCCGCGTCTCTGTGGAAATGCTGCACGACTTGAACGCCGTTGTGCGTAACGTGCGTATGGTCGCAGATAACTGCCTTACTTTCACCCTTAGGCTGTACGGTATTGACCTGTACGGAATGCGGCTGGTTGAGGGCGAAAAGAGTACGTTCATCACTGCCAGCGCCAACAAGGGCAAGAACGGCAAATACTACGACAATTTCCGTGTCTACTTTGCCGAAGATGCCGCGCAGGCCGTGGAAAACGCAGTGCGCAAAGCATACGATGAAAACACGGACGAAGTAGAGGTATAAATTATGAGCAAGCGCAACAAAGATATTGCGCTTGACCTGTACACCGGCGACGGCTGGGTTAACATCCCATCCGTCGCCGCTTTGGGTTGCTGGTGCAATATCATTATCGGCAAACGTCAAGTTGGTAAAACGTTCGGAACGCTTAAATACATGCTTGACGAAAACAAGTATTTCTTGTACATGCGCCGCACAGTGAACGAATTGCAGGCCGTCGCCGCTGACCCGGATTTGAACCCGTTCAATGCTTTGCAATCTGTGGGTTACGATATTGGCATTCTGAAAGCTGGTAAAATCTCCTATTCAATCGGCGATATTGAATACACGGATGAAGAGGACAAAGACGGGCGCAAGAAATGGCGCATCGGCAACAAACGTGCTGTTGGTATGGCGCTGCCGTCAATCGCAGGCATTCGCGGATTCAATGGCAGCGTTTTTTCAGACCTTGTTTTTGATGAATTTATTCCTGAAAGAATCATCGCAAAACGCAAGGCTGAGGGCGAAGCACTGTTGAACGCATACGTAACGGTGTGCGGAAACAGAGAGCTGGAAGGAAAGCCGCCCTTGCGCATGTGGTTGCTTGCAAACGCTTTTGATATTTCTAGCCCGATTCTCGAACAGCTGGGATGTACCGACCTTGTGGCGAAAATGTCAAGGAGCGGAAAAGAATGGTGTAAGACGGATACGGGAGTGTTTATTGCGATGCCGCATAGCGACCGTATCAGCGACCGACGCAAGCAAACGGCCTTGATGAAACATCTTGCGGGAAAAGGCGACTTCTACCGGATGGCAATGCAGAATGAGTTCGCGTACAACAATCTTGAAAACGTGCGCCCCCGCAGTTTAAAAGGAATGTCCCCTTTGTTCGCATTTGCTGGGCTGTATGCGTACCAGATGGACGAACTGCACTATTACATCTGTGAAAGTCCCCACAGCGGCAGGGAGCACTACGGGAGCAGCCCGCAGGCGGCAACGCAGCTGCAGGCTGTGCACCCTGAACTGCGTCCGATGATATGTCTAGGGCAAGTAGACTTTTCGTCTGTCCCCGCGCTGCTCAAAACCCGGAACTATCTTGACATCAAGGATTAAAGGGTGTATGATTAAGGAGCGGGGGAGCCGCACAAAAGGAACACCCCGGAAGGGTGCGCGGCTGGCTTTTCCTTTTCCATGCCCCCGCGTTTCTGAGAGCAGAACACCGCATTCTCTATGCAGCTGGGGCTTTCTGCTCCTGTTCTGCATTCAGAAACAAGAAAGGGGGTGAATCCATGGTAAAGGTATATTACATGAGCGTTGACGGCAATGTCCGGTTGTCTGAGCATTTCCGACTTTCCGAATTTCAGTGCAAGGATGGGCAGGATTTTGTGGCAGTTGATTCCCGGCTTGTTGAACTGCTGGAAAACATTCGCAAAATGTGCGGCGACGCCGTGCACATTAACAGCGGATTCCGCACAGCAAGCTGGAACCGGCAGCAGAAAGGCAGCGCACCCCGCAGCAAGCATCTTTATGGGCTGGCTGCAGATATCTGGGTAGGTCACTACGACAAAATGCACCGGCCTGTCCGCACAAAGACCCCCGCCGAAGTCGCCGCTATCGCTGAAATCTTTTTAGGGAACAGCGGCGGCGTTGGTATTTACAAGACTTTTACACACGTCGATGTAAGAACCGGCTCGAGCCGGTGGAAAGGATGATTCACATGACTATCAACGATATTTTGGCTTTGGGCAAAATGGGATTCACGGCACAGCAGGTGCAGCAGATGCTTTCTCTTGAACGCGCGCAGCAGGGCCAGCCTATCACGGCCCCGGCACAGAGCGCGGCCCCTGCAGCGCAGTCTATCACGACACCGCAGCCTGTGACCCCTGACCCTATGGCGGCAATGGCGCAAAAGATTGCGGACTTGACCGACGCAATCAACGCTAGAAACGTTCCGACCGCTGGCACGGTGGGCAATCCCGTCCCCGTTACCAGTGTGGAAGATATCATTTTAGGGCTGGTGCAGCCTGCCGAAGCGCCTGCAAGCCCCGATTTTAACGCCGTGAAGTAACGGCAGAAAGGAGCAAACAATGGCAAAATCCCGTACTAACATGCCGGAGTTGAAGGGCATGAGCGTGTTCCGTCCGACCGACATTTACACCGTTGCCAATGCGCTGGTGAAGGAAGTGACCGGACAGACTGCAACCATTCAGGCCATCAACACCGCGAGTTTCATTCAGGTTGGCCAGATGTGTCTTGACCAAAGCATGGAAGGAACCCTGCAAGCGCTTTCTAACATGATTGCGCGCACGGTCATTTCCAGCCGTTCCTATGCAGGCCGGTTTACCAGCATCGAGACCGACCGGCAGGAGTGGGGCCTGTTCGTCCGTGAAATCGCTTTCTTCTCTGGTGATTTTGACGAATCCAAATTCGTCAACACCGCGCAGAATAACGACATTCTGGTGGACGGCAACAGCGTGGACATGTACAAAATCAAGAAGCGCTATCCGCTTGAGTTGTTCTATGGCGGGCAGAAGGTGCTGAACCAGCGATACACCACGTTCCGGAACCAGCTCAAGACCGCATTCACCAGTGAGAGCGAGTTCAGCGCGTTCCTTGCCGCCCTGACTACTGAAATCGCAAACGATATTGCACGATGGAAAACTGCAGAGAACCGTGCACAGGTCATCAACTTTATGGGCGCGCTGTACAATTCTGACCACGACGAATGCCACGTAAACCTGACCAAAGCATTCAACACGGCCCGTGGTACGACCTACACCACCAAAGAACTGCTGACCACCCATCTGCAGGAATTTCTTTCCTTTTTCGTGTCGTGGCTGGAAACTACCAGCAGCCTGATGGAGAACAGCAGCACGCTGTACCACCAGACCCCCGTATGTACCGACGACGGCGGCAACACCCTGCATCTGTTGCGGCATACCCCGAAGAGCGAACAGAAACTTTTGCTGTATCAGCCCCTTATCAACGACGCACGCAGTTGGGTCTATCCTGCCATCTTTGGCCCCGGCTACCTGAGTTTCGGCAACTACGAAGGTGTCGATTTCTGGCAGAACATCAACGACAAACCCGCTATTTCCTGCATCCCGTCGCAGTTCGACGTGAACACCGGCAGACAGGTGACGGGCGGCGCGGTCGCCCTGTCCTATGTCGTGGGCCTGCTGTATGATCGCAAGGCCATGGCGACGACCTATTATCAGGATAGCGGTTACACTACCCCGTTCAACATTTCCGGCGAGTACTACAACACGGAGCATCATTGGAAGATGAACTATACACAGAACCCGACGCAGAACGCAATCCTGATGTTCATGTCCGACGAACCGTAAAAGGTTCTATTATAACCCCGGCAAACTGAATGTACAGGGGGCGGTTCACCCCGCCCCCTGTTTTATTTTATAGGAAAGTGAGGTATTTCATGGCAAGTCATAACGAAGGTATTGAACATGGATATCATGCACATCTGGGCAAGGTCTCGAAGCGTCTCAATAGCACAAAACGCATTGCTTTGGCCGATTTGCCGGACGAGTTTCCATTTTACATGAAACGGGCCTGCAGCATGGAAGCACCGGTATTTTACGTGCGGCTGAACAGCCTGAACGTTTCCCCGCAATACAATTATTGTTACATCGAGGAAACTCACGCATATTACTGGATTGAAGACATCACCGCACTGAACGCTAACAACTGGAAGTTTTCTTGCACTATTGATGCACTTGCGACTTTTGCGGACGATATCAAGAAAACAAAAGCATTTATTGAGTACGGCTTTAACAGCGATGCCAGCGGAGCACAATACCGTCTGCAGGATTCTAGACAGGCTGTCGCCATGAAACCTACAGTTTTAACAGTTACGGCGGATATCACGGACGGCAAATTCAAGGACACAAAAGGCGTTTATATTCTTTCTGCAGTCGGAAAGAAAGGACTTTTGTCTTATAAATTAGGAGAAGCAAGCCTGCAGAACTTGTTGACGGCAGTTTCTACAGCGTGGACGGCTGAAACTGCCGCTATGGTGCGTTGGGAATTAGCTCTTCCGGAGTTTATGAACAAACTTGTTTTCGGCAATTCCGCTACAAGCTGTATCCGCTCGTGTATCTGGCTACCAATAGCCGAAGGGGGAGCCGGACGGGGTGTTGAAATTACTTTAGGGCAGTTTAACACCGGTGTTCTGGGTCGTCCGGTCAGTAATGATGATAATATTACAATTCACACCGATATTGCGATTCCGTGGCCAGCTGAGGACTGGAAACGCTTAAATTGCCAAATTCAACTATATATCCCTATGGTGGGCGTGGTTGGCATTCCCGTTGACCAGTGCAACAACGCCGCAACGGTTGGCATTGACTGGTGTTTAACGTACATTGACGGTAGTGTTACCATTCGTGTAACAGCTGGTAATTACTGCTGTTATGTCGGTTCCACGAACATTTCCAGCGTGTACGGTATCGGCACTTCCAACATTGACCCCGTGAAAGCAGTTTCCGGCTCTATTGCTGCCGTCGGTTCCGCGCTGCAGTTTGGTGGGGGCGTTGGCGCGGCAATGGGGCCGTTTGGAGCGGCTGCAGGCGCTGTTGCCGGTCTGGTCTCTGGTGCAGAGGGTGTCAAGCAGAGTATTCAGCCCATCAATCAGTGCGTCGGAATGACCACAGGCGCAAGCCAGACGCTTCTTCCGACGGAAGCGCAGTTGACTTTATTGTACTATCCACCCATTGACGACTCCGGATATCAAAGTTTATACGGATATCCCGTTATGCGGGTTGCGACCCCTGCAGCCGGGTACTGTAAAACGCGCGGATTTTCCGTTGCTGCCCCTATGGCAACAAGCGCTGAAACCGCTTACATCAATGCCGCAATGGACGGCGGTGTTTTTATTGAATAAGGAAGGAAAGGTGATACCATGTATCAGTGCTATCAGGGAAACTTTGACACGCAGGCATGCGGCGGGTTTCGTCCCCCGTCTTTGAGCACGGACGTCCTCAACTACTGGGAACGGTCGTTCTTTCAACGCATGCGTGCCCTCTATAAGATTCACGGTCTGCCGGAAGCAGGCCCGGGGCAAATCGGCTGGGACTATGACGCGTTTCTTTACCAGTTGTTACGCATGGGCTATGCCGTGGTGTTCAACTCCAAAACATACGGCCTTGTCGTGCAGCCGGGTGCACCTACGGGTTTCGGGCTGCAGTTCCAGCCGCGCGGCATGATGGTGCAAACCCCGTTTTTCCAGTTTGACAGGCCGCTTGAAATCGGCACGGAATGCGCCGTTATCAAGCTGACCCCCGACTATCGCGGGGTCTGGGACATCATAGAAAAGTATGCCGTCGAAATGCAGCAGTTGGAAGTTGCAATCCGGCAGGCCGTTGTTAACAGCCGTTTTGCATATGCTGCCATCGCCAAAGACGACAAAGACCGCCGCACCCTTGAAACGATTTTTGAACAGCTGGAAAACGGCAAACCCGCCATTGTCGTAAACGGACAGCTGCAAAAGCCTGTCATGAATAAAACCGATTCACAGTATCAGCTGCCAATCATGCAGTTTGACCGCGATTTGTCGAAAAACTTTATCCTGCCTGACCTGTACGACCTGAGACGCAAGACGTTGCAGGACTTTTACAGAGAACTGGGCATTCGGGTGCAGCCCGATAAGAAAGAGCGGCTTGTGACGAATGAAAGCGCCAGCGCGGACGCTGAGACGTACAATCGTCGGGAAGTCTGGAAAATTTCTCTTGACGAATCGGTGAAAGTGTGCAATGATATGTATGGAACCACTATCAGTATCGAAATCAACGAACCGCCAGAGCTGAGAGAAGGGGGTGCAGAAGATGCCAATGTACTGGGGGAGCATGACGAACCAGAACAGCACGAACCAAAACAGTGACGCGATTGACCGCGCGTGCAAGCTCCTGTGCAATATCCCTGAAGGTCTGTTTCGTGATTTCAAAGTGCCCGTTGGCATGGATAGAGACCTTGCTATTCACATCATCATGCGGGAGCACGGGCTTGCACCTTTGTACCGGCCTGACCCGTATTGGATGGTGGATGCAATCAAATATTGGGTGCAAGAGAGTATGCCCATCTGGGAAAAGCTCTATAGCACTACACAGCTGAAATACAATCCCATCTGGAACACGGACGTGCAGGAGCGCACTACCGACGTCCGTACTACCGACCGCGACACCACGCAGGACAGAACTGCAGTCAATCGCGGCAAGAGCGGCCAGACCGTGGGACAGGTGACGACCGGAGACTATCACGAGACCGGCAGCACTGAACTGCACGACGAAACTGCCGGAACCGGGCACACTGAGACCGAAGGAAAATCTATCACAGACGATACCAGCACCACCACGACCACGAATAAAACGGACGTGGCAGGCACGGACAAAAAGACCACGGAAAGCACAAAGAAACTTGACCAGACTGTGACCCGCGATATTTCCCCTGAAAACGCGCCCGACTACCAGCCCGACGACCAGACACACACCGTTGCAGAGGAAACGTTTAAGAGCACCGAAAACGGTGAGCATAAAGAAACTACCGACTTTGCCGGAACATCTGCCACCGTCGCCAATTCGACCACCAACACCACCGGCACATCTGACACAGAGACCCACGGGCACGAAGACCAGACCACCGGAAGCCAGACGGACGGCACGACCAAAGGCACGACCGATACAAAAACGCAGGCCCACGATATCCGGCACGAAGATGCCAAAGAGGTGGGTAAAGAGAAGGTCACAGACATGTACAACCATGACTGGATTAAACAGGGTAATATCGGCGTTACCACTACCCAACAGATGATTGATGCAGAACGCGAAACCGTTCTGTTTGACGTGTATATGTCAATCGCCAACGACTACCACGCAAAGTTTTGCTTGGATGTGTACTAAGGGGGCGATATCGTGGACGCAATTATTGCCGCCCTTGTATCTGGAATTGTGACCCTTGCGGGTGTCCTGATTGCTAACGGCAAATCGCAGGCCGTCACCGACGTGAAAATTGAAGAGCTGACCAGAGAAGTCCGCAAGCACAATTCCTTTGCTGAAAAAATCCCCGTCATTGAGGAGCAAATCAAAGTCGCAAATCATCGCATTGATGATTTGGAGCATATCAACCAACTGAAAGGAGATTAACCATGGAAAATCTGCACATTTCTGCCGGTACGGTCGCACGCACCCTTGTCCTTGTTCTTGCCATCGTCAACCAGATTTTGAGCGCGTGCGGCAAAAGCCCGCTGCCCATCGAATCCGAAACGCTTGAACAGCTGGTAACGGCAGGGTTTACCACCATTGCGGCCCTGATTGCATGGTGGAAGAACAACAGTTTTACCACCAATGCACTGAAGGCTGACGCTCTGCTTGCGCAGCTGAACGGCAAACACTAATTGACCGACCCCCGCACAAGCGGAGGATATTAACTGACCGACCCCCGCGCAAGCGGGGGATATTTATGAAAGGAGTAGCTCATGGCTGACGAAACGAAGAACACCGATATCAGCACCCCGTTTCTTTTCCAGACATCGCCCCCGTATGCTGCACCCGGCGATCACTACCAGTACGATTTGTATTGGCTGGTGAACCAGCTCAAGCAGGCCCTTACCAATACCGAAACCTTGCGGCTGCATGACATCGGACAGGATACCCGCCTTGACGGTCTGGACATCTTGACGGCACAGCTGAAAGATGCAACTTGCCAGCTGTTCGCAAAGCTGAAAGCGGGCGACTTTACCAAAGACACGTTTATTGAATGGGTTAACACCAACATGACCGATATCATCCATCAAATGGTGCGGTTCGTGTTCTTTGGCCTTGACGACGACGGGCATTTTGTCGCCTATATCCCCGCAAGCTGGGACTTCCTGCATTTTGATACCCTGCTCGACCCCGATAAACCGGGCTATGGGCATTTGGTCGTTTACTACTAAGAAAGGAGCATTCTATTATGGCAAACTGTAACTGCAATGATTTCCCCATTTCCTGTGCACCCCACGCGCCGGGCGGTGACTGCTGCCACCCGCATCCGCACCCGTGTCCCCCGCCCCCGTTCAAAGGCGGCACGAGTATGTACATCGGTGCGCGGTACGTCCCTATTTTCGCAGACCCTGTGGAGTGGGACGATGAGCGCGAGTATGAACCGCTGACCATTGTGACCCATAACGGCGACTGCTACACCTCTAAGTGCTATGTGCCGAAGGGTGCACAGCTGCCCCCGTACCCGGAAGGGCAGACTAAGTACTGGGTCAAAACATCCGACTATAACGGGCAGTTCGCTGACCTGAAGAAAACCGTGCTTGACCTGTCCCGACTGGTTGAGCAGTTCCAGAAGGATAACAAGGAGTTCACCGACCTTATCAACGGTTGGAACGAGAAGGTGCAGCAGTGGGAAAACGAAATGACGGCATGGGGCGAACGCCTTGATACTGTTGAATCCCACATTACCGACCTGACGGCCAGTCTGAACGCCGAGATCGACCGCGCAAAGGCGGCAGAGCAGGCAAACGCCGCTGCTATCGCCAAAGAGACCACCGACCGCAAGCAGGCTATTTCTGAGCTTGACGCGGCTTATAAGGCAGCAGATACCGCGCTGAGTGACCGCATCACCGCCAACACGACGGACATTGATGCCCTGAAAGCTGAACAGGCCATTCAGAACACCAATATCAGCAAAAACGCGAAAAACATTTCTGACAACGCGGCAGAAATCGCAAAGCACGCTGCCCGCCTTACCAGCCTTGAAAGCAATGCATCTGACTGGGACGACGTTTTCCCTGCAACGACCATTGCACAGGAAGTGCAGAAGGAAGAGCTTGCACGCGCCAACGCTGATACTGCCCTGAATGGTCGTTGCGATACTATCGCGGCAGACGTGGAAGAGGTGCGAGACATCGCAAACCACAAAGTTGATACCACGACCTACACGGAAGGACAGGCGGCGCAGGATGCCAAAATCACCGCCGCACAGGCCGCAGCCGATAAAGCCAATACCACTATTGGCGACTGGGATGCAGAGCACCCGGGCCAGACTATCAGCCAGTGTGCGACCAGTCTGGAAAATGAGCTTGCAGCAACTGATGCCAAGGCAGACGCAAATGCCGCTAATATTGGTGACTGGAACACGGAGCATCCCGGCAAGACGATTTCGCAGGCGGTGACGGATGTGAGCGGCGACATTCCCGATGTGAGCGGGTTCGTCACTAAGACGACCTACAATCAGGAACAGGCGGCGCAGGATGCCAAAATCACCGCCGCACAGACCGCCGCCAACAAAGCCAATACCACTATTGGCGACTGGGAGACTAAGCACCCGGGCAAGACCATTGCGCAGGCGGTGACGGATGTGAGCAACTCTATCCCTGACGTGAGCGAGTTCGTCACTGAGACGACCTACAATCAGGGACAGGCGGCACAGGATGCTAAAATCACTGCCGCGCAGAACGCCGCCAACAAAGCCAATACCAATATTGGCGACTGGGAGACTGAGCACCCCGGCAAGACCATTGCGCAGGCAGTGACGGATAATGTTAATTTAAGCGTACCCGTTGACTTAGACCTTAAGCACGGTGCGCTTCCAACGTCCGTACAACAGACAACTGACACCTATTTTACGTGTACTTTTGAAATTGCTAACCCCGCCTTTTCTAAGAACAGAAGAGCATATTCTGTTGACGCAAATAATATCACTGAAGCATATATTGCATACAAGGCTTATTTGCTCACAACTCCTATCGGGGGCGGCGCATCTGCAACTGTAATCGGTACGCTTGCAGATATCCCAACTCTGAAAATTGCTGATTACAGCGATCGCCTTGTTATCGGAACTATCAAAGTAAATGGCAGCATGCCCACCGACCGCGTCATTTTTGCGGTTTACTGGAGCGGCGACGTCGCCGGGCAAATCAAATACGAAACTAAATAAACACAAAAGGGCTTTCCGGAAGGGAAGCCCTTTTGTGTTGTATACATTATCGACGTGATAACTAGTAATAATTA
>OODJ01001889.1_pt1 | contig 15112 bp, 7 predicted proteins | sample 1671611 | NCBI WGS metagenome assembly OODJ01 (sample SAMN06348174, study PRJEB24527) | human gut metagenome | biome: human gut; feature: ankylosing spondylitis patient; material: feces | host: Homo sapiens | place: China | collected 2015-10 | reverse complement strand
TAGTTTTACCAGTTCTTGGAGTACCAGTAAACTCTATTACATATGGTTTATTCTTATCAAGTACACTAATCATCTTATATATTTCTTGTTTTTTATAATGTAATCTAATTAATTTATTATATTCATCTTCTCGTCCTTCAAATATCTTTCTTTCAAGTTCATCATGTTTATTATCATTAAAGATATCATCAATAAGTAACTTTAATCTACTAAACATAATATAGTCTTTATCTTCATTATATATCAAACTATTATATACTTCAGTATAATACCACTTTTGTTTATCAAAACCTCTTTTAAATGCTGAAAAATCTTTCTTACCTCTAACTTCAAAAATAATTCTCATATCTTCTAAATTACTTATCTTATCTGCACATACTACAGCTTTATGTCTTAAATCTAAATATTTTACTTTATCTATAGTAATAGTCTTTCTCTCTTCCCAACTTAAACTTTTATCTTCTTCAGTTGCACCAAGTACTAATGATACAATATCATCATTAAATTCATTTAATAAATCTTGCCCTTCCATAAAATGTTCTCGTCCCATATTCCAACGTAACCCGAAAGACCAAACAGGTAGATAACGAGCATCTTTATCTTGTCCGAAACGATTAGAAGCATCCGAACGAATACTTGCATTAAAAACATAACGTTCATCAAAAGTATAAGAAAAAGCCCCATAGAAAGAAAGCTTATTAGACTTATTATCTATAATGGTTGTTCTCGGTTGTGCATAAGAAGTATTCTCCACGATATCACCGGTAGGTCTCGAAGTTGTTAAAGGCGGATTCATGATAGTCATACCCCGTCCGGGCAAATAACCATAATATATCCCTGTAAATCCATTATATTTTGTACTATTAGCCTCCTGTCCCACAGTAGCAGTAATCAGATGTCGGCCAAAATTCTTCACATAAGACAACTGATTTCTCCATGTATAGTTCTCACTACGGGTATCCGATGTATTTAATTCACCCCCGTGAGGCAAACTTGAAACTTGATATTGCGTGTCACTAGGCCCATACATTCCAAATTCGTATCCACGTATTTTTGCAATATAATTAGTCATTTCCGTTGCCCAAGATTCTCCGTGAGTGGAAGAATAACCATATCCAAGTGACATCTCGTATTTCAATCCTTTAAGAATCTCCCAATTCAAACTAACATTTACATTCAATGAATTAGACGTGTTCTCATTACCAGATTCCGCAAGTTCATTCAATACATTAAATTTATACCCTTCACGAGTTTGATAATATGCCAATTCCCCGTTATCTTCAAAAGCGGGAAGAACCCGGCTTGTTGTAGAAGCATAAGAATAAGGGGCAACACTATTATGGAAACCACTCGTTTTTGAAACACTACCTGCAATTTTAGCCGAAAACTGTAATTTATCCCAAAAAACCGTATTCACATTCACACTTCCCTGATAACTTTTAGAATCATTCCCTTTGGCTGTTCCATTATTATTCGTAATACCAAAAGAAGCATAATATGTAGTTTTATCACTTCCTCCAGAAATACTGATATTATTAGAATAGCTAAATGGATTTTCAAACAAAATATCAAACCAATCTGTATTTACAACTTCTAACTTTTTCACTCCGGCATTAAACTCATCATAAGAAATTTTTTCTTGCAAATATTGTTGCAACAACCCTTCATATCCCACCTTTGACAAGGAACGACTACTCACCAATCCCATCTCGTATACCTCACGAGAAACATCAACCCTTTCTTTCGAGTTCATCAAATCCAACTTGTCATATGTCACCTTGGAACCGATAGAGAAATTTCCTGAATAACTGATAGACATCCGTCCTTTTTCACCTCTTTTCGTTGTAATTACGATAACTCCATTTGCAGCTTTCACTCCGTAAATTGCCGTGGCTGAAGCATCTTTTAATACAGTTACATCTTTGATATCTGAAGGATTTAACCAAGAAATAGCACTACCCACGAAATTTCGAATCATATCAATATTATCCGGTCCCGTATTGTATGTAGACAAATCCGTTGCCTTAAAAGGGAGTGGATCCTCTTGAATAATTCCATCTACAACCCATACCGGTTCTTGACTCCCTAACAAAGTAGAAGTCCCACGTACCCGAACTTTCTGCCGCGTTCCAACCAGTCCATCTTGATTTTGAATCGTAACCCCAGCTAACTTTCCTTGTAATGCTTGCTCTAGAGATTGAGTTCCTGTCAAAACCAAATCCTCTGCTTTTACCGTACTTATAGAACCAGCCATATTAGACTTTTTCACTGTTTGATAGCCTGTTACCACAACCTCTTCCATCTCCTGGGAATCCTCTTCCAGCATGACAGTTAATTCCTTCTGGCCATCCCATTTCACTTCTTTTGTCTTCATTCCGACAAATGAAAAGACTAACACGATATTATCATGTTTTGTTGTGTTAAAAGTAAATTTTCCGTCAATGCCAGTTGCAACTCCTACCGTTGTTCCTTTTTCAACAATCGTTACTCCAGGTAGTGGTTCTCCCTTTTTATCTTTCACCACACCTTTAATCATAACCATTTTATCCTCCGGCTTCTCATCCTTCATCCGAATTATTACCAAACGGCCATTGAGCTCGTAAATTAAATTTGTATTCGCCAGACAAATATCCAATACTTCTTTTAAATCCGCTTGCTTCACATTAATGTTTATAGAAGAAATCCTATCCACATCTTCAACAGAGTACAAAAAGGTATATTCTCCTTTCTGTTCTATTAACTTGAATACATTTTCCAACTTCCCACCTGTCAGCGAAATATCATACTTCGCCGTTTGAGAATATACCCCAGCCATACTTTGCAGACCACATACCAAAAGTAGTAATACCGTCACTTTCATCTTTAACAAACTCATTTTTAACTTTCTTCCATCAAGAAAGTAAAATTCTCGTTTTTTTTTCATAGTTTTGTTTAATTCTTAAAGGTTAAACTCAATTGTTAGCTTGTTGGAGCAAGCTAACAATGAAACTTTATGCAGGAAAGTGTTGGAGCACTTTCCTGTTTTTTATTTAGCTCTCACTATAATTTTCTTCTGATCTATTATAAAATTTACCTTTCCTGTTTTTTCCAACATCTCCAATGTTTTAGATATATCCGCGTACCGTTCCATAATTCCGGAAAAAAGAATGTCTTTCGCACTACTTTGTTCATAAAATACCGTCACATTATACCAACGAGACACATCATCCAGAATTGTCTCTAAACGTTCCCGTCGGAATACGAATCTTCCTTTTGTCCAAGCACTATAAGCAATCGCATCAACTTCCCGCACATCAAGTTTGTTTTCCCTCACCAATAAATCCGCTTGCTGATTCGGTGAAAGTTCAACACTTTGAGAGGAAGTCTTCACCTCAATTTTGCCGCTTATTAATGTTGCTGTAGAACGATTATCTGCCGCAAAAGACCTCAAATTAAAGGACGTTCCCAAAACTTTCACTTCCATACCATTTATCTCCACGATAAAAGGTTTGTTCTCATCTCGTTCTACCTCAAAATAGCCCTCACCCTCAAGACGCACCCTCCGTTCCTTTCCCACGAAAGCAATCGGGTAGGTCAGCTTAGTTCCTGCATTCAACCACACTTTCGTACCATCGGCTAATGTCACTTGAAATTCTCCTCCCTTAGGAATTTCCAACACGTTAAGACGTTCCTCCTTCACGGCGGATTCTGTTTGATAAACTAATGTCTTATCCACCTGCTCTATTTTCCCTGAAAGACTATCCTCAACAATCACCGTGTTATTGTCTGCCAAAACAACTTGTTCTCCATTATCTAAATACAATATAGCTTTTTGAGTTCCCGGTGTAATTCGAGCCACTCTTTTACCCTCTTGTATGGTATCCCCGTTATCTGACGTTTGAAAAACAAACCATCCCGCAACCACCAAAATCATCACGGATGCCGCATATCCCATCCATTGCAATGACAATCGACGTCTCCGCGGGGCTATCTGTTGTTCGATCACACTCCACACTTGTTCCCGATGAATATTCTTATACTCATCATAACTCCGACTTAATGAACTCCCTTTTGCTAATTCATCGAATATCTGCCGATTAAAATCAGATTCTTCAAACCAAGCAAGTAACTCATTTTTCTCTTGCTCGGTAAGTTTCCCGATTTTATCTTTATAAATCAATTCCGCTATTCGAATGTATTTTTTAGTCATATATTTTCATTTATATTCCTAAAACAACTGAAATAAAAAAGCGGGTAGCGAAAAATGAAAAAAATCAAAGAATATTTTTTTAGATAAGAAACAATAGATAAAATTGATCTTTCAATTTATCTCGTAACAACTTATAAGCATTCTTTTTATGAAATTTCACCGTGTTCAAAGAAATTCCCAAACGTTCGGCCACGTCCGCATATTTCATATCTTCCAATACCACTAATTTCAACACCAACCGACGCTGCTCCGGTATCCATCCCCTCCAAATTCAACAGACATACCTTTCTGCAATGCTCCGGCAAAGAATCAATGGCTGTAAAAATTAATCGACGTGTTTCTTCTTCAATTACCGATCTCATATAATAAAGTTCCGCATCCTCATCTTGAAGGATTTCATTCATATAGTGCTGTTCAATCTTACGATGTTTCAACACGTTCAAAGCTTTATTACGCACAGTAGAATACAAATAAGCCTTCACAGAGAGTTCATCTGGAAACTCTAACCGATTTTCCCATAAAGCGAGGAAAGCATCCTGTACAAGAGATTCACTCTCCTCTCGCTCCTCCAAATAGCGATCAGCAAAAAGTACTAAGGAATTAAAATATTGATCAAACACTAGCTTGAAATCAAGCCGTGCACCATTAGTTAATGTGAAACAATAATTCCTGTTCATACCTATCATCCATCTCTATGAATGGCAAATATGCGAATAAAAATTGAATTATTTCAATATCAACGGAACTCGTTTCCGACAAATCACCCCTTTCGAAGTAATTCCTTCCACGATAACAGAATACTTCCCATAAGTATCTGCCGTGTAAAAAGACAATTTAGCCGGAGAGTCTTTACTGATTTTAACAACCGGTTTCCAATAAATTGTCGAACGCTCATCATAACGATTATCCCGGCGCACGGAATCAATCTCATATTTCGGTACGTAAAATTCGTCCGGGATCTGGTATCCCATGATTTTAAAAGGCAATATATTAGGCCGTCCCAAATCTTTAGGTCTCCAACCCGGTTCCACCGAGATAATCAATACCCCGTTAGCACCCCGATCTCCAAAGAAAATTTTACCCTGCATCTGATCCAACATAGAAATATTACGCAACGCCCCCGACGGGATTAACCGAATCTGATCCATGGACTCTTCAAAATCATTTACAAGCACATACAACGTCCGTCCGAAATGTTTAAAACAGTCATTCCCTTCATCATCTTTCTCGAATGTCACTCCCGGCAACTGCTGAATAATTAACTCTATAGGCATCATCGAATATTCTGCAATCTGGACAGAATCCAACTGATATCGAGCTAAATTATCGTAAAAAGAATAACTCTTTTTCTGTTTTTTACGAGATACAAGGACTTCATCCAACACGTACACCTTCTCTCCATTTTCGTAATAATAATCCTGACCAAATTTCTTATAAAAGTCATCCTCTTTTTTCTTGGTTTCCAATGTATTGGGCAACGTGTAACGAGGTGACAAAAATTCATCTTGATCCACACTCACGGTTACCCCCCGACGCCCCTTTGCATTTACTGCTTGTACTAAGAATGAAGTACTATCATGAAATGCCAATCCATCAATCAAAAAATTTCCCTTCTCGTCTGTCTCCGCCATGCGGTAAAGACCATAGTTAGACAACAATATAATATTAGCCCCCTTGGACTTCTTCCCCCAGAAATTATTTACCTTACCGGAAATCACCTGCCCAACCTCCAACGGGTATTTCAAATTATCAAACTTCCCTTTTGCCAATTTAGATACGTCAAAACGAGTCCAGCCATGCGTCATCATCACTAAATCCAAATTATTCTCAACTTCCAGTGTCGTATCATTAAAATAATAAGCCGGGTTATCAATATATCCCTTCAAATCCGAAGTCAATAACAAATTGGATAAAATATTATCTTCCAAAGAATCTTGCACCACTTTCTGATCATCCGTCACGGATATTGAAAACGATCCATCTAAGAGTCCTTTATACGCTTCTTCAAAATCAATCTCCATTTCCACTAATTCCCGAGCGACATATGTCGGCTTATTGGTTGTAATTTTCAACTCCGGACGCTGATTGCGTTTCACGAAAAATAACCGCTGACTGTACACGTTCCCCACGGCATCAAGCAACACGATATGTGAAATCCCTTCCGGCAAAATATTCAGGTTAACACTTCCCCTCTGCAAACCGTTTACCCGATTCATCCCGACAACAATACCCCGGCAATGTATCACGGTATATAATTCCTCCGGCAATGTCGCATTCCCCCCTTTGATCACCCGATAGCTCAGAATCGAATCCTTTCGACTAATCGAAAGTCCCCATCCCGTCTCCGAAACATCAGGTAATTCAAATCTTTTCTCTACCCCGTCCTCCGTTTTCATCACGGCATAAAACTTCTTTCCCGGATTCACGGGCAAACGAAATTTTCCCATCCCGTCATGTTGAGTACGAACCGTTGCAATCACGACCGAATCCTGATATACCTCACCCGTGGTCTCCACGGCTCGCCCATCCGCCCCGATAGCCTTAAATGCCACTTGCTGAAAATTCCCCGATAACAAATGTCCTCCTTCCGGGAAAAATTGCACGTCAAAATCCTTTAATTGCGAAGGAATATAAATATAACGTTTGAACGGGAAAGGTTGCCCATCCCGAAATTCCACTTCGATTGTTTTCATCGTGGTATCAATTTTCACTTCAAACTTCCCGTCTTTATCCGTCCGGGCCGGTTTCACGGAATATTGATCCTTCTTCACTCCCGCAATGTAAGTTACCGACGTTTGACTATACGGTTCCCCTTGCCCATCCGACAAACGAATTGTTGCGGTATAATTATTCTCCCGATTCTTCGTATAAGTGACATCTGTCCACACTCGTGAATCTTTCGGATTAATCACCCGTATCTTCTTTTTGAAAAAATAATCCTCCCCAACATTCTGCATATAATACGTAAAAGCCCGCAAAGAATAATCCCCTTGTTGTAAATCCTTAGGAATTTCAATCTGCCCGAAAAAACAAGAATCCCGTTCAACGATTTTAACCCGCTGAATCACGGAATCCCGACGATCAATCAAGTCGACATAAATATAGTGACTAAAAACCATCGGAAACGTCGCTGCTGCATGTACTTGGTAAGCTCGGAACCACAACTTGTCTCCCACCGTGTACACGCTTTTATCCGTGTGTAGGTACACTTTTTCCTGTTGCAATTCTCGAATTTGCGCCGTAAAATTAGTTATTAACTTCTTTTCAAAAGGAGAAAACTCATTAAAAGCATACCCCAATAAAACAATACCAAGAAGAATGATTACTTTTTTCATACGGCAAACGAATTAAATCATTTATTTCTCTTGAACAATCCTTTCAAGACATCAGCCAATTCATCCAAACTATCATGAGAGTCTGCATGAGGTATAGTCTTTAACGCACCTAATTCCTGATCACCTATACCTATTTGCATCGGATAAACTAAAATACAACTATTTTTACAGAAATACTTGTTCAAATAAGTCGGGATCATCGTCATATTTTTCAAATAAGAGGGATAATTCCTTCTGCTCATCACGATCATCAATGCATCATTCTCCTTTATATCACGGGATATGATCAAGAAATCATGCTTGGCCTGTATATCCTGTAAAACATTCAACACGACGGTATCAGCATAAAACACAATCTTGCTGCTTGAATTTTTAGCCATATTCCATACGCGAATGACCCAATAAGGAAAACCAATTTCTCGCTCTGCCCGAAACGGCACTACCACAATGTAACGCTTTATCGTGGATAAGGGTTGTGCGGGACGGTAAACCAACGTGGTCGTGGCACACTTTGACAACACCCGATCTGTCAGATTCCCCAAAAAAGTATCAGAAATAATCCCTTCCTTGCGAAGTCCCAGCACAATATCGGTTATCTTATGCTCTTTCGTGGCATTTTTGATACCATTTACAATATCCTCATCATAACGCAGGGAAGTTACTAACTCGTTATCTGTTGCCGCCGCAGCTTTCGTCGCCTTTTCCAGCAACAGATTTGCCTTCTTTTCCGCCATACTGTCCCCCTCATCCGCCTGTATCACGTTCAAAGCAGTCATCACAGCTTTCGCCTTCTTCGATTTAATAGTTACAGCCAAACTAACTAATTCTTCAACATTCTCGATATTACTCAACGGGATCAAAATACGATCTTCTATTTCTTCATTATCCACGCTCTCGTCTTCCGCGAATTCAGCCAAAGCCACCTCCTGCGCTCCTTTCTGCGTGGCAAAAGAAGCGATGATACAAGTCACCAAAATCATTACGATCGTACCATTCAGCACGCTTTCGTCCAATAAACGAATCGATTCCCCTTCCGGTGTCGTTCCCAAAATAACGTTATATCCAACAAGAACAGCAGCCAAAGTCGCCGCTGCCTGTGCATTACTTAATCCAAAAATCAAAGTTCTTTCAGAAGTCGTAAATCGGAAATTCTTTTGTGCCAGCCAAGCCGGAATAAATTTCGACACGGTCGCCACCACACACATGATAACGGCCACCCATACCGTGGTCAGATCATACAAAAACACGTGAAAATTAACCAGCATTCCGACCCCGATCAAAAAAAACGGAATAAACAAAGCGTTTCCCACGAATTCAATCCGGTTCATCAATGCCGATGTATTCGGTATCAGACGATTTAATGCCAATCCAGCCAAGAATGCCCCGATAATCGCTTCCAATCCCGCCGCCTCTGCTAAAAAAGAGGCAAAAAAAACAAGGCCCAAAACAAATATAAACTGTCCCACTCGGTCATCATATCGTTTGAAATACCAGCGTCCGACAAAAGGAAATCCCCAAAGCACAATAAAAGCAAACACGATCGTTGATACTCCCAACTGAATCCAAAATCCCTGGGTTAACTCTCCCGTGGACATTCCCACTATAACCGCCAACACAAGCAAGGCCAGCAGACAAGTCACCACAGTTCCACCAATCGTCACGTTGATCGCCCGATTCTTTGTAATTCCATATTTACTCACGATCGGATAAGTCACTAAGGTGTGAGAGGCAAACATGCTCGCCAGTAAAATGGACGTAGGATAAGAAAAATCCAATAAATAAACTCCGGCAAATGTTCCCAAAATCATCGGGATAAAGAACGTGTAAAGACCGAATATCAAACTCCGTTTACTATTCTTTTTGAAATCCGCCATATCAATTTCCAACCCCGCCACGAACATGATATACAACAAACCCACTGTCCCGAACAAAACGATACTACTATCCCGATCCATGATATGCAAACCGTAAGGCCCGATCAATGCACCGGCAATAATCAAACCGACAATATCCGGAATCTTAAAACGATGTAATACAAGTGGAGCAAACAGAATAATAAAAAGGATTACAGAAAAGATTAACACGGGATTCGTTAACGGTAATGTAACACTTAATATATTCAGATTCAACATAGAAGAAATATTTTAGCCGGATTTCTACTCTTTACATTACAAATTTATTCTTTTTTAATGAATAAAGAAGTAAAAAAAGATAAATTTGTCAGCGAAATCACCTTAATCTAAAAAAAGATGCAAACTACAATCCGCCTTCCTAGGCTTTTACACGTGTCAACCCACCCCGGAAAAGAAACAACCGGTAGACTGGGTTGATCCGCAAATCGGTTCGGTACACTGCCGCTGGTTCTTCTATACTCCAGCCGCTCTTCCCATGGGAATGGCCAAGCTGGCTCCGACCACCAATGCTTACGGAAGTTATGGTAGTTGGCTCCCCTGTGGGTATGATGACCGTCATACCTCCATTGAAGGTTTCGCCCATTTTCATGAGTTCCAAATAGGGGGAGTCGTAACGATTCCCACCACCGGAGAGCTAAAAACCCTACCGGGAACATTAGAAGATCCGGATTCCGGTTATCGTTCACGCATTGACAAGACAACAGAAGTCTCCACCCCCGGCTATTACGCTGTAACACTCACGGATTACAATATCAAAGCAGAAATCACGGCAACCACTCGGACGGGCTTTCACCGTTATACCTTTCCCCAATCTACTACATCAAGAATACTATTTGACATCGGGCACAAACAAGGAGAAAGTGCCACCATCACAGATGCAGAAGTCACATACCACCCGGAAACCAACGAAGTCACCGGATGGGTAGAAAACTATCCGATTTATGCAACATTCTGCCAACCGGACGGAAGAATAAAAATTTTCTTTGCCGCCAAACTAGACAAGAAACCACAAACAATCGGGACATTTATTGACGAAAAAATACAAGAAAATTCCAACTCGGTAAAAGGCCCCGGATGCGGACTATACTTGACTTTCCAAACAAAAGCCAAAGAACAAATACAAATGCAAGTCGGTCTATCCTATACCAACATTGAAAATGCACGTAATAACCGAGATTCAGAAGCAACCGGAAAAAGCTTCGATGACGTGAAAAATGCTGCCCATCAAACTTGGAATAAAATGCTTAGCCGTATCCAAGTAGAAGGAGGAACCCCGGAAGACAAAACCAAATTCTACACCGGACTTTATCATGCACTACTCGGCAGGGGGATTGCCAACGATATAAACGGACAATACATACGACATGATAAGACTGTCGGCCAGATACCTTTGGACAAAAATGGAATTCCCCTTTATTCCCATCACAACACCGATGGAATGTGGGGTGGTTTTTGGAATCTTACCCAAATATGGACGTTGGCCTATCCTGAAATATTCTCCAGTTACATAAAATCGAATCTGGACTTCTTCAAAAATTCCGGTTGGCTACACGACGGGGAAGCTGCCGGAGTGTACACGAACGGTGTACAAACCAACTTTCAAGGTTTAATCATATGTGCCGCTTACCAAGCCGGAATTCGTGATTTCAACATTGAAACGGCTTGGAGTGCCATCTGTAAAAACGAACTGGAATACAAAGGACGAAATATGGGCAACGGGAAATATGACAATGAATACTTTATCCAACAAGGTTTTATTCCCTTGAAAGATTATCTATATCCTAATGACTGGGTCTGCAATTTCGGAGCTTCCCACACGTTAGAATACGCCTTTAGTTGTTATGCTGCGGCTCAAATGGCCAAAGCTATCGGGAAAACAGCCGCATACGACACCCTTATACAATACTCGTATGCTTACAAAAATCTATTCGATCCAGAAACAAAGTATATGCGTCCCCGTGAAATGGACGGCAGTTTCATGAAAGACTTCGACCCGTTAAAAGGCTGGAAAGGATTCCAAGAAGGCAATGCCGCACAATATACCTGGTATGTTCCCCATGACATCCAAGGTCTGACAGAACTCATGGGTATTGATCTTTTCAACGAAAGACTGGAAAACACGTTTATCGAATCCCGGAAAACCTTGTTTGGGGGAGGGAAAGAAATTGATAGCTTTTCCGGAGTCGAAAAATTGTATAATCAAGGGAATCAACCCTGCCTGCATGATACCTGGCTCTTCAACTATTCCGGTAAACCGTGGCTAACACAACTATACACCCGGTTAATTTGTGATGAATTCTACGGTATCACCCCGGAACATGGTTACGGTTACGGACAAGACGAAGACCAAGGACAATTAGGAGCTTGGTATGTTATGGCTGCCATGGGTTTATTCGACGTGCAAGGAGGAACCAACATCTCCCCTTCTTACCAAATCGGCAGTCCTAAATTTCGTAAAATCACGATTAAACTCGATCCCCGGTACTATTCCGGTAAAACATTCGTGATTGAAACAGAAAATAATGCTCCTAATCATTATTACGTTCAATCGGCAACACTCAACGGGCAACTGCTAGAAGATTGCTGGTTCTATCGAAGGGAAATTATCAATGGCGGACATTTGAAACTACAAATGGACTCGACCCCGAATACTCACTGGGGAATTTCATCCATACCCCATTCTAAATAACAAAACAAAAAAGTCCGAGCTTTAAACTCGGACTTTTCTACATATTAAAAACCATTATTTTACTTCCCAAACGTCTCCGCTGTTCAATAAATCTTCAACACAACGGATAGAAGATTTTGCTTTAACGTCTTCAATCTGAGCTTCCAACGCATCATTATAAGTCGTACCTTCCACATCACGGATAACACCCAAAGCCACAGGATACTCCGGAGCTTTCATGTGTACCAACATCCAATGTATAGAAGGATTCACGCTATGAGCATCATGCACCATAATATCATCCAACGTGATACCGTCCTTACCGATCTCAACAACTTTCAACTTACCGGCTTTCATATCAAACATGATACCTTTATCCTTGTTCTTTCCGAAAACCATCGGTTCTCCATGTCTCAAGATCAATTGACGCTCTTCCTTCATCTCTTTATCCGTGATAGCAGAATGAGCCCCATCAGCAAAGATCACACAGTTCTGAAGAATTTCCACAACAGCAGTACCCTTATGACGTACACCAGCCTCGATAACTTCTGCACTCAAGTTGATATTCATATCCAACGTACGAGCGAAAAATTTTCCTTGCGCACCGATTACCAACTCTCCCGGGTTAAACGGGGTCTCGATTGTCCCGTAAGGAGAAGTTTTGGTTTTCGTACCCAATTTCGTGGTTGGAGAATATTGTCCTTTCGTCAACCCGTATATCTCATTATTGAATACCAAAGTGGTAATATCAATATTACGGCGAATAGCATGAATAAAGTGGTTACCACCAATAGCCAAAGCATCCCCGTCTCCAGAAATTTGAAGAATATTCAATTTCGGATTAGCACTCTTGGCTCCGGATGCAATCGCCGCAGCCCGACCATGAATCGTATGGAAACCATAAGTATTCATGTAATAAGGGAAACGGGAAGAACATCCAATTCCGGAAATAACTGCCCACGATTCTCTCGGGTACCCCAGTTCAGCCATGGCTTTCTGTACGGAGTTAATGATACCATGGTCACCGCAACCCGGACACCAACGAATCTCCTGGTTGCTCTTAAAATCTTTCGGTGTATATTGTTCTGCCATGATTATTTTCCTAATAATTCGGTTATTTTTTCTTTCAGCTCAACTACCGTGAAAGGTAATCCGGCTACTTTATTATATTGATAATACGTGTAATGCGGGAATTTAGCTCTCAAATACTGTGCAAACTGTCCCAAGTTCAACTCGCAAACGACAATCTTCTTGAATTTACCAAGAATCTCATCCGTGTTCTTCGGAAGCGGATTGATAAAGTTGAAATGAGCCAAGCTCACGTCGTGTCCTTCTTCTCTCAATTCTCGAACTACCGAGTACAAGTGACCGTAAGTTCCGCCCCATCCAACAACGAGAAGATCCCCACCATCTTGGTTCCCGAAAATCTCCTGTTGAGGAATGCTGTCAGCAATCTTAGCCACCTTCGCATCACGCAAATCAGTCATAATCTGATGGTTTTCAGGAACGTAACTAATTTCTCCTGTTACATTTACCTTCTCCAATCCACCGATACGATGTTCCAAACCTTTCGTTCCCGGTAAAGCCCACATTCTAGCCAAAGTCTCCGGATCACGTGCATATGGTTTATAATCATCACCTTCTTTAGCCACTCTCGGGGTAATAGAAGGGTAATCTTTCAACGAAGGAATCTTCCATGGTTGAGCGCCATTCCCCAAGAATCCGTCTGTCAACAGAACAACCGGAGTCATGTGCTCTATTGCAATTTTAGCCGCCCAAAAAGCATAGTCAAAACAGTTTCCGGGAGTACTTGCAGCAACGACAGGCATAGGGCTTTCACCGTTACGCCCGTAAAGAGCTTGCAACAAATCGGATTGTTCCGTTTTCGTGGGCAAACCGGTTGAAGGACCACCACGTTGTACGTCAACGATTACCAAAGGTAACTCGGCCATTACTGCCAAGCCGGCAGCCTCGCTCTTCAATGCCAAACCGGGCCCTGAAGTCGTCGTGATAGCCAGATTACCCACGTAACTTGCACCGATAGAAGTACAAATTCCGGCAATTTCGTCCTCTGCCTGATAGGTCTTCACTCCCAAATCACGTCTCAACGCCAATTCTTGTAAAATATCTGTTGCCGGAGTAATAGGATAAGAACCACAGAACAAAGGCAAATTAGCTTTTTCAGCAGCAGCCAAAAATCCCCATGCCGTAGCCTTATTACCAGTAATTGTCCGGTAACGTCCTTTCTCGATTTGAGCAGGAGCCACATTGAAGTGTACAGCCAAAGCATGAACGTTAGAAGCATAATTGAAACCACTTTCCAACACTTTCACGTTAGCACTAGCGATTTCCGGCTTCTTGGCAAACTTCTGGTTAATAAAATCTCTCGTGTGATCCACTGTACGGTCGAACATCCAGTAAATCATACCAAGTGCAAACATATTTTTGCATTTAACGATAGACTTCTGATCTAGACCGCTGTCTTTCAAAGTCTCTTCCGTTAAAGTTGTGATCTTCACAGGAACCACGTTATAATCTTGCAAGACAGCATCTTCCAGTGGGTTTTCTTTATACCCAGCCTTTTCGATGTTCTTGTCTGTAAATGCATCCAAATTCACGATAATCGTTGCACCTTTTTTTGCCCAACGCAAATTAGCTTTTAAAGCAGCAGGATTCATCGCCACGAGCACATCTGCAAAATCTCCCGGAGTTTTAATGGGATCATTCCCAATATGTACTTGAAACCCGGAAACACCGCCAACCGTACCTTGCGGGGCCCGTATTTCAGCAGGATAATCCGGAAACGTTGATACACCGTTTCCAAATAAAGCAGCAGCATCCGAGAATTGCTGGCCGGTTAATTGCATTCCATCCCCCGAATCTCCCGAGAAACGAATTACAATGTCTTTTTTGTCGATAACTTCTGTCTTTTCACTCATGACTTAGTTACTTGTTCTTTAATATTAAATTACAAAATGTATATTACAAAATCACACAATTTTTATGT
>OODJ01001887.1_pt1 | contig 15123 bp, 17 predicted proteins | sample 1671611 | NCBI WGS metagenome assembly OODJ01 (sample SAMN06348174, study PRJEB24527) | human gut metagenome | biome: human gut; feature: ankylosing spondylitis patient; material: feces | host: Homo sapiens | place: China | collected 2015-10 | reverse complement strand
GCTGTGCCGCTCCTCCCCGCAAAGGGGCCGTACTGCTCCATACGCCTCGCTCCTCTCTGTTCTCTCTGATCCGCCCAGGCGTGTCCGAAGCGTGGGCCTGGGATATGCCTCTATTCTAACAGAGGCCGCAGCAAAAGAACATCCCCCTCTGAATTTCCCTGCCCCAGCTTTTCACGTCATTTATCGTGTCTGATTTGATATTTGCCATGTCAAAATTATAAATCGATATTTAAAACACGTCAATAGCCGTGTTTTAAATTATTTTGTATCCCCCTCATCTTGGGTACACTATAGACAAGGGGGGATGGGGCTTGGCACGGCAATTTGACAACCGCGAAAAAATGGCGGATCTGTTCTTCGCCATCAGCTATTACCGCAGGCGCAGGGGCATGTCTCAGGAGCAGCTGGCGGAGGAGCTGGGCATCAATCAGGCGCGCTTCGCCGCCGTCGGCACGCACGACACGGCTTCTGCCGTGGCTGCCATCCCCGGCACGGGCAGCTTCGCGTTCTGCTCCAGCGGCACTTGGTCGCTGTTCGGTGTGGAGACGGACGAACCGATTCTGACGGACGCCGTGCGCGACGCGAATTTCTCCAACGAAGGCACGATTCAGGGCGGCTTCCGGCCTCTCAAAAACATCATGGGCCTGTGGCTCATTCAGGAGTGCCGGAGAGACTGGCAGAAGGCCGGCATGAGCCTCAGCTGGAGCGACATTGTCGAGGAAGCAAAAAAGGCCGAGTCTTTCCGTTCTGTCCTCGACCCCGATTACGGCGAATTCTTTGCCGGAGGCCGGATGGTCGAGAAAATTCAGGACTTCTGCCGCAAGACGAACCAGCCGGTACCGGAAACCGTCGGGCAGATCGCGCGGTGCATCTATGAATCGCTGGCGCTTAAATACCGCTGGGCGCTCGAGCGTCTGGAGGAGATCAAGGGCCAGCGTATCGATACGCTGAACATCGTCGGCGGCGGCTGCCAGAATAAGCTGCTCAATCAGTTTGTCGCGGACTCCATCGACCGGCCCGTCATCACCGGCCCCATCGAGGGTGCAGCCATCGGCAATCTGCTGGCCCAGGCCATGGCGCTGGGCGATATTACGACGATGGACGAACTGCGCACCGTTGTGCGCCGTTCCGAGGCCGTCAGCACCTATGAGCCGCATCACACGCCGGAATGGGAAGCCACATATCAGAAGCTGCTTTCCTTCAGCAAGTAACGTGATTCAAAAACGCCGGAAGCGATTGCTTCCGGCGTTTTGAAAAGGAGAATCCATATGGATATTCAAGAACTCGTCCGCGCGCAGCGGGCATATTTTCTCTCCGGCGCAACGCGTTCCTATGCGTTCCGAATGGAGCAGCTGAAAAAATTACAGCAGGCGCTGCGGTCAAATGAAGCGCTGCTGGAGCAGGCCATGTATCAGGACTTCCGCAAGGCCCCCATGGAGGTCTACATGTGCGAAACAGGCATGGTATTGGAGGAAGTGCGTTTTCATCTGAAGCACCTGAAGGGCTGGATGCGTGAGCGCACCGTCCCGACGCCGCTGGCGCAGTTCCCGTCAAAAAGCTTCGTCTCGCCGGAGCCGTATGGCGTTGCGCTGATCATCTCGCCGTGGAATTATCCCGTTCAACTCTGCCTGTCGCCGCTGGTGGGCGCGATCTCCGGTGGCAACTGCGCCGTCGTAAAGCCGTCGGCCTATGCACCCGCGACCAGCGCGGCCATTGCGAAGCTGATTGCCGAGAACTTTGACCCGCGCTATATCGCCGCTGTCGAAGGCGGACGTGCGGAAAACAGCGCGCTGTTATCGCAGCGCTTTGACACCATTTTCTTCACCGGCAGCGTCGCCGTCGGCAAGGTCGTGATGGAGGCTGCGGCCAAGCACCTCACGCCCGTCACGCTCGAACTTGGCGGCAAAAGCCCTGCCATCGTGGATAAAACCGCCGATGTGAAGCTGGCCGCGCGGCGCATCGCGTTCGGCAAGGTCTTGAATGCCGGTCAGACCTGCGTGGAGCCGGACTATCTGCTGATTGAGAAATCGGTCAAACCCGCGTTCATCGAGGCATACAGGCAGGCGCTGCGCGAATTCTTCCCGGACGGCAAAATGGACGAAATGCCCGTGATCGTCTCGGAAAAGCACTTTGCCCGCGTGACGGCGCTGTTGGAGGGACAGACAGCTGTGGTCGGCGGAGAATTTGACAAAAAAACGCGCTTCGTTGCGCCCACGCTGCTGGACGGAGTTTCCCCGGACAGCCTCGTTATGCAGGAAGAAATCTTCGGGCCAATCCTGCCCATGCTGGAATTTGACCGACTGGACGAGGCCATTAATTTCATCCGCAGCCGGGAAAAGCCGTTGGCGCTGTATCTGTTCACGTCTGACAAGGCAGCCGAACGCCGCGTGCTGGATACCTGCTCCTTCGGCGGCGGCTGCATCAACGACACGATCATCCATCTTGCTACTACACACATGCCTTTCGGCGGCGTAGGAAACAGCGGCATGGGCAGCTACCACGGCAAAAAAAGCTTCGACACGTTCACGCACGCACGCAGCATCGTCAAAAAATCGACATGGCTCGATCTTCCGATGCGGTATCACCCGTATTCGGAGAAAAAACTCGGGCTGGTGAAAAAGTTTATGAAATAGCGCCAGTTCCATGGCCTGCCATCAAATCCGCTTCTGACACCATCCCATGCAGCAAGAATGGCCGCACCTATAAACATCAGAACCGCGATACCTTCTATCAGCCATCCGATGATATGTGCGCCGCGATTTTTTCTTCCGCGCTCTTTTTTGTCCATTTTCCAAATGCCTGGGATTCCATGGACGGAACATAGCCCAGATCCTGATAGCCCAGTTTCAGAAGCAGTCCCATGCTTGCAGCATTTTGCGGATCTGTGAAGCAGACAAATTCCCGGTCAGGCGCTTTCTGATGAAGAAGGTCGATTAGGACCGAAAGAGCCTCGAACGCGTACCCATGACGATGATATTGATAGGAAAATGTGTATCCAAGAGAAATCGTATTGTCCTTCGGCACGACAACGATCTCGCCGATCATTTCATTCGTTTCCTTTCTCGCCACGGCAAGCATGCAGGGTGCCTCTGCCGACAGCGTATCATGCGCCCGGCGTTCGACCAGTTCTGCGATCTGTGCATAATCTTTTGTCTGGCCCCTCTGATAGCGGGAACAGCGTTCGTTATTTCTATAGTCGAACATGACAGCCGCATCACCGGACATTGTATTTCGCAGATAAAGCCGTTCTGTTTCCAAGAAGACCATTGCCGTTCCCTCCGTCGCTCTTGCTTTAAAAAACAGTATCAACCGCCCCGACTGTCTAGCCGGGGCGGTTTTGGATCACCGGTTCGGGACGATCACGGCCAGAAAGCGCGTGACGGAGCCGGTGTGATTGCGAATGGAATGGGTATGGCCGTCGGCGCAGAATTCCGCGTCGCCGACGTGCAGTTCGCGGCTCTCGCCGTCCTCGGTGACGGTGGCCGCACCCTCTAGGATGTAATACGCCTCGCCGTTCGTCTCGTGCGGGTGGACGCCGACGGATTCGCCGGGCTGGAGCGTGATAACGGCCATCATCTCCGCGCGGTTTCCAAGCTGCTCGGCAGAGAACAGATAGCGGAAGCTGGGGCTGCCGTCGCCGCCGCGGATGTTGTGCTTAACGGCAGTCTGCATGTCATTTTTCATCTGGAACATCGCAAATTCCTCCTGTTATTTATGATATTTGCTGCCCGCCTGAATGGCCTCGGCGCGGTAAAGCTGCTCAAGAGCCATGACGCGGGCCAGATGGTGCGGAAAGGTCATCTTGCTCATGGAAAGCTGAATATCTGCAAGCTTTTTGATTTCCGGCGCGATTCCGAACGACGAGCCGATCAAAAAGCAGGCGCTGGAGCGGCCGCTTCCCTTCGCCTGCCGCAGCGTATCTGCCAGCTGCTCAGAAGACAGCAGCTTTCCCTCCGGCGTCAGGACGCAGAAAAAGCAGCCCTTCGGAAGCTTCGCGCGGATGAGTTCCGCCTCCTTTTGCAGGCCCTGTGCGATCTGCGCGTCGTTCGGGTCCTCCGGCAGACGGCACTCCGGCAGTTCGATCAGCTGAAAGTCGCAGTAGGCCTTCAATCGCTTGGCGTATTCCGCCGCAGCCTCGGTATAAAAGCGCTCTTTCAGCTTTCCCATACAGATGAGCGTGATGGAAAACATAAAACCTCCGCAAATCCAAAAAGCCTGTCCGCGACGGACAGGCTTCTGGATGAAAAACTTAGTCTGCTACATAGGGCAGCAGGGCGATCTGACGGGCGCGCTTGATAGCGACTGTCAGCTGACGCTGATGAGCAGCGCAGGTACCGGTGGTACGGCGGGGCAGGATCTTGCCGCGCTCGGACAGGTAACGGCGGAGCTTGACAGTGTCTTTGAAATCGATGTGCGTCACCTTATCAACGCAGAAGGAGCAAACCTTCTTACGCTTGCGAGGATGAACACGATCATTAGCCATTGCCATAGTGAATCCTCCTATCTTGGTCTTGTGGAAAAATGTTAGAACGGGAGCTCGGGATCGTCGTCGGAGAGCATGGAGAAATCAGATGAGGCGGCAGACACGTTCTGCGGCGCCTGATACGCCGGCTGCGGCTGCTGCTGCGGGATCTGATTGAAGCTCTGCGCGTAGCCCTGCGACTGGTTGAAGCCGCCGTCGGCGCTGTCGCGCTTGCTGTCGCCGAAGTAGACGTTGTCCGCTACGACCTCGGCCGAGCGGCGCTTGTTGCCTTCCTTGTCCTGCCAGTTGCGGATCTGCAGCCGACCGGAGACGACCGCCATGCGGCCCTTGGAGAAGTACTTGCTGACGAACTCAGCTGTGCTCCGCCATGCGACGATGTCCACGAAATCTGTTTCCTTTTCCGCGCCCTGCGCCGCGTAATCGCGGTCGACAGCGAGCGTAAAGGATGCGACCGCGACGCCGCTGCCGGTCCGGCGCAGCTCGGGGTCACGAGTCAGTCGGCCCATGAGAACGATGTGGTTCAGCATGTGAGTGCCTCCTTACTCTTCAACAGCGACGATGATGGAACGCAGAATGCCGTCGGTGATCTTGAAGACACGATCAAGTTCAGCCGGCATTTCAGGCGTTACTTCGCAGGTCATGTAGACGTAGTAGCCCTCAACCAGGTCGTTGATCGGGTACGCAAGACGGCGCTTGCCCCACTCGTCAACACTGGTCAGAGTGCCGTGAGCCTCCACGATACCCTTGAATTTTTCCACGAGAGCCGCGATACCCTCTTCACCCTGCGCGGGGTCGATGATATAGAGGACCTCATACTTTGCGGAAAGTTTTGCCATTGATGTTGCACCTCCTTCTGGACATATGGCCGCAGGACTCGCCTGCGGCAAGGATTGTCTGCGCTTCGCAGACCGATTTATTATAGCTGGAAACTCCGGAAAAGTCAACTGGAAATCGCAAAAGAAATTAGATTTTTGCAGATTTCCGGCATGTCACCGCTTCTATACAGCAAAAAGGGGAGCGGCAAAGCCTCTCCCCTTTGATCTGTGCGGTTTTCGCCGCCCGCAGGCTCAGGTCGTCTCCTGCTCCGACTGGATCCGGAACTGATCCATGGTGCGGATGTGCTCGGTCATCAGTTTGGATGCCAACTCCTCGTTCCGTTCCTTGACCGCCTCAATGATCCGGCGGTGCTGGGCACAGGAGGTCGTGCGGGTCTGCTCGTTTTTGGCAATCTGCATCTGCGCCTTTTTGAGCAGGAACCGGATCACCTGATACATTTCATATGTGACCTGATTATTCGCTGTGCGCATGATCTCGTTGTGATATTCCACGTCCGCCTTGACATACGCCTCAATGTTGTCGGTCTGCATCTGCTCGGTCAGTTCCTCCAGCCGCCGGATCTGCTCCGGCGCAGCACGGCGGCAGGCCAGCCGGATGACGCTTCCTTCGAGCATCAGCCGTGCCTCATAAAGCTGCGCAATGTCATAGTTGTCCATGATCAGATGCAGATAGAATTCCTGCAGAGGATGCTCTACCGCGTCCGTGACATAGGAATTGTGTTTGTCGCGGCGAACCAGTCCGAGGGCCGTCAAGCCCATGAGCGCCTCACGCACGGTCGTCCGGCCGACGGAGAAGGCCTGACAGAGTTCCTGCTCCGTCGGAAGCTTTTGGTTGGGCTGAAGTCTGCCGTCGGCGATCATTTCCTTGATCTGAAATACGATCTCGTCAGAAAGCGATCTCTTGTTGAGCGGCGTTGGGGAAAAACTGCGTTCGTTCATGAAAATGCTCCTTGCAAAAAGGGTTCCCGCCAACAGGCGACATAAATGCTTATTTTTTATGATAATACATTTCAGAAAAATAGTCAAATCTTTTCTGGTCCTTCCTGTTTTTACAGGCGAAAACCGGAAACACGAAAAGCGAAGCTGCGCACCCGGCGCAGCTTCGCGGAAGGAAACGCCCTTATTGCCGATAAAGTTCCGGACGGCGGCTTTGCAGCAGCGGAAGCTGAGCCCGGATTCGGGCTGTCTCGTCCAGATCGAGCGTGACAACACGTTCACATGCCTCGCCGGTCAGTTCCGTCAGAATCCGTCCCCATGGGTCTACCGCCATGGAATGGCCGTAATAGGGATACGGGCCATCCGGCGCAGCCGCAGGCGCACAAGCGCAGAGAAACACCTGATTGTCCAGCGCGCGGCTGCGGCAGTTGATCTCCCAATGCGCCGGTCCTGTGGTCGAGTTGAACGCTGCTGGAACCAGCACCAGCTGCGCGCCGCGGTCAGCAAGCGCACGGAATTGCTCCGGAAAGCGAAGATCGAAGCAGATGGCAAGGCCGATCTTCCCGAAGGGAGATTCCACAACCCGCAGCTGCTCGCCGGGTGTAAAAACGCTGCTTTCCTGTATGCACAGTCCGCCCGGCAGTGAGACGTCAAACAGATGACATTTCCGGTAGCATGCAAGTTCCTCGCCTGCAGGGGAGAAGAAAAAGCTGGTGTTATAGATGCGGCCCTGTGCATCAAGTTCCGGCATACTGCCGCCCAGAAGATACACACCTGCCTGACACGCCAGCGCGCGCAGATGCTTCCAGATTTCGCCGCCGCGCGGCTGCGCACAGGCCCGAAGCCGCTCCAGCTGATACAGACAGCAGAACATTTCCGGCAGCAGAACCAGCTGCGCACCCTGCCCGGCGCAAGCAAGAACCGCGCGCTGCGCCTGCCGGAGATTCTCCTCCATATCCGGCCCAATGCGATGTTGGGCAAGTCCGATACGCACGTTCATCGGCCGTCTAATTCCGGCTGCTGCCTGCGCAGATACTCCACAACGCCGCCGGCCTCCAGCAGTTCTGCCGGATAGCCTCTGAGCGGCTTCAGGGCAAGGCATTCGCCGGTCGTAAGGTTGGTCACAAGGCTGCGCTCGGTATCAATCTGCAAGTTATCTCCGCGCCGCACGCAGGCGGTAATCCCCGGGCAGGTGAAGAGCATCATGCCGGAGGCCAGTTCGCTGCGGAAGAACGGGAACAGATAGGATTCCGCAACGACGCAGCGGATCCCGATCTCCCGCATTCCCGCCATGGGCTGCGGATGCGCATGACCATAGCCAAAGCTTTTCCCGGCAATCAGCATATCGCCCGGTGCACAGGAGTCAAGAAACTCCGGGTCAAAGTCCTTCATCAGGCAGGCCGTGATCTGCTTCAGATCTGTCAGGCCAATGTTGGGAATGCCGATGATATAATCGACATCAAAGCTGTCCGGGAACACCCATGCTGCTTTTTCTTGCAGGATCATGCCTCCGCCTCCTTCCAAAAGTCTCTTGGGTCGCAGATCTCGCCCTGTACCGCCGCGGCGGCAACGGCAGCAGCGCTGGCAAGATAGATCTCACTGTCCAAGCTTCCCAGCCGGCCGCTGACATTGAGCGTCTGCGTTGAAATTGCGCGTTTGCCTGCGCCAAGGTATGCCGCCGCACCGTAGCAGAAGTCACAGGTCGGCGAACTCAGGAAGCAGCCGGCGTCTGAAAAAATGCGGTGTGAAGCAGTCCTTTTCCGCCACAGCACGACCGCATGACAATGCCGTTGCCGAAACATTCTTCGCTTCCTTCAAAAAAGAAGAGGCGTACCGCAGAGAGTACACCTCAGAACAGAGCTACCGCAAAAGTGTGGAGCAATATATTCGGTTTTACAACGAACTTCGCCCACATCGAACCTTGAAATACAAGACACCACAGGCATTTGAAGAAGCCTACAGGGATCGTTTATAAAAAAGCTGTGTTCAAATAGCGACATTGTGTAAAAATAATAGTTTCATATTCTGAGAGTTTTGATGCGCATAAGCCCAGAGAGCAAAAAGGAAACGCCTTGATTTCTCAAGGCTTTGAAGGCAAGAAGAAACCCGTTTTTCGATAAAATTGTTCGAAAAACGGGTTTCATTCACTTGGTGCGCGAGGCGGGACTTGAACCCGCACGTCCGGAGTGGACACTAGAACCTGAATCTAGCGAGTCTGCCAATTCCACCACTCGCGCGTTTACAGTCTTCCAACTGCTCGGATATATTACCACAGATATTCCCGCTTGTCAAGCAGATGAGACAGAAAAAGTTGCAAAAAACCTACCGGCATTTTTTGACGTGTGCAACCGAATGTGCTGTGCTGGACTGTACATACAGACTGTAATTAGACAGCTGTGCATATACCAGAACATAGGCGTCCTATCTATACCGTGGCCGCATTTGGATGGCACAAGTCTGTTTCCAATATGCCTCAGGCAACATTGGCATCCTGTGCGCGTTTATCGCGTACAGCGGGGCTTGACAAAAGCGGTCTAATGCGTTAGACTACAGTTAGAGTCTAACGCATTAGACAAGGAGGAACAACCTATGTCCACCCCGAAAATTTTTGAAAGTGAATACCGGTTCTGCCTGATTTTATGGGAGCACGAACCGCTGCCCAGCGCAGAGTTGGCGAAGCTGTGCCGGGAAAGGCTTGGATGGAGCCGGACGACGACGTATACGGTCATCCACCGATTGGCCGAGCGCGGCGTCGTGAAAAACGAAAATGGCTTCGTCTCCTCGCTCGTCTCCAAAGACGAGGCACAGGCGGCGGAACTGGACGAACTGGTTGAAAAGACGTTTGAGGGTTCGCTTCCCGCATTTGTTGCAGCGTTTGCGCGCAAGACAAAGCTTTCGCAGAATGAGGTTGACCAACTGCGCGCCATGATTGATGGCTATGAGGAGAAGCGGCCATGACCGATGTATTTCTCGGCTTTCTCAACCGCAGCCTGTCTGCGGCAATTCTGATTTTTGCGATTGTACTGATACGGCTGGTGTTCAAGAAAGCACCGAAGTGGCTGCTATGCGCCCTGTGGGCACTGGCGGCAGTGCGGCTTTTGTGTCCGGTTTCGGTCGAAAGCGTCCTGAGCCTCATCCCGAGCGCGGAGACTGTGCAGCCCGAGATCGTGTATTCCGCCGCGCCAGCCATCACGAGCGGCATCCCGGCGGTCGACGCCATTGTAAATCCGCCCTTACAGGCCGCGTTTACACCTGACCCTGTGCAGAGCGCGAACCCGCTGCAAATTCTGACGTGGCTTGCCGCGTGGGTCTGGCTCGGCGGCTGCGCAGTGCTGTTTCTTTACGCGGTGATTTCCGCGCTGCGCCTGCGGCTTCGCGTGTGCACGGCGGTGCGGCTGGAGGGGAACGTGTTCCAGTCGGAATTCGTCCCGTCCCCGTTCATCCTCGGCGTGTTCCGGCCGAGAATTTATCTGCCCTTTGGGCTGGAGCCCGGCGCGCAGGACATGGTTCTGGCGCACGAGCGCGCGCATTTAAAGCGTGGCGACCAACTCTGGAAGCCGCTGGGCTTCCTACTCCTGACGGCGTACTGGTTCAACCCCGTCTGCTGGCTGGCGTATATCCTGTTCTGCCGCGATATCGAGGCGGCCTGCGATGAAAAGGTCGTGCGCGAACTGGGTGACGACTGCAAGACGGCCTATTCCCGTGCGCTGCTGCAATGCAGCGTCCCGCGCCGGATGATTACGGCCTGCCCGCTGGCCTTCGGCGAAACAGGTGTCAAGGGGCGCATTAAGTCTGTTTTAAATTACAAAAAGCCCGCGTTCTGGGTCGTGCTGGCGGCGGTACTTGTGTCTATCGCCGTGGCCGTGTGCTTCCTGACTGACCCGAAGACAGACACAGAGCAGCCGGAGGAAGACACACCGGCCTCCACCGCCGCAGACGGCCCCGCAGAGGCAGACAGCACGCTCCCGACAAGCGAGTTCTTTTCCAGCATACAGGACTACGCCGAATATTATATCGCACAGGTCATTTTGCCGGAGCCGATTGAATACAAGGTGCTGACCGACAGCGGCTTTGAAACTGTAACAGATACGGTGCGAGACGCGCAGATGGTGAATCTGGAACAGCTTGCTTCCCTGTCCGACCTCGACCCGGAGGGAGATTTGCAGCTGTGGAGTTACAAAATTGCGATTGCGCCGGAAAATGCCGACGGGCGTACCTTCATGCTGGGCACCGATACCGGCCTGTCGTATATCGACGGGCAGGAATATCTGGTGGACGGCACCCGCTACCTCGTGACCGTCACCTATCGCAGCGAAACGCAGGACTACCGGCTGCTCGGCTGGACAAAGGACACGGATGGCACAGCGCTGTCCGTCTATGAGCAGTCCGGGCGCCTGAAAGACTATCTGCGCGACATTTACGCCGCGACGCACGGCGCGAATAACATTCACGGCTATTTCTATCCAAGCTTCTACAACGGCATGGACGGCTACGGCAGACCCGTTCATATTGACGCGTACTTCTCCACCTTCCCGGACGAAGCCGGCGGATGGGGTGTATACCTGCCCACGACCGGCTGGGACTATGACGAAAGCGGTCTGGTATCCAGCACACATCTGACAGGCTCAACGCTCAAAGCGGAACTTCTCGCCGGTACAGACGTTTCCAGCCGCATCGCGGACTATATGGCGCAAGGATACGATTCCCAACTGACCAACCGCTATACGGTCTTCACGCTGGCCTCCGGCGCAGAAAATGAACTGGTATACCTCTTCGGCGCAGCCGACGGCTGCTATGAGGTGCGCGTGCATTGGACGCTGGGCGAGGACAGGGAAACATCCTCTGGCTATAGCCCGTATTTGCAGACCCGCTATGAGGGACAGCTTCTGAAGCAGATGGCGGCCAGCTTCACCCCGCTGGATACCGACGGCACGGTACTGGACACAACGCTTCTGGCACAGGTTGGCACGCATCAGCTGCTTGTGCGGTCTGTCTCTGTCCCGTGCCCTGAGAATAAGACAGGATGCGCCCGGCATTGGGAAACGTCGCTTGTGTACCGCTCTGCGGGAACCGGCGCGGAAACCGTCGTCGATGGCCCGCGTGAAAACGCGATCTACTGGTTCTTAAAATCGGAATACGAGGACACAGCGGCGTTTCTCGGCATTTCCGAGCAGGACAGCCACACCGGGCTGCTGTCCGCCGGAAACATGGAGGTCTTTTTCCTGTCCGGAACGGCGAATGTCAATTTCCTGCTGTCGGATGTGTTCCTTTCCGGCCTGAATGAACCGCCTGCGGCAGCAGAGACGAATAAAACCGTTCCCGTCCAGCCGTGCGAGCTGACGCTGCCCAACGGCGTCTATCTCGGCATGGACTATGAGACGGCGGTGAAAACGGCGCAGAGCTACCGGAACAGCCGCGTCTGGCGCGGCCGGATGCCAGGCGATAATTTCACCGTTGACGGCGTAAGCTACTATTTTACGCCGGATTCTGACCGCGTTCTGCGGCTCGATTCCGTCGATATCACACCGTCAGCGGACAGCGGCACATTCTCTCCGTCTTTCCTGCGCGGCGCGGCGATCGGCAGCAGTCTGCAAAGCATTCTGGACACCATCCCGGTCGATTCGCAGGTGCAGCTTCTGACGCTGCCGCAGGAATACTACCGGACACAGGATCTGTATGGCAGCAATGCGGCGTCTTCGTATGCGTTTCTTGGTGCGGATACCAGCTATCACATGAGATTTTATACAGAAAATTTCTGTGCCACGCTGCGGTTTGATGACAGCGATACAGTTATTGAGATTTTCCTGAGCGTGAGACATTAAAAAGCAAAGGCTGCGCCGCCTCCGATTCCGCTTGCATTTCGCGTCTCCTGCGGTATAATAGAGAAAAAAACCGCAGGAGGAACACCCCTATGATCGCTCTCGCATGTGACCACGGCGCGCTTGATCTCAAGAACGCCATTATGAAGCATCTCGAACAGCGCGGCCTTGCCTATAAGGATTTCGGCTGCTACACCAAGGACAGCTGCGACTATCCCGACTTCGCAGGCCCGGCGGCGCAGGCTGTCGCCAGCGGCGAATGTGACCGCGGCATTGTCTGCTGCACGACCGGTATCGGCGTGTCCATCACGGCCAACAAGGTCAAAGGCATCCGCTGTGCGCTGCTCGACAATCCCATGTCCGCAAGACTGACCCGTGAGCACAACGACACCAACATGATGGCTCTCGGCGCTGCCGTGACGGGCGAAATGCTGGCCCTTGAGATCGTCGATGTGTGGCTGGACACGGCGTTTTCCGGTGTCGAGCGTCACCAGCGGCGCATTGACAAGATGATGGCCTACGAACATGACTGATCTTTCCCGCCTGCGTGCACAAATCGAGGCGTTTGTGCCTTATAACGAGCAGGAGGAGGCCGACCGGCGGCAGATGCTGGCCGACGTGGACGGCTTCTCCGATCTCCTTACGCGTGAAAACGCCACAGCGCATTTCACCGCATCCTGCTGGATCGTGAATCCGGACAGGACGAAGGTGCTCATGGCCTATCACAATCTCTATCAGTCCTGGGCCTGGCTCGGTGGCCATGCCGACGGGGAATCAGACCTTCTTTCCGTCGCGCTGCGCGAAGCGAACGAGGAATCCGGCGTGCTGGCCGTGCCTGTCTCCCCGGAAATTTTCTCGCTCGAAATCCTGCACGTCGCGCCGCATGTCAAGCGCGGGAAATTCGTCTGCGCACATCTGCATCTGAACGCGACGTATCTGCTGGAGGCTGATGACAAGGCTCCTCTCCGCTGCAAGCCAGATGAAAACAGCGCTGTGCGCTGGCTCTCGGTGCAGGACGTTCTGCCGTCCGTTTCCGAGCCCGCCATGTGCCCAGTCTATCAGAAGCTGATAGAAAAAGCTTCCCGTTAGGTCTGCGCAGTATGAAAAAAGCAAGGCTCCCCTGCCTCGTTTTCGGCGCAGGGGAGTTTCTGTTTTTCAAATTTCTGTTTTTTTATAAGCGGAATTATCTGTGATACATTGAACGCCCCGGCATGCTGTGCATGCCGGGGCGTTTTGCATATAAAGCAGATCAATGGAAGAAGAGAAAGTAGCAGCCAAACGCAATGCCAAGCAGAACCAAAATTGCGACCGGCAGGATCACCAGCATGGCAGACAGGATCATCGCAAGCAAGTCCTTTTTGCTGACGGCATCCTTGTCCTCCTCCGTCGGCTTTTTCTGCTCCGCCGCTTCATTCCGCTCCTTCTGATAGCGCATCGCGCGGTCTACTCTCTTCTGGAACAGCATTGGCTTACTCCTTCACCTCAAGCTTGTGGTGGCAGGCGACGAAGTGGTTCGGGCGAACCTCTTCCCACTCCGGAACGACCTGCGTGCAGATCTCCGTGCAGTATTTGCAGCGCGTATGGAACTTGCAGCCCTTCGGCGGATTCACCGGGCTGGGGATGTCGCCCTCAAGGATCGACAACTCCTTCGCGCCGACGGTATCCGTGGTCGGGATCGCGTTGAGCAGCGCTTCGGTGTACGGATGGATGGGGTGATGGAAGATCTCGTCAGCCGCTGCCAACTCGACCATCGTGCCGAGGTACATGACGCCGACGCGGTCGGAGATGTACTTGACGACAGACAGGTCGTGCGTGATGAACATGTAGGTCAGATTCTGCTGTTCCTTCAGATCGAGCAGCAGGTTGATGATCTGCGCCTGAATGGACACGTCCAGCGCGGAGACAGCCTCATCGCAGACGACGAACTTCGGTCTCGTGGCAAGCGCGCGGGCAATGCCGATACGCTGCCGCTGGCCGCCGGAGAACTGGTGCGGGAAGCGGTGCAGGAAGTACGGTGCAAGGCCGCAGTCGTCCATGATCTTCAGGACCATTTCCTGCATACGGGCGTCCTTTTTCTTGATCATGTTGTGCGCCTGCATGCCTTCGCTGATAATCTGGCCGACGCTCATGCGCGGGTTCAGCGAGGAATACGGATCCTGGAAAATCAGCTGCATGTCGCGGCGCAGGCGGCGCATCTCGTTATACTCGAGTCTGGCAAGGTCGATGCCGTCGTCGCGGTAGGCTTCGTACTTCTGGAATTCGGGGTCGTTTGCATACGGGGCGCGCAGCGCCTCAATCTCTTTGCGGCCAGCGTTAAGCTGCGCGCGCAGAGCAGCAATCTGGTCGTCACACTGCTTCAGCTTTTCCTGTGCTTTTTGCAGCTGGCCGTCCTTGGCAGACTTGCCCGCTTTCTCAGCAGTTTTCTTCGCATATTCCGCGTCGTCTACGTCTACCTGCAGTTCCTGCCGCTTTTCCTCCATGGAGGACAGCTTGTGCGCAATGGCGTAATCCTTGGAATAGGCCGCAATCACGGGATCGAGATTATCAACCACGAGGAAGCCGCCGACGATCTTTGTGATATCCAGCAGCGCATCCTCTGCCAGCTTGCGGGCGGTGTCGAGCTCGCCGTGCTTGGCATACTGCTCCTTCTCGGAGAGCTTTGCGTACTCGGCCTCGAGCTTGTCGCGCTTCTGCTCCAGCTCGCGGAGCTTGGTACGGCGGGACTTGAGGTTTTTGACGGTATCAATGACGTACTTCGGCGCCAGATCGTCCAGAGAACGGCCGTAGTACATGGTGCGGCCATAGGTCTGGTGGTACAGCTGAAGGATGGTGCGGCCGAGGGTAGACTTGCCGCAGCCGGACTCGCCGACGAGGCCGAACGTCTCGCCCTCATAGATATCCAGCGTAATGCCGTCGTTGGCCTTGACGAAGCGGCCGCCCTTCAGGGGGAAATACTGCTTCAGGTTGCTGATGCGAAGCAGAACCTTCTTGTCATTATTTTGCATGTCTGTCCTCCTTCTTCGCGTAGAAGCAGCGAACCTGCTGGGTG
>OODJ01001883.1_pt1 | contig 15145 bp, 10 predicted proteins | sample 1671611 | NCBI WGS metagenome assembly OODJ01 (sample SAMN06348174, study PRJEB24527) | human gut metagenome | biome: human gut; feature: ankylosing spondylitis patient; material: feces | host: Homo sapiens | place: China | collected 2015-10 | reverse complement strand
TCGGTAGCCTTGGTGCCGATGGTGGCGTCGCTGGCGAACTCGATGGTGCCTTCCTCGGAAGCCTTCACACTGCTGGTGTCCAGCTCCTCAGTGACGTACAGCTCGCCGTTGGCCACGACCACATCGCCGGTGATAGTGCCGATCTCGGCGTAGCCCACGTTTTTGGCGTCGCCGATGGTCAGGTCGCGGCCGTTGCCGCTGGCGTCGGCGAGCCCGTCGTTGAAGTCGTAGCTCTCGTAGACGCTGTTCTTCGAAGTGGCCTGGTAGTACGGGTTGGTGCGAGGGCCGGTTCCCTGCTTGGCGGCCAGCGCCGTGAGTTTCGCGGCGGTGCCCTTCTCCTTGCCGGTGGCGGCCCAGGTCTTCTCGGCGTAGAACGGCATCGCGTCGAAGAAGCGCCAGTACAGGTCGGATTCGGTCAGACCCGATGCGCTCTTGTCGATGTTGTCGCTCCAGATCGCGAACGCGGCGCCGAGCATCTGGTCGTCGCCGGAGGGCACGGCCTGGTAGCCGCTGCTGCTGCGGACCTTGTTGGGCTCGAAGCTGTCGAAGACGCGGCTGATGTTCAGCAGGTCGCCGTACGCGTTGGCACGTCCGTAGCTGCCGTTGGGCACCATGTAGCCGTAGTCGTCGATCGTGTTGATCAGCTTGTAGCCCATGTTGTACATCTGGAGGCCGTCGGCCCAGTCCTTGGACCACAGGTTCATCTCGACGTTCTCGATCGCGTCCTTGGTGATCTCCGTCTTGTGGTCGTTGATCCAAGTCAGGCCGCCCCACATGCGCACGGTGTTCGTGTCCTTGATGTAGGGGACGATCTCGTTGATGAACTTACGGTATGCCGTGTAGTTGTAGAGGAACTCGTCGGCACCGATGTGCACGGTCGTGTCGCTGTCGAACGTCGGGTCGTCGCCCTTGGTGTAGTCGTCGAAGATCTCCTTGATCTTGGCGATGGTCTCGGGCCTGGACACGTCGAGGTGGTCGATGAGCGGTCGGTTGGAGTTGATCGGGGAGACCCGTCCCTTCACCATGAGCTCGGGCCAGATCTTCGTGAAGGAGTTGGCGTGCGCGGGCACGTCGATCTCCGGCACGACGTTCATGCCGAGGGCGCGCTCGTCCTGGATGAACTGCTTGAACGTCTTCTTGGAGATGGAGTAGTCCTCGGCCGTGGGCGATTCGCCCTTGTCGTTGGTCAGGCTGGATTCGAGACGGAACGCGTCATAGGCCTTGAACGCCTCGTCCTCGTTGTCGCGCTTGCCGTAGTTCTCCAGGAAGATGTAGTTGTCGGACAGATGCGCCTGGAAGTCGTTCATCTTGTAGTAGCGCATCGTGCGGGTGATCTCGCGCATCATCTCCAGCGAGACGGGCTTGCGGGCCACGTCGAGCAGGAGTCCGCGGGTGGTGAAGCGCGGGTAGTCGCGCATCGAACCGATCACGAAGCCGTTGGCGTCCTGCTTGGTCATCTGCAGGATCGTCTGCATCGCGTACATGTTGCCGGTCACGCTGGATGACTTGGCGACCACGCGGTCGGCCTGGATGTCCATCGTGTAGCCTTCGTCGCCGAGCTGCGCGATCGCGGCCGTGGAGTCGGTCTTGACGAAGTTGAACGCACCGGCTTCGGCGGCGCCCTTCTTGGCGGTCAGCTTGATGCCGGTGAAGTCCTTGTAGTCGGCGACGAACTCGTCGACCCAGTCTTTCTTGCGGGGGAACACCTCATCGTAGAAGTGGATGAAAACGAGCTTGGCGGCACTGGTCGAATGCCATTCGGCGATTTCGGGGATGATGGTCGGCTTGGCGTTGTTGCCTTCCTGCTGCTGGTTGGTGCCCTTGACGACGTAGGGGATGTCGGAGGTCGTCTTGGTGTTGCCGGTGGCGGTGTCGGTGACGACGTAGGCGACCTGCACGGTCTTGTCGACCAGCGGGTGGTTGACGGTGCCGTCGGCGGCGATGAGCTGCTCGTAGTCGGCGCCGTTGAACTTGACGGTGTAGCCGTCGGGCACAGTGGGCAGAGCCAGCGTGTCGGTGTCGGTCTCGATGGTCAGGTGGTTGGATTCGAGGTCGGAGACCACGCTGTCGAGCGTGGCGCCCGGCTCGGCCTGATCGTTCGAATACGCCTCCCATTCGGCGACGCTCACGTTGTTGTATTCGGAGCTTTTGATCGCGAAGTTCGACAGCTTGAGCGAGCGGGCGTTGACGGCCTGATCGAGCTGGATGACGACGTCAGCGACATAACCGGCCCCGGAGGCCGTCATCGCGTAGCCGGACTTGAGCGTGTGCTCGGTGCCTTCGGAGTCGGTGTAGGACAGGTCGAAGCTCTGGACATTGGTAGGCTTCGGATTCACGTCACGCTCGAAGAAATAGATGCGGATGTCCTTGACCGCGGTGAGCCGCGGGAATTCCGCCTTCAGCCAGATGTTGCTCGGAGTCTCGTAGCCGCTGGCCCAACGATTGTTGCGGCCGGTGCGGTTCTGGTCGATCGCCTTGTCGGGGGTGAGCGTCGCCGTCTCGTTGCTGGAGGCGGTCATGGTGGCGCCGAGCATGTGGTTCGTGTCGGCCGTGTCGAGCACGGTCTCCTTGGGTGCGGAGTACACGGAAATCTCGTTGATGCCCACGTTGACCCAGTTCATGGTGCCGCCGTCGGCGGACAGTACGGTCACCTTCACGGCGGACGCCTGCTGTGCCTGGTCAAGCAGGATGATCTCCTGTTGCTTGGCGCGGGTGTCCTTCTGATACACCTTGGTATAGGTGTCGCCCTGCTTCAGCTCGACTTTAAAACTGGTGATGTTCTGATCGGCATCTTTGCGCTCGAAATCGATGTTGATCTGCTTGACGGTCTTGGTGCCGCCCAAGCCGACCTCGATCCATTCGTTTGCGGCCTTGTTCTGCGCGGTACCCCAGCGTGTGCCGAGATCGCCGTCCACGGCCTTCTCGGGCGCAGTCGTCGCCACTTCATATGAACTGGCCGTTACGGTCTGATTCAGTGCAAGATTGTCATCGCTGGCTTGCGCCGCCGTGACGCCGGTCAGCGACATACTCAGTAGTGTCACGGCTGCCAGGACACTGCCTATGGCCGCTTTCACTCTCCTCAATCGCATAATCTCTCCATTGGGTATGTGGTTAATGTTGTTTCTGTTATTGTCGGAATCTTTGTTGATTGGTTAGCGCATCGCCGCATTCGTTGCGACTTTGCTCCAATATAAACAAAGTTTACCGTTACGTCCAACATTTGCACACAGTGTATCGGCACATGGGTGTCGCGAGGTGGGGGAGGGGACTCGGCGCGGCGTCGATATACTGGTGGGCGTGATGAGATTGCGCATTGACCTGGCATATGACGGCGGCGGCTTCTTCGGATGGGCGAAGCAGCCGACGATTCGCACCGTGCAGGGCGAGATCGAACGGGTGCTGCACACGATTACGCGCGTGCCGGTCGACGATCCCGCCGAGCCGCTGCGCCTGACCGTCGCCGGCCGCACCGACACGGGCGTGCATGCCTCGCATCAGGTCTGCCATCTCGACATCGGCGAGGAAACGCTGAGCCGCTGCGTCGGGCACATGAGCGTGCCGCCGACCGTAGCGCTCAAGCACCGTCTGCAACGCATGCTGCCCGCGGACATCACCATCCATGACGTGACGGTCGCGCCGAGCGGATTCGACGCGAGGTTCTCCGCACTGGAACGCACTTACGTGTATCGCGTGGCCGACCGTGCCAGCGAAGTCGACCCGCGTCTGCGCGGCTTCGTGCTGCACCTCGACGCCGACCTCGACGTCGCCGCGATGAACGAGGCCGCCGCGATGACCATCGGACTGCATGATTTCGGCTCGTTCGCCACCCCCAATCCGGGCGGTACCACGATTCGCGAGGTCAAAACCGCATATTGGCGGCGGATCCCCACCCGGCCGCTGGTCGTCGACGGCGTGGGGGAGCGATACCGCACGCCGGCCGCCGAATCCGACCTGCTGTGCTTCACCATCGTCGCCGACGCCTTCGCTCGCAACATGGTGCGCTCGCTGGTCGGCGGCTGCATACAGGTCGGCATGGGCAAGCGCTCGACCGACTGGTTCCGAGAGAAGATGGCCGTGCCGCTGCGCGAGGGCTCCACAGGGCCGATCGCGCCGCAAGGGCTGACGCTGGAGCACGTCGCCTATCCCGCCGACGACGAGCTCGCCGAACGGGCCGAGCGTATACGCGCCAAGCGCACGCTGTAGACGCGGGGGTGGGCGCGAAGGCAGACGTTCGGCATGCCGGCGAACCGTTCGCGGCGCGACCGATTCGTAACATGATTGTCGATTTTTCGAGCGAATGCGGAAACCACGGCCGCATACGCTGGGACGAGTTCAGTATCATAGAGCATAAGCGTTCAGCATGCGTATCTGTGAGACAAGGAGTCGCCATGACAGAACGGTCAGCCCGACAATTCGCCGAGGAACTGGTCAACAGGCGAGGAGACATCAACCGTGAACTGAGCCGCAACGGCGTGCGTTTCGGCGTATACAAGAACGGCGAATACCACGACCGGCTGTTTCCATACGACCCGATCCCACGCATCATCGAATCCGACGAATTCGACGAGCTGGAAGCCGGCCTCAAGCAGCGCGTGAACGCACTCAACGCCTACCTCAAAGACATCTACTCAGACAAGCGCATCATCCACGACGGCGTCATCCCCGAAGAATACGTGTACACGTCGGCCGGTTACTTTCCGCAAGTCAACGGCGTGACTCCTCCCGGCGGCATCTTCGCGCACATCGCAGGCGAAGACCTCGTCCAAGGCGAGGACGGGCGCTGGTGGGTGCTGGAAGACAACCTGCGCATCCCGTCGGGAGCCAGCTACCCGCTGTTCGCGCGCGACATCGAACGCCGTACGAATCCCAAACTGTTCCGCGACGTGCACGTGCGCGACAACCGCGACTATCCGCGGCTGCTGCGCAAGGCCATGGACTTCGTATCCACCGAAGGCATCGCCGTCGTGCTCACGCCGGGACGCTACAATTCGGCGTTCTTCGAGCACGCCTACCTGGCCGAGAAGACCGGCGCGGCGCTCGCGTTCCCCGAAGACTTGGAAGTTGTCGACAACAAGCTGTACTTCCTCGACTATGCCGGCAACCGGCATCGCGTGGGCGCCGTGTACCGCCGACTGTCCGACGAATACCTCGACCCGTTCGCGTTCAACCCGGACTCGGTTATCGGCGTTCCCGGACTGCTGTCGGCCTACCGTTCCGGCAACGTCGCCATCATCAACGCGCCCGGCAACGGGGCCGCGGACGACAAGGCGATCTACTATTTCGTGCCGCAGATGGTCCGTTACTACCTCAACGAGGAGCCGATCCTGCACAACGCGCCGACCTACATGCCGATGTTCGAGAAGGACCGCAAGGAAGTGCTCGACCGCATGGGCGAGCTGGTCATCAAGGACGTGGCGGAAGCCGGAGGCTACGGCGTCGTGTTCGGCTCGTCGCTCGACAAGGCCGCGCGGGAGGATCTGGCCGACCGCATCAAGGAGGATCCGCGCCGGTTTATCGCGCAGGAGGTCATCCAGTTCCGCGACATCGACGTGATCGACCCGGACAGTGGCGAGGTGAGCCCGCGCAAGTGCGATCTGCGCGCGTTCGTGGTCACCGGGCAGAACACGCACGTGTGGTATTCCGGCCTGACGCGCTACTCGTCAGTGCCCGGCCAGATGATCGTCAACTCGTCGCAGGGCGGCGGATTCAAGGATACGTGGGTGCTGGCGCCCGAAGACGGCAGCACGGACAGGCAGCGCGAGGAGTCGGTCGCCTCGGTGAACCTCATTCCGCATTCGAAGCGGCACTCGCTGTCGCTGGTCACCGCGTCGAAGGCCGACAACCTGTACTGGCTCGGGCGGTACACCGAGCGCGCGTTCACGACACTCGTGCAGTTCTTCCCCTTCTACGACCGCGTGATGGACACCGATGTGGACGCGTTCCGCCCGTTCGCGAAGGCGCTCGACCTACCGCAGGATTTCGAGGACTTCGACGGGTTCATCCACTCCTTCCTCTACGACGGCACGAACCCCGACTCGGTGCGCTCCGCCATCGTCGCCGCGTTCAACAACGCCGTGGTGCTGCGCCCGGAGCTGACGTCGAGGCTGCTGCAGTACGTCGAGCTCGCGGTGAAGAACATCACCGAGGCCGCCGAGCGTTCCGCCAGCGCGGATGACATCTACTCGCAGCGTGACATCGCCGACGACATGCTCGCGTTCTGGGGCGGCATCGAGAACTCCACCGCAGACATCACACTGAAGGCGTTCGTGTTCATCGGCAAGTACATCGAGCGCATCGACCTGTACACCCGCTTCCATCTGGACAATAGCGAGCTCGACGCGCCGCTCGCCAAGTTGGAGACCTACTCGCGCACACTCGACGGCATGCCGTTGCCCTCATGCTTCGTGTCCGGCATCAGCTGGCTACTCGGGCAGTTGCCGAGCCGCGGCTACCCGGAGCTGACGAGCCGCCTGAACGAGTTCCTCACCGACTTCAACAGCCGGGCCATCACCGGCGACCCGAAGGACGCGGGCATGCTCAACGCGATGAACATGGACGCCAAGCGTCCGTGAGGGGCAGGCCGCCGATCGGAGAGTGACCGGTCGGCGGCCGTCAGCTGACGGATGACCTCCGCCGTTTCTGCTAGACTAGAGTGGATTTTTGCGAGCATTATCCGACGAGGAGCCTGCCGTCATGAAGAAACTGGTGTTTGACTACGAGATGAAGCTGACGTTCAGCTCGCCGGTCACCGACCATCGTTTCCAACTGCGCTGCGTGCCTGCGACCGGTCCGCGACAGCAGGTGGTGGACGTGGAGGTCGCCATCGAGCCGGACGTCGAACTGGAGACGACCATCGACTCGTTCGATTCCGTGGTCATGACCGGGTTCATCCCGCAGCCTCACACGATATTCAGCTATTCGGTGAAGGGCATCGCGTTCGTCGACAACGCCCACATCAAGTCGGAGATCTATAAGCCGCTGTACCGGTTCAACTCGGCGCTGACGATTCCCGGGCCGTGCATCGAGGCCATGATCGCGGCGTGCCGGGCGCGCATCGCCGGGCTGCCGGCCGATGCCACTCCGATTGATCAGGCATGGGAGGTGATGGACGAGGTGTATCAGGCGTTCACGTATACGCCCGCCTCGACCACGATCCGCACCACCGCCGAGCAGGCGCTCGCCCAGCGCAAGGGCGTGTGCCAGGACTACGCGCACGTGATGCTCTCGGTGTGCCGCCACGTCGGGCTGACCGCCCGCTACATCGCGGGCCTGCTGGGCGGCGAGGGTGCGACGCACGCATGGGTGGAGATCTACCACGACGGCCGTTGGATCGGGCTCGACCCCACCCACAACCGCATGGTCGACGACAACTACATCACCATCGCCCACGGGCGCGATTACCGCGACTGCATGCTCGACATCGGCATCTTCTCGGGCTATCAGGTCCAGCAGAACCAATGGGTGAACGCCTCCGTCCACGAGCAGCTGCTGTGAGGACGGTTGCCTGGGGCGTTTTGCGGGCTATCTCGCTTTCGAGGGGTTGATTTCGGCTCCGCCGAACATCTATCTGCGTTTCAAGGGGTTGCCCAAACACGATACCGCGAGTATTAAGCGCCAAACGCCATTGGAATCATGCGGTTTAGGGCCTTGGGCTACTTGGCCATCAACCTCACGAAACGAAGATAGATGTTTCCCACCGGTGGAATCAACCTCACGAAACGAAGATAGCGGCCCGATTCGTCACAACCGAGGCAAATCGGGGTCAGCCGCGCATGATCAGGGCGAGCAGGCGTCCCTCGTGCGCCTTGCCGGCGAGCGAGGCGCGGCGGTGGGAGTACCACAGCGGATTCTCCAGCGTGCACATGCTGTGGCGCACGGTGCTCCAGCGGTCGGCGAGCGCGGGCTCGCCTTCGCCGTCGGCGGCGCACAGCGAGGCAAGCTCTTCGTCTTCATACAGGTATTGGGAGGCGGCGTTGACGCGCGGGCGCGAGTCGACGATGCTGTCGACGGGAACACCCGCCTTGGCGAGCTCCATGCGGGCGGCCTTGGCGATGTCGATGCCGGGGCCTCCGAATCGCGTCAAGGTGAACGTACCGGGGAATTGCGCGTCGAACCCGTCGGCGATGGCGTCGCCGACCTCGTAGCAGTCGCCGCAGATGCACGGTCCGAGCGTGGCCGCGATGCGCTCCGGCGCAGCGCCCTTGGCCACCATCGCATCAATCGTGGCACCGATGATGCCGCGCTGCAGGCCCTTGCGCCCGCAGTGAGCGGCGCCGATCACGCCGGCCTGGGCGTCGGCCATCAGCACCGGCAGGCAATCCGCAGCGAACATGCCCAGCGCCACACCCGCGCGAGACGTGACTTGCCCGTCCGCCTCCACGACGGTCGCGGCCTGCGCCTCGCCGTCGGCGGTCACCTCACAGGGCGTGCCGGACACATCGAAGCCGAACGGGGTGTTCAGATGCCATGATGCATCCACGTCCACCGCGCGCCCGGAATGCACCTGACTGACCAGCGAGAGCCCGCAGCCGACGGATTTCGCGAGCGACACGCGATTGGCGAGAATCGCCTGCGGGTCGTCGCCGCCCTTGCCGCCGAGATTGCAATCGCCGAAATCGCCGTGGCTCACCCCGCCCAAGCGCGTGGTGTAGACGACAGTGACACCAGGCGCCAGCGCGATCGGGATCGTCACCGGAACCGGGTTGCCCTCCTCGTCGGTGGGGCTGATGGCGTTGCTGTCCAGAATCTCATCATCAAACTGCGTATCGCTCATGATTCCTTATCCTATGTGATTGCGTGCTCTTCAGCTCGGCGATTGGCGTCAGGCGGCTTTGAGGGTGGGGTGCTTGGTGCGGGAGCGGATCGCGGCGTTGACCGGCACCTCATGCGGGCACGGCATGGAGAACACGTGCGCCGGATTGTTGATGGCTTGCACCCAGTTGCCGTCGGCGTCGCGAAGGCCGTTTTCGGGCACGGTGTAGATGAGTGGCGCGTCGCCCGGCAGCAGGAATTCGATCTCCTGGCCGGGTTCGATCTTGTTGCGGCTCATCAGCGTGACGCGACCGCCTTCGTCCGGGCTCCACGACAGCACTTCGCCGACGACCAGCCATGAGCGGAAGTAGCCGCTGCGGTTGGTGTTCTCGGTGACCTTGCGGTCCGGGTAGTAGAAGCCGGTGGAGTATTCGCGGTGAGCGACCTTTCAACCATTCGGGCAGTGTGACGGGCGGCGCGGGCGCGACGGCCGCATGCTGCCAGCCGTTCGTGTCGATCGGGGACTCGTCGCGCGTGTTCGATTTGCGGCGCGTGCTGCGGGCCTGTTGTTCAAGATCGGAGATACGGTCTGGGGCGGTGGGGCTCTGGCCGACTTCCAGGACGCCGTCGTCGCCGGGGACGCCGGCGAAGGCGACGTCGGCCTGTTCCATGATGTGGTCCGTGAGATCGGCACCGGACAGTTCCGCCGCGTACGGGTCATCGTTCAGCCAGACGGGGGCGGGCGCGTCGGTGCGAATCACGCGGTCGCGGAACGGCTTCAGCACATTGCCGTCGGCATCTTCGAAGCCGCGCTGGACCATGTATTCGTTGACGGCGGTCTTGTAGGCGTTGGTCATCGCGGCGATGTAGTACGCGCTTTTGGCCCGGCCCTCGATCTTGAGGCTGGTGGCGCCGGAGTCGATCAGGTCATCCAGGTGCTCCATCATGCACATGTCCTGCGAGTTGAACAGGTACGTGCCCTCTTTGGTCTCCTCGACCGGGAAGTACTGGCCGGGACGCTTCTCCTCGACCAGCGAGTACTTCCAGCGGCACGGCTGCGCGCATTCGCCGTGGTTGCCGTCGCGACCGGTCAGATAGTTGGAGATCAGGCAGCGTCCGGAGAACGCCATGCACATCGACCCGTGCACGAAGCATTCGACGTCCATGTCGTCGGGAATGTTGGCGCGGATGTCTCGCACGGCCTGCAGATCCATCTCGCGGGCGAGCACGACGCGTCTGGCGCCGAGGTCGTACAGCGCGTTGGCGGCACCGTAGTTCGTGACGCCCGCCTGCGTGGAGACGTGCAGTTCCAGCTCGGGGGCGACGCTATGCGCGGTCATGAGCACGCCGATGTCGGTGACGATCAGCGCATCCACACCGGTGCCGGCCAGCTGGCTGATGTATTCCTGGATGGCCCTGACCTCGTTGTTGCGCGGCAGCACGTTGCAGGTCACATATACGCGGGCGCCCCGCGCATGGGCGTAGCGGGCGCCCTCTTCGAAGTCCTCCAGGCTCAGGTTCTTCGGAGCACTTCTCATGCCGAACGCCTTGCCGCCGCAATATACGGCGTCGGCCCCGTAATCGACCGCAGCCTTCAGCCCGCGCAGGTTGCCCGCCGGAGCCAGCACTTCCGGCTTACGCCGGGCCATTCGTTGTTGATATTCAAGCACCCCACCAGTGTAGTGCATGGAATCTGGTGCCAATGTCGCGCCTCTGACATCAGGCGTCAAGTACCCCCCCTAACAAAATCCGCTCCCGGCGAGTTCTAGTGATCGTTGCAACACCTGACCTACCGCAAGGAGGGTCAGGTGACCGGGAGCCACCGAAACGAAGACCGTGGTGGGGAACGCCGTTGGACGTTCAACGGCGTCGAATATCCGACGAGGAAGCTGATGTGCGCGGCGAGGCGCGAGGAGTACGTGCGTCTGCTGGACGAGAAGGGCATGAACTTCACCCAAGCCGCCCATGCGGTCGGGGTCTCCAAGCGCACCGGCAAGGTATGGCGCAACGGGCGCACCCGCGCCACCGGGAGGAACGAAAGGGCAAGCATGGACTGGTATCGTTCCACCATGGACAAACCCAAACGGATCCACGCGCGCTACCTCAATCAGGAGGAGCGCATCCTGATCGCCGACCGGCTGCGCCCGGGCGATTCGATCCGCGCCATCGCCCGGCTGCCGGGGCGCGACCCCGGCGCGGTCAGCCGCGAGGTCGAGCGCAACAGGAATCCCGGGATCGGCGACTGCGGGCCCTGCCGCGCCCAGCAGAAGGCGGCTGACCGGCTCAAACGCCCCAGACCGCGCAAGGCGGCCGAGGGCACGCCGTTGTGGGTGGAGATACTGGCCGGGTTGCGCAGGCATTGGAGCCCGGAGCAGATAGCCAACCGGCCGAGGTGGAGGACCGGGCGGTCCCCGGCCACTGGGAGGGCGACCTCATCACCGGCACCCGCAACCAAAGCGCGATCGGCACGCTCGTCGAGCGCACGACCAGGTTCACGATCCTGCTCCACCTGCCCCATGGGCACGACGCCGAACACGTCCAGCAGGCCATCATCGACAAAATGGCCTCGCTGCCCGAACTCCTGCGCAATTCGCTGACCTGGGACCAGGGAGCGGAACTCGCCCTGCACAAGCGCATCACCACCGCGCCGGACATGCAGGTCTACTTCTGCGACCCGCACAGCCCGTGGCGGCGCGGGTCGAACGAGAACACCAACGGACTGCCGCGCCGGTACTTCCCCAAAGGCACCGACCTATCCGTCCACCCGGAGGACTACCTCGACGCGGTCGCCGAGGAACTCAACGACCGGCCACGCAAAACCCTCGGGTTCATGAAACCAAGCGAGAAGATCATCGAACTGCTCGACGCCGCGTGATAGCCTCAACAACCGACAACGTGGCCATGGAAGGCCGCTCAAACCTCAGGTGCTGCAACCACCACTAGAATCCACCTCATGCAACGCATGACTGGGGTGGCCATGCCCTGGAGTCGCAAGACTCCAGTGAGACTACAAAAGCAGACTCTCAAAACTCGCGGATAGACAAGGAAAACCGCTATTCCACCGGTGTATCTGCGAGTTTTGAGAGCCTGTCGCCTTAAAGCCTCACAAGCTCGTCGGGGGTGAGCTCCAAATCGCCGGCATGCAGGCTGTCGAGGATGGTCTCGGGGCGGTGGGCGCCGGGGATGACGAAGACATGGTCGCCCTTGGCGAGCTCCCACGCGAGCACGACCTGCTGGTAGGAGACGCCACGAGCCGCTGCGATCTCGCGGAACGGGTCGAACTTGGTTTCGTCCTTGGGCTTGCGGAAGCCGCCCAGCGGGCTCCAGCACACGAAGTTCAGACCGACTTTCGCCGTGTATTCCAGCGTATCGGCGGTGTCGAGGTAGATCGGCGAGTACTGGTTCTGCACGGCGATGAGCTTGTCGCCGAGGATGCCGCGCGCGATGTCGATCTGCTCGATGGAAGCGTTGGAGATGCCGGCCTCCTGCGCCACGCCCTCGTCCACCAGCTGCTTGATGGCTTCGACGGACTCGTTGTACGGCACCTTCGGGTCGGGGCGATGGAAGTAGAGCAGGTCAATCGTGTCGACGCCGAGCGCGAGCGCGCTCTCCTTGCCGCGCTTGATCAGGTTTTCGGGGCGCCCGTCCACGTCCCAGGTGGGGCGGCCGTCGGTGAAGTTGCGGAAATGACCGACCTTGGTGGCGATGGTGACCTCGTCCTTCGGGCCGTTCCAAGAGGCCATGGCCTCGCGGATCAGCTTTTCGCCGGTCTGCTCTTCGCCGCCGGAGCAGTAGTAGGCCCAAGCCGTGTCGAGGTGACGGCAGCCGGCGTCGAGTGCGGCGTGGATGGTCTCGATGCCCTTATCGTGGCCGAGGTTGTTCTCGATGGTCAGCGGCATTTCGCCGAGGCCGATGGCGGTGGTGCCGAACGGACCGAGGTTGCGGTGCAGTACCATGTGCATCTCCTTGATGGTCATATAGTGTCGCCCTCCACAATACGCCGAGGCCGCGGCGGATACGACCCCGGTAGCAGCGAACGGTTCTCAATAAGAAACGTGCGAGGATTCCGCACAATTTCGCACAATCGCACAAATAGGCAAAGTCCCGGAATTCCAGGGCTCAGCCGATTTTGATGTTCATTTCGGCCGACAGCAGGCTCGCACCTTTCTTATTGAGAACCGTTCGCTGCTACAAATCCGCCCGGAGACCGCTCATGTGACTATCCCCACATTTCACACCGACACCAAAAATCCACCATCGCCCAAAATCGGCATCATCCCAACGAAACACTACATATAGTGACCACACACTGCGCGCGACACGACTTGTAGGGGTTCTTGACTGCAAATTACAACGCTGTAGTCTGAGCGAGTCAACACGTTCACCCCAGCGCATCAAGGGAGCAACATGACCGTCACCGTGTTCACCAAACCGTATTGCCCGCAGTGCGACGCCACCAAGCGCCAGCTCACCAAGCAGGGCGTGATTTTCGAGACCGTGAACCTGGAGCAGAATCCGGAGACCCTGGCACAGCTGCAGCAGGCCGGCTTCCAGCAGGCTCCCGTCGTGATCACCCCCGATGCATCCTGGACCGGCTACCGCCCGGACCTGATTCGCGAGCTGTCCAAGAAACTGGCCAAGAAGACCGCGCCGGTGGCCGCATGAACGGCCGCGCCCCCGCCACCCCCGGCACGCCCCAGCCTCATCCGCGCAGCACCCCGATCGACCTGACCGCCGCGCACGCCATCCCCGCCGCCGACAGCACCACGCCCAGCACCCCCGAGCAGCCGGCCGGCAACACGGTCGAGCACATCGGCGCAGTCGTGTACTTCTCCTCCGCCTCCGAGAACACGGCCCGGTTCATCGAGTCCTGCCAGCTGAGCGGCATCGGCATCGCCGTGTACCGCATCCCCCTCAAGCCGGGCTCGGCGCCGCTCAACGTGCGCGAGCCGTACGTGCTGATGGTGCCGACCTACGGCGGCGGCGACGCGAAAAAGGCCGTGCCGCCGCAAGTGAAGCGTTTCCTCAACAATCCAGCGAACCGCGCGTGGATCCGCGGCGTGGTCGCGTCCGGCAACACCAATTTCGGCACCGCATACTGCGCGGCAGGTGACATCATCGCCGCGAAATGCCGCGTGCCGTTCCTCTACCGTTTCGAGCTTATGGGCACGCGCGAAGACACGCGCAAGGTGCGCGATGGACTCGTGCGCTTCTTCCGGGACCACCGCGGCTGAACGCGCCACAATCACCGTTATTCCAGTTACTCCAAGGGAAAACTATACTCATGACTGACTTCACCGACACCGAGCTGCCGCTCGACAACACCACCGACACCACTGTCGAGCAGTACGATCCGGCGCACGACTACCATGCGCTCAACGCGATGCTGAACCTGTACGACGCCGATGGGCGCATCCAGTTCGGTAAGGACAAGGCCGCCGAACGCGAATACGTCACCGGCCACGTGGCCACGAACACGAAGCGCTTCGAATCCACCGGCGAGCGCCTGCGCTACCTGATCGACCACCAGTATTACGCCCCGGCGGTGTTCGAACGCTACTCCCCCGAGTTCCTGGACGGCTTCTACGCGCACGCCGAATCCTCCGGATTCGAGTTCGGCACGTTCCTGGGCGCGTTCAAGTTCTACACGTCATACGCGCTGAAGACGTTCGACGGCAAACTGTATCTGGAGGACTTCCCGCAGCGTTGCGCGGCGGTCGCGCTCGAATTGGCGGCCGGCAACGAGCAGCGGGCCGTCGAATACCTCGACGAGATGCTCTCCGGCGCGTTCCAGCCGGCCACGCCGACGTTCCTGAACCTCGGCAAGGCGCAGCGCGGCGAGGCGGTCAGCTGCTTCCTCGTGCGCATCGAAGACAGCATGGAGTCGATCTCTCGCGGCATCAACGCGGCCCTGCAGCTGTCGAAGCGCGGCGGCGGCGTGGCGCTGCTGCTCAGCAATCTTCGCGAGCTCGGTGCCCCGATCAAGCACATCGAGAACCAGTCGAGCGGCGTGATTCCGGTCATGAAGCTGCTGGAGGACTCCTTCTCCTATGCCAACCAGCTCGGCGCACGTCAGGGCGCGGGCGCGGTGTACCTCAACGCCCACCACCCGGACATCCTGCGCTTCCTGGACACCAAGCGAGAGAACGCGGACGAGAAGATCCGCATCAAGTCGCTGGCTCTTGGCGTGGTGATTCCGGACATCACGTTCGAACTGGCCAAGCAGAAGGCCCAGATGGCCCTGTTCAGCCCGTAGTTATTGCCAATGATCTCAAATCGTTGCTTAATAGCCTGTAAATCTTCCATAATTTCCTATTGTTGCCAGGATATAATCGAAATGAATATGTGATTTCTGCAAAATTAGCAGATTTAACTGACAAAATTGCATAAAACC
>OODJ01001871.1_pt1 | contig 15220 bp, 10 predicted proteins | sample 1671611 | NCBI WGS metagenome assembly OODJ01 (sample SAMN06348174, study PRJEB24527) | human gut metagenome | biome: human gut; feature: ankylosing spondylitis patient; material: feces | host: Homo sapiens | place: China | collected 2015-10 | reverse complement strand
TATGACGATACCGCCGAGAAGATTGACGAAATTGCAGAGCGCATCCTGATGCTGGGTGGCGTGCCCGAAAATAAGTTCAGTGAATACCTGAAGGTTGCCAACGTGAAGGAAGTGTCAGACATCTCTTGTGGCAGTGAAGCTGTAGATCATATCCTCGGGACATATGGCTACCTGATTGGCGAAGAAAGAAAAGTGATTGAATTGGCAAATGAAGCTGGCGATGACGTGACAGCAGATTTGATGACTAGCTACTTGAAAGAGCAGGAGAAGATGGTCTGGATGCTTGTTGCATTCAGCACGAAAAGTTGCACGAAATAAAAAGTCGTAAAAAGATAATAGAGTGATAAAACCGGTAGTGGATGCTGCCGGTTTTATTTGTAGAGTATAATTAATTTCTATCGTTCTGTACCTTAGATTCAAAGATTCTGCGAACCATAATAAGACCCTTATCAGAGTGGCACGTTTGCAGGAGCATATCGTCAACTGCCGCAAAGATAACCTTCGCAAGATCATCCATGCACTCACGTACGATAGCCAAGTGCGCACTGTCTGCATGGAGGACGTGAATGTGAAAGCAACGTAGCCATGGCCTTGCACAAGCGGTCGGGGGGGGACATCTTTCGGGATGTTCCTCGTGATGCTTGAATATAGATGCAAGTGGTATGGTGCAAACCTTGTCAGGATAGACCGTTTTGCCCTAAGTTCGAGAACTTACAGTAATTTGAATGAAATTTGGTATATCCGTTTGTTTTTCGTATATTTGCAAAAATAGCAGGCTCCAATCTACTGTTTTTTAGCACATAAATTCTTTTTTGCGCATCGGATAAATTTCATCCCTTCTTAAAAATCACACAGGTCCTGCTTATAGAAATCATTTTATAAACCATTGTGGGGTATCGGACAAATATCCCTGTCAAAACGTAACTTTATGCGATATAAAGAAAGTTTGCTATTGCCATTCTTTGGGGCAATAATAGCCGTTTCACCTTTGGCGGCACAGGAAAAAAACGATATTAAAGATAGGAGGCACACTCCGTTTCAACTGCAATTACTCGGATTGGAAATCCGAAAACCGGAAACATGGTGAAGAGTTCGATTTCGACGTGTTCCGCTTGAATGTGAACGCTTCTTACAAGAAATTCGATTTAGCCGTAGATTACCGCTTCTATCCCGCCTCTTTGGGAGACGGGATGCTTAGGGAGGGCTGGATAGGTTATAGCTTCAACAAATCACACTAGCTACAGATGGGGTTGACAACAGTACCTTTCGGCATCCTGCCTTATACAGGCAACAATTACTTTTTTAATCTGAGCTATTATGCCGGTCTCGAGGACGATGCGGACATGGGGGATAAAATACTTTTTCCGCAAGAATCGGTGGGAGTTGTCTCTCGCCTATTTCCAGAATGCTGACTTTTCCGGAACTGGTGGAGACACAGAACTGTCCGCTAGCCGTTATGCCTATGACATCGCTGGACGTGATAAGGAGGTGCATCAGGGCAATGTCCGGGTGGTATATCATTTCGGAAACTTGTGAAGACAGCAACTCGGAGGTTCGGTACTGGTGGGTGGGCTATATAATATGGACACACGGAAGACGGGGTTCCGTTCCGATTTCGCCCTACACTACGTCGTCGACTATCAATGGTGGAACCTTAAAATACACAAGTTGTTTTTGGACAGTATCTGCTTGTACAATGATTTTAGCTTGCTGAACAAACGCATTGCTGGGTTCAATGACAGCTTGGAGAACGTGACGGGATGTTCGCTGACGATGGGAAAGGTGTTCTCCTACATTGACTATGCTGTGGGAAGGAATCACGCATGGCTGGGGGATGTATAGGATGAAGCTTTTGTCCGGGGGACGGAAGACAATTGGAGTGTCAAATTCAATATAAATATAGGATATTATTTTTAAAGAATTATGGATAAGAACAAAGTTGAGATCAGGAATTTGTATTTGATTTTCGGTTCTGAAAAAAACAAGGCTTTCAGAATGCTGAAAAAAGGAAAGAGTAAAAATGAGATATTGAAGGAGACTGGATGTACGATTGCCGTGAACAATGCCAGCCTCTCTGTCCGGGAGGGTGAGATATTTGTGATCATGGGACTTTCGGGAAGCGGAAAGTCAAGTCTGCTCAGATGTATCAACCGGTTGAATAGGCCTACCTCCGGCGAGATTCTGATCAACGGTGAGGACATCGCTGGAATACCGATGGAGCGGTTGCGTTCCCTGCGCCGGAAGGAATTGGCGATGGTATTCCAGCATTTCGGACTGCTGCCCCATTATACTGTATTGCAAAATATCGCTTTCGGACTTGAGTTGCAAGGGGTGGAGAAGAGGGAACGTGAATTAAAGGCAGCAGAAAGCATGCGTTTGGTCGGGCTAGACGGATATGCCGACCTGATGGTCAGTGAGCTGTCTGGAGGCATGCAGCAACGAGTGGGACTGGCACGTGCTCTGGCCAACGATCCGGAAGTTCTGCTGATGGACGAGGCCTTCTCAGCGCTGGACCCGCTGATACGGGTACAGATGCAGGACGAGCTGCTGGCCTTGCAGTCAAAGATGAAAAAGACCATCGTATTTATCACACACGACTTGGAGGAGGCTGTCAAGTTGGGTGACCGTATCGCCATCATGCGTGATGGGGAGATACAGCAAACCGGCACTTCCGAGGAGATTCTGACCACCCCCGCCAATGAGTATGTGAGGTGTTTTGTAGAGAATGTGGACCGCAGTAGGATTGTCACTGCCGCCTCCATTATGGTGGACAAGCCTATGGTGGCAAGGTTGGGAAAAGAAGGGCCGGAGGTTCTGACTCGAAAGATGAGAGAACGGAAGACAACCGTGTTGCCTGTAGTGGACCCGGATGGTATACTGGTAGGTGAGGTTCGCCTGGAAGATCTTCTCTGGTTGCGTAAGGAGCATATCCTGAATATAGACTCTGTGATAAAGAAAGAGGTACATTCCGTATTAAGTGACACTGTGGTGGAGGATATACTTCCCTTGATGACGAAGACCAACTCGCCCATCTGGGTAGTTAATGAGCGACGTGAGTTTGAAGGGATGGTACCGCTCTCGTCACTCATTATTGAGGTGACGGGAAAAGACAAGAAAGAAATCAATGAAATCATTCAAAACGCAATAAAATTATGATAAAGATAGGAGAATATATAGAAATGGCCGTGGAATGGTTGACCGAGCACGGCGCATCATTTTTTGACCTGCTGAGTCTGGGAGTGGAAGGCGTTATTGACGGGATACTGTGTATCCTGCTCGAGATACCTTTTTACATAACCATCGTAACACTCACTTTCCTGGCGTTATACAAGAGTGGCAGGGAGACGGGGGGATTCACCCTCCTAGGGCTGTCACTCGTCTCCGGGATGGGACTCTGGGAGGAGACCATGCAGACCCTGGCTCTGGTACTTTCCTCCACCGGTATGGCATTGCTGCTGGGAATCCCTCTGGGGATCTGGATGGCGAGCAGCGGACGCTGCAACAAAGTCCTGCAGCCGGTACTTGATTGTATGCAGACTATGCCGGCCTTTGTCTATCTGATACCGGCAGTGCTCTTTTTCGGGCTGGGAACGGTGCCGGGAGCCTTTGCCACGATCATTTTCGCCATGCCTCCGGTAGCAAGGCTCACCGCATTGGGTATCTGCCAGGTGCCGAAAAATGTGGTGGAGGCCGCCCGGTCTTTTGGAGCCACTTCTTGGCAGCTGCTCTACAAGGTACAATTACCGCTGGCGTTGCCGACTATTCTTGCCGGTGTCAACCAGACCATCATGATGTCTCTCTCTATGGTAGTGGTAGCTGCTATGATATCAGCTGGAGGTTTGGGGGAAATAGTATTGAAAGGTATCACGCAGATGAAGATTGGCATGGGATTCGAAGGAGGGATTGCCGTTGTAATACTGGCTATCGTGCTTGATCGGATCACACAGGGAATAGCACGAAAAAAATAGAAGGAGTAGAACATATAATGAAAGACAGAATGATTATGAGAAACAAAACGAAATTTTTCACAGTCTTGTTGGCTGTTACGATATTCTTCTCATGCGGTAACATTTCTGACAAGAAAATCCGTATAGCCTATGCGAACTGGGCCGAAGGGATAGCGGTCACCTATCTGGCCAAGGAGATTCTCTCGGAGCAAGGATACAGAATAGAACTTTTGAATGCGGACATAGCTCCCATATTCACTTCGTTGGCAAGAGGTAAGACAGACGTGTTCATGGACAGCTGGCTGCCGGTGACCCATGCCGATTATTTCCGGAAATACAATGGTAAACTGGAAATCCTCGGGCAGATATACGACAGTGCCCGTATCGGTCTTGTGGTGCCCGAATATGTCCCAGTCCATATGATAGAGGAGCTGGGCGGTCATACCGGACGGTTTTCCGGAGAGATCGTGGGAATTGATGCGGGTACCGGTATCATGAAATGCACGGAGAAAGCCATCCCTGAATACGGTCTGGACTACAAGCTCATGATCTCCAGCGGTCCCGCCATGACGGCATTGCTGAAGAAGGCTATCGACAAGAAGGAATGGATCGTTGTGACCGGATGGACCCCGCACTGGATGTTTGATCGCTTCTGTCTGAGAGTGCTGGAAGATTCGAAAAACGTTTATGGGGAGGCCGAGCAAATCCATTCCATTGCCAGGAAAGGATTCAGTAAGGAGCATCCGTTCGTTGCCGCCCTTTTGGGAAACATCCATCTGTCCGATACCGAGATCAGCTCTTTGATGCGGACCATAGAGGAAACCCGTGAGACCGAGACAAGAGCTGTACGCCAGTGGATGGATAAGCATAGGGATTTGATAGACAGCTGGATTCCGGACAAGGAGAAATACAACCGATGAACATTACGCTGGAATGGATGACTTTCAATCCTTTTTTCTTCGTAAGGTGGGTGCTAACTGTCCCGCCATATTTCTGGTAATATTTTGAAAAAGAGTATATACCCTATTATTGTCTTAATGGCATACATTGTATGGATTAAAAGACTGTTTTGCGTAATTCTATGTCTAATATTCATAACAAAAACATGGTTGTATATTCATAATTTTGCATTATCAAAGTTAACATCATAAAACAAGTATGTTTTTCCTAGTAAAACTATCAGTGACAATATGAAACAAGTATGTTTTTTTTTCTTCCTGCTGTCCAGCCTGCAGACCTTCTCACAAAAGGTTGCGTTGAAAAACAACCTTGCCTATGACGCCTTGCTAACACCCAATCTTTCAGTAGAGTTCTCCCTAGGAAAGAAATGGACTCTGGACGCTCAGGTGGGTATGAATTTTTTCTTTTATGAGAATGATGCCACGGCAAATCGTTATAAGACAAGGAAATGGAGTCATTGGCTTGTACAACCGGAGGGAAGATATTGGACTTGTGAAACATTCAACGGCTTATTTTGGGGCATTCATACCCACGGAGGCCAAATGAATGTGGCGGGTATAAATATTCCTTTTATCATTCAGAACCATTCCAGAGAAATGAAAGGGCACCGTTACGAGGGATATTTTTACGGTGGTGGTGTCAGTGCAGGCTATCATTGGATACTGTCCAGCAGATTCAGTGTGGAGGCATCTTTGGGAGTGGGCTATGCACGTGTTAAATATGACAAATTCAGATGTACTTCTTGCGGGAAAAAGATAGGCAAGGGGAAAGCCGATTATCTGGGACCTACAAAGCTTGCAGTTTCGATAGTCTATATGATCAAATGAATGACGAGTCGCGTATATAAACATAAAAAACGTAATTAATGAGACCGATAGATTATTATATAGGAATACTCTCTGTTATGGGATATGTATACTGCTTGCCACTGGCAGGACAAGCAGGGAATAAAGTTGTCAGGGGAGGGAATCCCCGTCTGGAATATACAGATCTGAAAGTCGGACGTAGTACGGACGGGAAAGTGTTTACTGCCTCTTTCAATATAGCAGGATCTGTCAAGCGGTTGGGTGCCCAGGAGATTGTCTATATCTATCCTTCCTTGGTCTCCTCTGACGGCAAAATCAAAACTGATTTCCTTCCCTTGTGTATATCTGGAAGGAAAAGATATAAGGCCGTTATCCGTAGAGAGACTCTGGGTGGTAATCCGGATACATCAGTTCCAGTGAAGGATATCCGCAAGGCCGGAGATTTGAAGGGGACTGGAATTTCTGTTCGGGAAGCATTGTCTTTTGAGCGCTGGATGGCATCCGGATATCTCTCTCTCCGTGAGGAGATGTACGGATGCGCTGAGTGCGGCAGAGGCGTGAGTCAAACGAACATGTCGGTGACCGGGATAGATCTTTTCGAACCGGAAGACTACGAATATAATTTTTATATTCCTGAAAAGGTGGAGACAAAATGTTACGAGGAAGAGTTTGACTGTAAGGTCACTTTTAAATCTGCACGGCACGAACTTCTTCTAGGCTTCGGTAAAAACCGGGAAGAACTGGCCCGTCTGGACAGCTTTGTGTCCAGGGAACTCCGGATAAAAGGGGCTCGCCTCCGTGAGGTGCACATCACCGGGTACGCCTCTCCCGAAGGCGAATCCAACTATAATAGACATTTGTCGGAATGCCGTACTCATGCGCTTTCCTCTCATGTGTTGAGCAAGTATCCGCAGCTCAAGAGTGCTTCCGTATATAGAATAGAAGGAGCTGGCGAAGACTGGGAAGGTTTGAGAAATATCATAAAAGCATCTACTTTGGACTATAAGAATGAGGTTTTGTCTGCCATCGGGAGACATGATACGGATGTGGCCCGTGAAACAGCTATCCGTTCTCTGAATGGGGGAAAAGTCTATACTGATTTGCTATCCACGGTTTATCCTGTCCTGCGCCGCACTGTCTTCCGCATGAGCTTCGATGTACGTCCCTATATGGATGACGAACTGGAGGAAATGTTTATTACCGTTCCCGGGTGCCTGAGCTTGTACGAGATGTGTAGACTGGCACAACTGTATACTGAACAAGGAAAAAATCCGGTAAATATATATAGGAAGGCTTATGAGCAGTTTGCACCTGATCCGTTGGCGACACTTAACTATGCCAATGCGCTTTTAAAGTATGAAAAGGATGCGGATAAGGCTCTGATGATATTGGACACAGTAAAGAGTGACAGCCGTTCTGTTTATCCTATGGCAATTGCCCATAGTATGAAAGGAGACTGGCGGAAGGCGGAGGAATTGCTGAAAAAAGATATGGAACCTTTGGAATGAAAATTCCTTACTTGTATGATGGGGTTAACGAATGAAAAAAGCATTTAATGTATTAATAATTAAATTATTTATTTACTAAACAGTTTAAGTTATGAAAGTAAACAATTTATTTTTAGCAGGGGTTGTAGCCCTAAGTCTGGGCATGACAGCTTGTAATAATGAGGATGTCCCTCCGGTAAACAATCTGGGTGAGGGAACAACATTTGTGGGAATGTACATTTCCACCATGAAGGATGTCTCAACCAGAGCAGTGAATGACAATCAGGAAGATTACGGAGGAAGAACGGAAGAGAGTAAGCTTACAGATTTACAGCTTCTCTCAAATGTCCGCCCACAAGCATGGACGTTAGGAGAGACAGCTGATGAGACAGGCAAGTTTTGGGAAACGCAAACAGCCGGTACATTTAAGGTCGCTCCATGGAAAACGAATTCCGGCCCTCAAGCCATGGCGTTGTTGTTTAACAAGGGTGCCCTTTCCGCTGATATTGCAACAGCCGCGGATCAGACATATGGTAGTACAGCTGCCGCAGTAGACAATATTGCCGCTCTCGCCACAGACAACAAGTTTGTCATGACTTCGAGAGCTGAGCAGAAAACTATTGTTCCCGGCATTACCGAGGATGCTGCCAAAACGGGTACAAGTGAGGCTCAAAATGTATTCTCCTTTGATGTGGAGCGTATCGTGGCACAAGGATTGGTCGCGAAGGATGCTGCTTTGGAAGAAGCAACCGCAGATAAAAAAGGAACGGTTGATCTTGCCGACATCAAGTATACTGCCATCAACGGTGCCGCAAAGACATACCTTTTCCGTAACCATGCGGGAAAGCGTACAATTGGAGATGCCGATGGCCTTTACGATGGCTTTGCATCAGCCATTGATGGATATACCGATTTTAAGGCGGCCAAAGAACCGGAAGGTTCAGCTAAAGAAAATTTGATCCGTTTGGGGAATCTTCTGTCGAAGGACAATCCACAGCGGAATGATCTTGGTATGTATGCAGCTAAAGGCGTTGCAGAAAATGTTAATACTGCTAAAAATGTAGCAGGTATTTATTTTTTGGAAAATTCTGTAAAAAAGGAAGCGCTTACAGCTGAAAATAAAAATTACGGTTACTATCGTCTACCTTATGCCAAGGTTTATGTAACTTATATCCCTAATGAAGTATGGAAGCTTGATGATGATGGAAAAACATTGGTTAAAATGGATAATTATGCAAAAGGAACAACGTTCTATCGGGGAGAAGATGACGGTCTTATCTATGCCAGCAAAGAAGCCGCAAAGAAAAGTAAGTGGAGCCCGGACCAAAAAGCTTATACCTATACAAGTGGAAAATGTGCATATCGTGCGTTATGGAACCGTCAGACTATTACCGCTGATGGAAAGTCGATTGTGAACGCTGACACACGCCGTAATAATACCTATCTGTTGACAATCAAGTCTTTCCAGGGATTGGGTATGCCATGGGATCCTTCTGATCCTAAAGATCCGTATTTGCCAAAACCTGATGATAAGGATGAACCGACAAATCCGGAAAATCCGGATATCGAGAAAGAAGAGACCTACATGCGTGTCGAGGCTAAAGTGCTCCAGTGGAACCTTGTCTCACGTGATGTTATTCTTGAGTAATATTACTATTAAACAGTTGATAAATTCAGCAAACAATTTCTTACACAATTTTAGAGAGGGATGTGGATTTTTTCCCTTCCCTCTCCAATAACCTAAAAGTTTGACTTCAAACTATTAAATAATCCCAACATAAACTATATCAAATGAGATTTAGAAGCGTACATGCTGTCGCATTTATCTTGTTATCGGCTTACTGTCTTATAGGATGTGATTTTGCCGTATTTGATGACTTGGTCAGTTGTCCGCAAGGTGTCAGTTTTCATTTTTATAGGCAAACCCCTTGCGAACAATTTCCCAATTATCCGTCAGATATCAGGCAGGTCCGGGTATTTGCCTTTGATGCCAATGGCGTGCTGGTAGGCGAATTTTCCGACAAGAAAGTACTCCTTTCAGCGGATTATTCCTTGTCTGCCACATTACAGCATACTGGAAAACTTACATTTGTCGCATGGGGTGGCAGTGACCTAGAGTCTTATGATTTTTCAGATTTTCAAGAAGGCGTTACTACCAAGGGGGAAATGCGGGTCGCACTGCGGCTGAAAGACAGACGGACTACTTCAGTCCCCGGATCGCTGTATGTCGGTCTCGCCTCTGTATCGCTGGAGAACCGAGAGGATATGGGGAGTGTGTACGAGCGGGTGACTTTCAATATGCGGGAATTGACATACCGGATACACTTCACAATCAGCTTTATAGGTTCTTCTTTCCTCATGGACGAGGAATTTGTTATCAGGATAGAAGATGACAACGGTGTGTATGATTTCAACGGTCAGATCGCTCTTTGCGAACGCTTTGAGTATGTAACCCAAGCCGTACGTGACACTGGAGGGGCATTGAAAGCGGATTTCACGCTGATGAAACTGGAAGAGGGCAGGAACGCACTCGTATCCCTGATTGATAAGACAACCGGGGAGATTCTTTATACAGCAAATCTGGTGGATGACATCATTATGTTCCAGGGAGATGCGGGTGAGCCGCCGTATAGTCTAGAATGTGACCATGATTTTCCCATAACCCTGAAACTCAAATATGAGAAGGATACATGGATGCTGGTACAAGCTACTGTTCTGGATTGGAATGTCATTTCCCGTCCTATAGAATTGGAAAACTGATATCATGTCAGGATAGGTTTAAGACAAATGCTCCGTGTGATATCAGAAAGGATTTGAGATTATTAACAAAAAACGATAGATAATGAAATACGGAATTGTGATGAGGCTGTTGACGGTGGTCTGCGTAGCGATTGTACAATTGACCGGATGTTCGTCTGATGCGGAAGAGATGGAAAAAGCCATTCCAGATGTTCCCATCCGGATTGTAGCGGAAATGAATAGGGGGGCCGTTACTTCCCGGGCGGCAGAAGCTTCTGCACATTTATTTGGAGAATGGAAGGAGGACTATATTGGTGCAGAAGAATACGAGAAAACTGTCAAGCATATCCTCCTTTTTGCTTACAAGAACATCGGGAACTCCTTGGAAAAAGTCCTTTTCTATTATCCCCAAGGAACGGCCAATCCGCTGGCAGATGTAACTGGAATTGACCGTTTTGAGATGAGAGAGATGGGTGGGGTGAATGCAGGGGATTTCGATATTGTCCTGGATCTGGAGCTGACTGGTGGTAATTATACTTTTGTTTTACTGGTCAATTGCGAGTCTGGATTGAAAAAGATCCGGGAGGAACATACAATTCCTGATCCTAAACGGCTGACAGAGAAAACCGAAATTTTCACATCTGACGATCTAAAAGGAGAAAACCGGAAGTACCTTCCCATGGTAGGCCAATGCAACTTCCGCGTTCCGTACAATACGAGCGGTAATAATAGAGTAACCCTTTCACCCTGCATACTTCTGGAACGTATGCATGCCCGTGTCGAGTTTATTCTTACTACGGTTGATAACGGGGGAAACTACTTGTCTCCTTTATTGCCGTTTTCCAGAGTGACGAAACTCTCTCTGAACAATGAGACCAGCGGTTATTCCGTCCTTCCTTCCGTCGGGGAATACACCGCCACTGGGAATGGTGACCCAGATATCAGAGGAGTCAACTATATGGAAGATCCCCTATTGCTACCGGAAAGGCCCAGTTTCCATGAAGGCGCCAACGAGGGCCCCGGAGAATCCGCTTTTGTGGCCAAATGTAAAGAGAGACTGCTTCCATATACGGGAGAGGCACCTAATTATATTTATGTGGCTCCGGGGGTCTATGGTAAAGGAAAAGAGGGGGCGCTGGCCTTGGTCTTATCCGTCGATTATCGGATGGGAACCCCCGATAAGCCGTATAGGATCGAACTCTATAATCCGGATCTTTCCGAGAATGATAAGGGTTATTACAACATCCGGCGTAATACGGTTTACCGTGTCTTCGCCACACTGAAAGGACCCGGAAATATGGAATATGACATAGTTGTGGACGAATGGAAGGATACGGAGGTGGCTATTCCTTGGTAACAAGGTATGACCAGTCATGCCATCACGAAGAAAAACAGTTTAAAGAATAGATACATATGAGAATCAAACATTACACTTTGATAGTCGCTTTTCTGGCGATATCTATGGGAATCCCTCTCGTGCAAGGGTGCAGTGATCCCTTCGATGAGTATGGAAACGGCGGGACAGAAATGCCTGTCAGGGACGGCTGGACGTCTGTCAGCATGTCTGTCGAAGGACTTGGTCTTCGAAATCCCCTGACACGGTCCCTTACACCGGAGGGGGAGAATTCCACGGCAGCGGAGAGGATTAGGGTACTTGTGTTTGACAAGGACAACAAGTTTTCATATGAGGCCAAAGTGACCTCCTATATTCCTTCCGGTAATCCGGCTGACAAGAAAGACAAGGGTACCATGACCTTGTTGGCGAAAAATACTCCTTCAGGCGATACCAGTACATTCGTGATGCTGGCCAATGTCACCCGGTCAGCTAATACAGACGCAGACGGACTGGCTGGAAAGACACGGGAGGAAGTCATGCAACTTTTCACTTTCTCCATGCCGGACAAGGGGGTATGGAAAGACGGGGAGTTGCCGATGTGGGGTGCCTCGGACCCAGTCAGGGTGGATCACAGTGCCGGTGCCGTTCCCAAACTTGGAACTGTCTATCTGGTCCGTGCCGTGGCACGTGTGGATGTGGGACTTAACTTGAGCAACATATCGGAAGGGGCTTCTACATTCGACGAGAAAGCCGGAGGGATTGAAGGGATAACGCTGACTAAAGTATTTTTTTATAATACCAATACGACGGGACGGGTCTCTCCGTTCGAGAACGGGATTTACTGGGATGAGGCCAATAGAAAGGCGAAACAGCCTTCTATTCCTGATCCGGCTCCGGCTGTGACAGGAAAGATTGATAGAACATCTTCCATAGTGGATGAGAAAATCTTGTTACGTGAGGTATATGTTCCGGAGGCGGTCAATGCGCCGACGGCTGCCACGCAAGGAGCCAACGGAGAAACTCTTCCTGAGAATAATACGGAAAATTACTTGAAACGTCCTTATATCGTTGTCGGACTGACCGGTGCAGATAAGAGCCGTCCTGACAAGGAAACTTTCTTCCGGATAGACTACCTGAAACGTACCGGAGCCGAGGCTGATGCGACATACGAGTACCTTCCCTTGCTGCGTAACTACCGTTATCTGGTGAATATCAAGGCTGTAGGTGGTCCGGGATTCGATACGGAAGAGGATGCTAGGAAAGGACCGGCCGCCAACATCATGTATAATGTTGTGGTATGGAATGAGTCCATGATGTCTGATGTATTGTATGACGGGCAATATATGCTGGGAGTCAGCGCTGACCATTTCACTTTTTATAGGGAGGGAGGCAGCCTAACGGCAAAAGTGCAGACTTCTTGGCCGGAGGGGTTCACGATAGAGGGACTGCCTGCATGGATCGGTTATTCTATAAAACCTTCGGATCCAGATAAGACCGCACCGACCGATGAGAAAACCGTGACCTTTACGGTCACAGAACATGTGGATGCATCCCGAATGTGGCCGGAAAAGCCGGAAGATGCCCAGGATGCGCTGAAAGCCGCTTATGTGAAGGCGGGGCGTATGAAATGGTTTCTTGGCTTTGAACAGTCTAAGGATATCAATGTCACCTTACAGATTTTTGCGGACGAGGCCTGCAGCCGACCGCTGGAGTTTATTGAGGTCAATCAGTATGGCGAGAGCTATGGGCAGGCGGATAAGGTGATAACGAAAGACGGGCGGACGCTTACGGCGGAAGAGGCAGGTGCCAGGGTTACTTTCTATGTAAAGACAGAACCGCATGATTTGGAACCCGTTTCCCATGCTGAAGCTGCCAATCCGTTCAAGATAGAGAAAGCGGGTCAACTTGCCGGGGGAATATGGAAGTACACGGTGACGGCTCCCGACATTACAGGAAATACGGAGTATTTCGATAATTTCAATACCACTTATACTTTGACCGTCACACATGTGGGAACCGGCAAAAGTGCGTCGGGGAAACTCAGCCTCCTGCAGAAGGAATATAATGCCATCCCCTTCTTTGACAAATTCCTGCATCAGTCATTGCTGGTATCTAGTAACAGTATCTATCTGATGGATGGCAAACAGAAACAATATTATGTCAAAGCCAACAGCGAATACAAAATTGAGTTGGTTTCGGCTTTGTCTGACAACAATGCTGGTAATGTGATAGAAGACTTTATGCTTTTCTATGAGAAGGATCCTTCCCTTTCGGGAAAACCTGTGCCTTTCATAGCTGTTGACGATATGGCGTCTCCGCGTCTTTACTCCGGTAAGGCGAAATTCAAGATTTATTCCCCTGATGGTCTTTTTCCGGAAAGAGAATTTGAGTTGGAGCTGGTTTCCGGAATTGTGCAGCCTGAAGCGAATACATATATGCTTAAAGCGGGAGCAAAGCAAGGGATCTTTATTCCTGTTTCCCGGGTAAATACTGCCTATGAGTATTACAAAAAGCTTCTGGATCATGACGCTGTTTTAAGTGATAAGCAGGGACTTCCCGGTAGCAAAGAGGATTTCATGTTGAATAAGTTGGATGCAGATGATGATTGGAGAGTCAATATCGTGTGGACGGACATTAAAGAGGCTGGCGGACATAATGATATAGAAAAAGCGGGACTCAGTGAATTGTCCGAACAGGGAGGTTCCGGTCCGGGATCATATATTTATGTCAAGCCAAGGCAGACTCCGGGAAATGTGTTGATAGAAATTAAATCTGGAAAGATCAAGGGGAATCCGACACTCTGGTCCTGGCATATCTGGATTGTTGACAAGTATCCGACAGTCTTGGATGTTGCGAGTCAGGGAGGTGATGGTCCGAAAACGGTTCAATTGATGTCGCATCTGTTGGGAGCATACGAAAGGGTCCAATCACAGTATAGTGCAGATGCATATAGGGAATTTGGTATGCAATATCAATGGGGCAGGAAAGACCCGTTCCCGGCACATGATATTCGTATCAATAAAAACTTTTATGACGGCAGTGGCAAGCTATTTGATTTCCTTTGGGAACAGAGAGGAAATGATGTGGATTATGGAAAAACAGATGCTCAGCAAGCGAGAGGGGCTGCTCTTACGATGAAACAGAGCATCGAACATCCAAACGCTATCGTCTCCCATCAAAGTTTCTGGCAGTATGAATGTTTCCCGCATGGGCTGGTTAATTATTTCAATGGTCGCTGGGTGTTTCTATATCCATGGAACCAGCCTTCCCAGACAGGGAATCCGGAGGATGTAGGCGGGAAAACCGTATTTGACCCTTCTCCTTACGGATTCCGGATTATGTCGCAGAAAGAGGCTGTAACTTTGAGGTTTGCATATTATTATGCAAGTCGTTCCGGCCTTAACACACCGCTGCCTGGAAGTATTTATGACGGCAGTTTTACAGATGGCAAGTCTGGGGGTAATGAAGTCATTTTCGCCGTGGCACAAGCCAGAAGCGATACTCATGCAGGGCGTTATCTGCTTAATTCCACTGGAGGTCCTGCCGGTTGGGCGCCTACTTCCAATACAAGCGCTGTTTACAGGCGTTGCATGACCTATTCCGTACGTCCGGTCATTGATCCGGATGTGCAGGAAGACTACAAAAAGTATTTGCCAGAATAAGTCATACTCCGTGTGAGCTTTTGCTTGCACGGAGTAAAAAATCTTGTTGTATTTTTCTGTAGCGTATCATATTTTGGTGTCTTTTTATAGTCATATATTCACGAAATAAATATTGTGAGAACTTTGTTTCATATCACTTTTACACGAGCGTTTGGTAACTCAGAGACATATTTTATGAATACTGTTTTAGGAATCGGTATACCATCGGATGGTAGTCAGTCATAAAAATGCATGGTCTTATAACCTCCAAAACTCTTTATGTCCCAATGACCTATCAAAGACC
>OODJ01001867.1_pt1 | contig 15256 bp, 11 predicted proteins | sample 1671611 | NCBI WGS metagenome assembly OODJ01 (sample SAMN06348174, study PRJEB24527) | human gut metagenome | biome: human gut; feature: ankylosing spondylitis patient; material: feces | host: Homo sapiens | place: China | collected 2015-10 | reverse complement strand
TCACGTTTCCCGAACATCCCCGTGCTGTCCTGCATGCCGACTATCAGCCGAAGTTGCTCAATTCGTTCGAAGAGAAATTGAAACATTTGGCTTCCACCGGGATCGACTATTGTATCGTGCTGGACTTCACCCTCGAACTATCCCGCCTGACGGCAAAAGAGTTTATCACTACCGTATTGGCAGACCGGTTGCATGTGGACACGTTGCTGATCGGCTACGACCACCGTTTCGGGCATAACCGCGAGGATGGCTTCGAGCAGTATGTAACCTATGGCGAAACTTGCGGCATCCGGGTTATCAAGGCTTCGCAATACAGCGAAGGAGAGGCGGCCGTCAGTTCTTCCGAAATACGGAAACTCCTTGCGGAATGCCGGGTGGAGGAGGCGGCTCATCTGCTGACTTATCCTTACGGGCTGAAGGGAAGCATCGTCAGCGGTTATAAGGTCGGTCGGAAATTAGGTTTCCCGACCGCCAATATCCAAGTGGACGAGCCTTTCAAGATCATTCCGGGCATCGGCGTATATGCCGTTCGGGTATATCTGAACGGACAGCGTTACAAGGGAATGCTGTACATCGGTAACCGCCCGACCCTGGACAACGGGGACAACATCACGCTGGAAGTAAACATCCTCAACTTCTCAGGCGACATCTACAATAACGAAATAACAGTCACGTTCATACAACACGTACGAGGCGACATCAAATTCGACACCCTCGACCAGCTGATCGACCAACTGAAAAAAGACAGGGAGACGGTGGATAGAATATTAACGGAATAAAACATAATCATGTACTACGACGCAATAGACCTATTAAAAGGGATGATTTCACGTCCTTCTTTCAGCAGGGAGGAGGGAGAAACGGCTGATTTTCTCAAGCAGAGCTGGGAAAAAGCAGGGTATAAGGTGAACCGCAAAGGGAATAATCTGTGGCTGATCGCTCCCGGTTTTGATCTGGACAAACCAACTCTGCTGCTCAACTCCCATATCGACACTGTCAAGCCGGCTTCGGGCTGGACGAAAGATCCGTTCAATCCGGAGGAGACGGAAGACGAGCGTCTGTACGGCCTTGGCAGCAATGATGCCGGCGCGAGCGTAGTCTCTCTTTATGAAGCATTCAGGGTGTTATCAGGGAAGGAACAACCCTACAACCTGATCTTCCTAGCTTCATGCGAAGAAGAAGTTTCCGGCAAGAACGGGCTGGAAAGCGCTCTTGCCGACCTTCCTCCTATCGCATTCGCCGTTGTCGGCGAACCGACCGGCATGCAACCGGCCGTAGCCGAAAAAGGGTTGATGGTCCTGGACTGTGTCAGCACCGGCAAGGCAGGACATGCCGCCCGGAACGAGGGGATCAATGCGATCACGCTTGCGATGAAAGACATCGAATGGTTCAACACCTATCAGTTCCCGGAAAAAAGCGATTTCCTCGGACCGGTGAAAATGAGCGTCACGATTATCCACGCCGGGACACAGCACAATGTCGTTCCGGACCGCTGCGAATTCACCGTCGATATCCGGACAAACGAATTCTATCCCAACGAAAAACTGTTCGAACTGATCAAATCGCAGGTCGGCTGCGAAATAAAAGCCCGCAGCTTCCGCCTCAACTCCACCCGTACAGATTTGCAACATCCGTTCGTACGCCGTGCCGTCATGATGGGAAAAGAGCCTTTCGGTTCGCCTACTTTGAGCGACCAGGCCCTCATGCACTTCCCTTCCGTGAAGATCGGACCGGGAAACTCCGCCCGTTCCCATGCAGCCGACGAATATATCGGCCTGATGGAGATACGGGAAGCAATCGATATGTATATCAAGCTGCTCGACCAATTGACGATTGACAATTGAAAAAGAGCAAGATCATTCTACCGCATCCTCTCTTTCTTCAAACTTTCAATTAATATGAGGGACCTCTTCACAACCATCGGCACACGTTACCTAATCGCCATCCTGAACTTGGCACTGATCTTTATCAATGCCAAGGTATTGGGTGTCGAAGGAGTCGGACTGGTCGGGCTGATTCTGGCGATAGTAGGAATCGCCACCATGTTCTGCGGAATATTGGCGGGAAATACGATCGTCTATTTCATGAACCGCTATTCCATGCAAGCCGTATTTTTACCCTCTTACTGCTGGACACCCGCCGGAGCTGGCATCGCTTGCGGCAGCATGGCCATCCTCGGAGTGCTTCCCGAAGGGCACGCTCTTGATATTTATATTCTTTCCACCCTGACCTCCCTCGTTGCCGCAAACTCCCGTTTCCTGTTGGGAAAGAATCAGATTTTTGGGTTCAACCTGACCTTTGTCTTGCAAGGAGGATTACTATTTTTTGTCTTATTATTCCTTTATTACGGATTGAAGATACAGAACGTAACCGCTTACCTGTGGGGAATGTATTTCACAAACGGTATCGCGTTTCTCGTCAGCCTTTTCCTACTCCTGCCGTTTCTAAACAAAAAAGAGGCAGATCCCCGGAAGGGACGCTCCCAATACGCTCTTTTGAAAGAGATGTTTGCTTACGGGCTTTGGGGAAGTGCGGACAATATTGCCGAGATCCTGACTACCCGCCTCAACTATTTCCTGATCCAACGGTTTGCCGGGTTAGGAAGCGTCGGACTGCTGGATGCGGGAACCAAGATTTCCGAGAGCGTCTGGCATATCAATCGCAGCATCGGCTTTATCACATACAGCCGCGTTGCCCGGACACATAAACCCGGCGAGCAAAAACAAATCACGCTCCGGTTCTTCAAACTAACTTTTTGTGCCATCACACTTGCGACCGGCTGCATTCTTCTGATACCGGAATGGATCTATACGGATTATCTGTTCAGTGCCGAGTTCGTAGGGATGCACAACGTCATAACAGGGTTGTCGGCCGGAATCATAGCACTGGCCTGCAACAGCATACTATGCCAATATTTTACCGGAAGCGGCAAAATACGTTACAGCACGGGCAGTTCTTTTGTCGGTTTGATAAGCCTGCTTGTTTCGGGCTACCTGCTGATCCCGCACTACGGAGTGTTCGGATCGGCCATCAGTTCCAGTATCGCATTCAGCACCATGCTGGCATTCTCCATGATTATTTTCTGCAGGAAAACAGGAACTCGCCCAAAGGACTTTCTGATCAATAAAGAGGATGTGAGGTTCGCACTCCGGAAACTCCGGTTGACACATGACGACGATCAGCCCTGACACACCTGCTACATCTGTCGTGACGCGCCCCCGGTCAGCCTCAATGCGCCTTTTCGTCAATCCAGCCACGGAGCCGGATTCAGTTTCGTCTTTTCTTTCCAAAGCTGGAAATGAAGGATCGTGGCATTGCCGTCCTCTGTATCGGTAAAGATCTTTCCGATCGCCTGGCGGGGACTCACCTTATCGCCTGCCTTCACATAGACCTGGCTCAAGTTGCTATATACCGTCAAATAGTTACCATGGCGGACAATGACCGAATTGTTATATCCCGGAACAACGAACACACGCGTCACCTCACCATTGAACACGGCGCGGGCATCCGTACCCGGAGCGGTCTGGATGTCTATACCGCTGTTATTCGTACGGACATACTTCAATTCCTGGTGCTGCTGTTCGCCGAAGGCAGCGACAATCGTATGGCGGCCGGACACAGGATAAGGCAAACGCCCCTTATTGCTTGCAAAATCATCGGATAAGCGCTTCTCGGCCTTTGTCATGGCATACCCGCCTTTGGTGTCGGCGACACGTTCTTCGCGGACCGGCTCCGTCTCCGGTTTTGTTTCAGGGACTTTCTTTCCTGAAGCAGCTGCCTTTTCACGTGCCAAACGGTTCCTTTCAGCACGGGCCGCCCGTTCGCGGGCAGCTTTGGCTTCGGCTTCGGCGCGGGCGATTTCTTCGGCTATCTGCTTTTCGATCTGGCGGTTCAAAGCATCAGCCTGCTTCTTCTTCTTTTTCAGGTCGGCCTGCAACTGCTTTTGTTTCTTGTTTAACTGCTGCACCTCCTCTTTCTGGCTCGATTCCTCGGTCTGGAGCTTACGGCTTTCATCCTCCCGCGCACCCAATAAAGTGTTTTTCTCGGCACGCGTCTTTTCCAGTTCTTTCTGCTTGCCGACAATTTCCTTCTGCTTACCGATAATTTCGGAAGCCTGCTTCTTCTGCCAGTCGGCATACTCGCGAAGGTAACGCATACGGCGAAGGGACTGGGCAAAATTGTCGGCGGAAAGGATAAACAACAACTTATCCTGCGAACTGCGGCGTTTGTATATGCTTTGAACCGATTTCCCGTAATTCTGCCGCTTATTCCCCAACTCTTTTTCCAATTGGGAAATGTTCCGGCGGGAAGCGGCTATCTGCTTGTCTATTTCCCCGATCTCCTGATTCAGGAGGCTGATGACCTGTTTGCGGGAAAGGATCTGTTTGGAGAGCAGGTTCAACCGGTTCAGCGAGTTACGCGCCGTCTGCCGCGTCTCGTCCAATAGCTGGCTGGTCATCTCGATCTCGGCAAGTGCGGCTTTACGCTGCTTTTCGAGTTCGCGTACTCTTGCCGAGTTCTGTGCGGAAACAGAACCGACCGACAGCATGAATATGACGAACCAGAAGTATCTCATCTTACATTTTATTACTACTCAACGATTTGATGATCTGAGACAACGTGATACGTTTATATTTGGCAGGAATGGAAAAATCCATTTTCACCGGGACATCCGTCTGCATGCGGGAGAAATGCAACGTGACTCCTCCTTGCGAAGCGCCATCCTCATCACCTGCACATCCATTCTCATCGGGAAAGGCTGTCCGTCTGCCAAGCGAAAATCAGCATAATCCCATTGCAAGGCGTAACGGTCCGAAGGTTCGGAAATACAGGTTGAGAGAATCTTCTCCTCCCCGTCCGCCATAAAGGTGTACAGCAACCCCATCACGTCTTTTACCTGTATTTCGGCTGCGGGCCCGTCCTGCTTCAGCTTAAAGCGGTTGTACAGCTTCGGGCTGATCCCCTGCTGTCCGGGAAGGAACAGACGGTTGGTGAAAAGTGCCTGCAGATTATAAAAATTGAACTCGATCGGTGTCTGCCCTTTCAGGTTGGCATAATTGTCAGCCACATAGCGCTTGTTCATACGGTCGATCACCTTTACGCTGTCCACACTGATCTCGGCGCGGAAAACCTCGATACCTAAAAAGGGTTGCACGGACAACTGGAAAGCACTGTCTTTTACCATCTTCAGATCCACACGCGAACTCATATTGTTGCCCGGCAAGTTCAAGTCCACGTTCAGGCGTGCAGTCAGGGTTTCATACTTGAACGCCTGCTCCTGCATAAGCGTAAAGAACTCGTTATGCGCTTTCGCCCCGCCCGCTTCGACCGTACCGACTTTCTTGGTCGATTTACAACCTGTGAACGACAGGGCGATAAAAAAGACCAGCGCAAAGGCAAGGCTTATCTTATTCATTCTTGACCTCCTCTTCTATATAGGTTCCCTCTGCGATCTTGCGATCCAGCACATCGCTTTCTTTTCCCATCTCCTTCGCTTTCTTCCATTGTTCAAGCGCCTTTTCCTTATCGCCGCTCATGAAGAGGATATCGCCGTAATGGTCTACCAGCTCGGAGCTTTTGGTCGTATCGTTGGCAAGCGCGCTCTCTATGTATATCTTGGCAAGCGTATAGTTTCCCTGTACAAAGAATATCCAGGCATACGTATCGAGATATGTCGAATTGTTCGGTTCCAGTTTGACTGCCAATGCACTCATCCGTTCCGCCTTTTTCAGATCTTTCTTTTCCAGCGAGAGGAAATAGGCGTAATTATTGAGGACGACCACGTTCTTGTCGTTGTACTTCAACGCTTCATCATACGCTTTATAGGCTTCCGGCATATTCTTGATCTGATAGTAGATATCGCCTATCTGTCCGTAAAAATCAGACTTCAACCCGACGTTCGTCTCCGGGATAATCTCCAGGCCGGCTTTGTATGTATCCAGTGCATCCTGATACTTTTCCTGCTGGAAATAAGCGATCCCAAGATAAAAGTAATACTCCGGTGCATCGGGGAAAAGCTCCTGGCAACGGGTACAGATACGGATCACTTCGGGAATGTCTTCCGACTTCAACGCCAGATTCAAGAGTTGTTGCCAGGCAGCAGCATTCGAAGGTTCCATCTCGGTAATCAGCTGAAACTGGAAACGGGCCTCATCAGTCTTCCCCTGCGCAACCAGCAGACTGCCGTACATCTGTTTCAGATCGGTATCTTCCGGATGCTGTTCCAGTAATGTCTGGAAAAGGGCATTCGCACTCTCGGTCCCCTTCTTCGTCTGCTGCAGTTTGAGAATATAACGGGACAGAATACCGACTTTCGTCTCGACATCCAATTTCTCGTTCACTAATGCATTGCGTATCTGCGTCTCGGCGGCGTCCTTATTACCGACGACTTCATAATAGTTCGCCATAGAGACAATGTAATAGGGACTTTCCGGATCGATTTCGTGTGCTTTCTGATAATATTTCAACGCTTTGACCGTATCATTCTTTTCCAAGTGGAGATCCCCCAAAATGATCTGATAGCGGGATTCCATCGGGAATTTGGCGGCAAGCTTTTCCACCTCTTTGAACGCGTTATCGTTCTGCTCCAACGCATTATACAATTTATATTTCTGCATGGAAAGCGCCTCGCTCATGCCTATGGACGATTCGAGGGCGTCATAAGCATCGATCGCCTTCCCGATTTCACCTTCCTGCGTAAGCGCATCCGCCAAGTAATAGTTCAACTCCGGTTTTCCGGGATAATCTTTTACAAGCTTCTCATACTCGTCCGACGCCTCGCCGAACATACCGAGGTTGCGGCTCATTGTCGCCAACGCCAGCCGGTAGGTAAAATTATCGGAACTGTAAGCCACCGCACGCCGCAACATCTCCAGCGACTTTTCCGGACGGTTCAGCTGGGCATAAAACGAAGAAAGTTCGTATAAGACGGCCGAGGCGGTCGAATCGATCGCCAGACAATGGTTAAAGGCATCATAAGCGGCATCGAATTTCCCGGCTGCCTTCAGGTTCAGCCCTTCGTAGAAGAAGTAATCGAATTTCCGCTGATCCCCGGCACTCACTTGATTCGGCTTCGACGATATTTCCACCTTCGCCTCCTGATCCTGCGCCCTCAACGATTGCGGACTCCCGATCAGGAATAACAGAAAAGATATCGAGATCAGAGACTTTAGCATCCCTCCCATATTTTTTAATTCTTAATTCTTAATTTTTAATTATCTCCCCGTGTGACCGAAGCCGCCGGCTCCCCGTTCGGTGTCGTCCAGCACTTCCACCGGCTGCCAGACGACCTGGCTGTGAGCCGTGATCACCATCTGGCAGATACGCTCCCCGTCATTGACGGTAAACGGTTCGGAAGAGAGGTTTATCAGGATTATGCCGATCTCGCCGCGATAGTCCGCATCGATAGTACCCGGCGTGTTCAGCAATGTGATGCCATACTTCAATGCCAGGCCGCTACGGGGGCGCATCTGTGCCTCATAGCCTTCCGGCAACGCGATATATAATCCGGTCGGTATCAGTTTCCGTTCAAGGGGTTTCAAAACTACCGGTTCCGCCAGATTTGCACGAATGTCCATTCCTGCCGACAGCGGAGTCGCGTATCCCGGCAGCGGATGGTGTGACTTATTTATGATCTTTACTTCCATAAACTCTTTTATTTCCGGGCAAATTTACATAAATATCCCTGATTACCATCTCCTGGAAGTTCCATTATTCTTTAAATTATACTAAGTACACCTATATGCATCCACACCGGAGTGTTTTGGCTCCCTTATGATGCTTTTTCTTCAAAACAAGCAAGAAAAGTACCGAAAACAAGCAGAAATGATCACAGACATCCCCATCTTGCACCTTTCAACATCCGGATGTATGGGGCGGTTACACCCGGATGTTTCTGCTCCAGACACCCGAATGTATGGAAACAAAACATACCAACTAATTGATTAATCTATGCTTATATTGCAAAACAAAGACTATGACTTTCAGAAAACCGGTGATACATAAGTGATAGACAAATATGGCATCTATCACTCCTACGCACCATGATTATCAAAACCCGCATGGTAAAGTGTGATAGAGTGACAGAGGATTCCGCAAAAACAAGTTCTGCAACCAAGCCCTGTCTCTCTTATTCTCCTACCTTTATTTCCACGATTGCATCCGGCAGGCCTTCCGCCGTAGCTTTCAACCGGATGGTGCCTGCCTTGCCCGTGTTTTGTATGACCGCCATTGCTTTTCCGTAGAAAGCGTGGCGTTCCGGTTTCTTAAGGCTGACGGGATCATTCTGATCTCCGTTATCTGTCCCGGCGATAAAGCCGTCCCCCTCAACCGTAAAGCGAAGCAGGTTGTCGGCATACGGCACCAAGTTTCCGTCTTTGTCCTGTATTTCCACGGTCACGAATGAAAGATCCGTGCCATCGGCGTGCAAGGCGGAACGATCGGGGATCAGCATGATCCGGGCAGGCTCGCCGGCCGTACGGATTTCACGTGTAAGCACTTCCTTACCGTCCTTACGGGAAACGGCTTTCAACGTACCCGGCGTAAAAGGAACCCGCCAGCAGACATGGAAAGCATCGTCCGGCTTGCTCTTGACACCCAGGCTCTCGCCGTTCAGGAAAAGCTCCACTTCGTCCGCCTGGTTATAGTAGGCCCAGATATCGACAGTCTCTCCCTTTTTCCAGTTCCAGTGCGGGAAAAGGTGAAGAACCGGCGTGTCGGTCCATTCGCTCTGGTACATATAATAGACATCTTTCGGAATACCTGCCAAGTCGACAATACCGAAGAAACTGCTACGGCTCGGCCACCAGTAAGGTGTCGGTTCACCCAGATAGTCAAAGCCCATCCAGATAAACATACCTGAAACATAAGGCAACCGTTTGACTTCCCGCCAAGTCACCTCATGGGTCGAGCCCCAAGGTACATGGCAGTTGTCATAAGCCGAGCAAAGGTGTTCGGGACGATCGAACCGTTCCCGCCAGGTGTTCGGCCAGACATACATCGAATCGGAGGGCATCTGGTAGTAGCCGCGTGTCATCAGGGCGGAAGTAGACTCGCTTACAATTAACGTCTTGCCCGGAAAATTCTGCGGAAACGGTTCGTAATTCTTTTCGTGATAGTTGAATCCCAATACATCCAATGCATTCGAACGAAAGATCAGGTTACCCGGTGTCGCCTCGTTGTTGGCTGCAGTGACAGGGCGCGTCTTATCCAGGCGCTTGACGATCGCCGCCAGCGAATGGGCGATCAATCCCTGTACGCTCATGGCGGTATCGGACAAGATCTTGTCATCCACCGGATGGCCTGCATTGAGGATCAGGTTGGCGGCTTCGAGACTGAGGGTGTCGGCATCGGCATGTTGCCATTGCTCCAGTACTTCGTTTCCAATGCTCCACATAAAGACGGACGGATGGTTACGGTCGCGCAGGACCTGGTCTGTCAAGTCTTTTTCATGCCATTCGTCAAAATACTGGGCATAGTCGTACGGTGATTTCCGTTTCCGCCACATATCGAAAGCCTCGTCCTGTACCAGCAATCCGATCCGGTCACAGATGTCGAGCAGTTCGGGTGCCGGCGGGTTATGGCTGGTGCGGACGGCATTGGCACCCATGTCTTTCATCATTTGCAGTTGACGTTCGAGCGCCCTCGGATTGACCGCGCTTCCGAGGCATCCCAAGTCATGATGCAGGCAGACGCCCAATATTTTGGTCGGTTCTCCGTTCAAGGAGAATCCCGTATGCTCGTCCCAATCGAATTTGCGTATGCCGAATGTGGTTCGATAGCGATCCGTCAATTTATTGCCGACTCTCACCTCGGTTATGGCGGTGTACAGATAAGGATTCCGGACGCTCCATAGTTCAGGATAGAACATTTCTATCGTGTGTGTAACGATTTTCTTCCCTCCTGCGGCTATCTCGGCCGGGGAGGATATCCGGTAGAGGGTCTTTCCTTCCTTGTCTTGTATCAGGGTAGAAACTTCCACGGTCACATCGGATGCCTCGTTTTTCAAAGTCGTTTCAATCTCGACCGTACTCTTGTCCGCATTCATGACCGGAGTAGTGATGTTTGTCCCCCAATTGTCCACATGGACTTGTCCGGTTTTCACCAACCATACATTCCGGTAAATGCCGGACCCTGAATACCAACGGGAATTAGGCTGGTCGCTGTTATCGGCCTGGACAACCAAGACATTCTCCTCCTTTCCATAATTCAGATACGGTGTCAGATCATAACGGAACGAAACATATCCGTTGGGACGAAAACCTAGCAAATGTCCGTTCAGCCAGACTCTACTGTTCCGGTAAACGCCGTCGAAATCAATATAGATCACTTTTCCCTTGTCGCTTTCAGGCAGTTTGAAGTGTTTCCGGTACCACCCCATTCCACCGGGCAGCGCACCGCCTCCGGGAGTTGCCGGGTTATCGAGAGAAAAATCCGCCTCGATGCTCCAGTCGTGAGGCAAGTTCAGGACTCGCCAATTGCTGTCATCCGTATCGGGAGCGGACGCATTGGCTTGTTTTTCAGTCAGGGCAAAGCGCCATTCTTGGTTGAAAGAGATTCTTTCACGCCCTTTTTCCCGTGTGGCACATGCAGTAAGGAACAGACAGACCAAGGCAAATACGGATAGTCTCATACGTGTACAGTTAACTCGTTTATATTATACAAAGGTAATACAAAAGAGACTAAAAAATGAGGGAAGAACATACAAAATAAAGGGGTATATCGTTATAATATCATACATTTGTAGGGATGAACCCGGTTTGTTCATCTTCAAAAAAGAAAGATAAAACTATGGCAGCAAAGAAAGAGTGCTTTGGGCAGACGATGAGATAGATTTGTTAAAGCCCCACATCCTTTTCCTGCAGGACAAGGGATATGAAGTGATTCCGGTAATCAGCGGGCAGGACGCCATCGAATGCTGTAAGGAAGAATCGTTCGACATTATTTTTCTGGACGAGAATATGCCGGGGCTTACCGGATTGGAAACATTGGCGCAGATCAAGGCGATCAATCCCGATGTCCCTGTCGTCATGGTGACCAAGAGCGAGGAAGAAAGCATCATGAACCAGGCTATCGGTAACAAGATCGCCGATTACCTGATCAAACCGGTCAATCCGAACCAGCTGCTCTTGTCTATCAAGAAGAATGTCCACAAGAACGTAATCATATCCGAAACAACGACTGTCGGCTATCAGCAGGAGTTTGGGCGTATCGGCATGCAGATCAACGACTCACTGACAACCGATGACTGGATGGAGGTATACAAGAAGCTCGTCTATTGGGAAATCGAATTGGAAAACAGCCAAGTTCCGATGACCGACATGCTGCGCATGCAGAAACAGGAAGCAAACAACGCATTCGGTAAATTTGTCAAAAAGAATTACGTGGACTGGATTCAGCATCCTGAAATCCGTCCGCTGATGAGCCCGGATTTGTTTAAAAAGAAAGTATTCCCGATGCTCGACAACGGGGATAAGGTATTCTTCATCCTGATCGATAATTTCCGTCTCGACCAGTGGCGCGAAGTAAAAGATCTGCTTGCCGAATACTATACGTTCGACGAAAGCCTGTACTACAGCATCCTTCCGACCGCCACACAATATGCCCGCAACTCGATCTTCTCCGGGCTGATGCCCTTGCAGATCGAAAAGATGTTTCCGGAACTTTGGGTGGACGAGGACAGCGAGGAAGGGAAAAACCTGAATGAAGCACCGCTTATCCAAACGCAGATCGAGCGGTTCCGTAAGAAATATACGTTCTCCTACCATAAGGTACATGATTCGCAGTATAACGACAAATTGCTGAATATCGTTCCTTCCCTCCTTCATAACCAGCTGAATGTGGTGGTACTGAACTTTGTCGATATGCTGTCCCACGCCCGTACCGAAAACAAGATGATCCGCGAACTGGCCCAGAGCGAAGCGGCCTATCGCAGCCTGACACGCTCCTGGTTCCAGCATTCGGGCACGCTGGAACTTTTCAAGCGTATCGCCGGAAAAGGGTATAAAGTGATCGTTACGACCGACCACGGTACTATCCGCGTCGATAATCCGGAGAAAGTGATAGGTGATAAGAATACAAATACCAACCTGCGCTATAAGGTGGGCAAGAACTTGAATTATAATCCGAAGGACGTGTTTGACATCCGCTTTCCCGACAAAGCGGGGTTACCTTCCCCAAACCTGAGCAGCAAATATATCTTTGCGATGAACAACGATTTTTTCGCTTATCCGAACAACTATAACTATTACGTTTCTTATTATAAGAATACATTCCAGCACGGTGGTATTTCAATGGAGGAAATGTTGGTTCCTTTCATCACGATGACGGTAAAATGATTGACAACTGCAAAATAATTGGCAATTGGCAATTGTTAATTGCCAATTGTTTTAACTTTGCAACCATAAACACCAATTGCCGGTTGCCAATTCTCTTTCTCTCTGAATTGGCAATTGTCAATTGCCAATTATCAAAGCTATGCGTACAATTAAAATCGAAAGTTTAGATACGATCCGCCAAGCAGCCAAAGAGTTTATTGCCGGGATGGACGATCGTACCGTATTCGCATTCCGAGGGAATATGGGAGCAGGGAAAACGACTTTCATCAAGGCTATCTGTGAAGAGTTAGGCGTGGAGGATGTCATCAACAGCCCAACGTTCGCCATTATCAACGAATATCGAAACCGGTGAGCTGATCTATCATTTTGACTTCTACCGCATCAACAAACCTAGTGAAGCGGAAGATATAGGCACGGAAGATTATTTCTATAGCGGTGCCCTCTGCTTTATCGAATGGCCGGAAAAGATCGAAGATTTATTGCCGGGTGACGTCGTGGAAGTTGCCATCACAGAGAACCCTGACGGTTCCCGCACCGTAGAAGTGAAATAAGATGGAACCTACCGAATATTTTATCCTGATACTCTTTATCGCATTAGGGATATTCTCGGTTATCGCTGCGATCCTGAATCTCGACTGGTATTTCCAGACCAGCGGAGCCATGACATTCGTCAGGTGGCTAGGACGCAAAGGCGCCCGTATTTTCTATGCTCTTTTGGGATTAGGATTGATTGCTTGTGGAGTGGCAGGACTTATCTTCTGGAATTGATAACGGGCAATTGACCAGTGACAATTCGAAATGTAACGAACCGGCCAAAGGTCGAACAAAATTGTCAATGGTCAATTGTTCAGACCAGTGCAAAGTCCAGCTGTTTCCTTTCCAGGTTAGCTTGTGCTACTTTTACAGTGATGGCATCTCCTAACCGGTAAATGCGCTTTGTTCTACGACCGAGCAGGCAATAGTTCTTGTCGTCAAACTCGTAATAGTCGTCATCGAGGTCACGGATCGGGACAAGCCCTTCACATTTGTTATCATTCAGCTCCACATACAATCCCCATTCGGTGACACCGGATACGACACCATCGAACACCTGTCCCAATTTATCTTTCATAAACTCGACCTGCTTGTACTTGATGGACGAACGTTCGGCATTTGAAGCCACCATTTCCATCTCGGAGCAATGTTTACAATACTCTTCATATTTGTTCTTTATCACACTACGGCCACCTGCCAGATAGCGTTCCAGCAAACGGTGCACCATCATATCAGGATAACGGCGGATAGGAGAAGTGAAGTGTGTATAATAATCCATTGCCAACCCGTAGTGACCGATATTATCCGTCGTATAGTGGGCTTTCTGCATGGAACGGATAGCCAAAGTCTCCACCAGATTTTCTTCCGGTTTACCCTGTACACTATCCAACAATTTATTGATCCCTTTGGATATATCCGTTTTCGTCCCTTCCGTACGCATTTTGTAACCGAAACGGCTAATGAATGCGGAAAAATCTCTTAGTTTCTCAGGGTCCGGCTGTTCATGGATACGATAGACAAACGTTTTCTTTGTCTTATTCTTACTCTTTCCAATAAACTCGGCTACCGTACGGTTTGCCAATAACATGAATTCTTCGATCAGTTTATTGGCTTCCTTCGATTCTTTAATGTAAGTTCCCAACGGCTTACCGTTCTCATCTATATCGAATTTGACTTCATAACGGTCGAAAGCGATTGCTCCGTCCTTGAAGCGGCGGTCGCGCAATTTTTGTGCCAGGCCGTTAAGTGCCAGGATTTCTTCTTTATATTCACCCTCCCCGGTTTCGATGACAGCCTGAGCCTCTTCGTAAGTGAAGCGACGGTCGCTCTTGATAATGGTACGGGTGATATGAGACTGTTGGATTTCGGCATTCTTATTCAGCTCGAAAATCACGGAAAAACAAAGTTTCTCTTCATTCGGGCGGAGCGAACAGATCTGGTTGCACAAGCGTTCCGGCAACATCGGAATGGTGCGGTCCACAAGATAAACAGATGTCGCACGGCTGAAAGCTTCCCGGTCTATCAGGCTTTCCGGTTTAACGTAGTAGGTCACGTCGGCGATATGAACGCCAACTTCCCAATTGCCATTATCCAGCTTACGGGCGGAAAGGGCATCATCGAAATCCTTAGCGTCTTTCGGGTCGATCGTGAAAGTCGTGACGCCACGGAAATCCTCACGCTTGGCAATTTCCTCTTCCGGGATTGCATCCGATATCTTTTCTGCGGCCTTTTCAACGTTAGCCGGATATTTATATGGTAGATCGAACTCAGCCAAGATAGCATTCATCTCCGCATCGTTGTCACCGGCAGTCCCCAGGATATCGACCACCTCACCCAACGGGTTCTTGGCCTCTTCCGGCCATTCGGTGATACGGACGATCGCTTTGTCGCCGCTCTTGCCGCCTTTCAGTTTGTCTTTCGGAATAAAGATGTCGTTTGCAAGCGTCTTGTCTTCCGTAATAAGGAAAGCAAAACCTCTGGTCACCTGTAATTTACCTGTGATCAAGCGTCGCTGGCTTTCCAGTATCTCGATAACCTCGCCTTCCGGGTCAGCCCCTTTTCTCTTGGCATGAAGTTGTATTTTCACCTTATCACCGTTAAGCGCATGTGCGGAATTTCGCTCTGCCACAAAAATCGGTGTCCCGCCATCTTCGGGGATAAAAGAGTTCTTACCATTCTGACGACGCATAAAGGTTCCGACAGCAGTCGTTCCCCAATCATTGTAACGGTAGCGTCCCCTGTCTATTTCAGAAATGAAGTTGTCGGAAGAAAGATCATACAGGATATCCACTACCTGCAACTTCTGCACTTGATTGGTAACTCCTAGCATACTGCTGATTTGCCGATAGTTAAAAGGTTCTTTGGGAGAAGACTTGAAAACGTTGATG
>OODJ01001863.1_pt1 | contig 15276 bp, 14 predicted proteins | sample 1671611 | NCBI WGS metagenome assembly OODJ01 (sample SAMN06348174, study PRJEB24527) | human gut metagenome | biome: human gut; feature: ankylosing spondylitis patient; material: feces | host: Homo sapiens | place: China | collected 2015-10 | reverse complement strand
CTTGCTACTCTCTAAAATCGTATTCCCTCGCAGAGACTCCCCGTAAAATACCCCTTCACTTTACAACGGACAAAAATATTCGAACTGGGGGGAAGGTGCAAGCAGATGAGGTTGTGAACGCGGAATTGATTTATGATTGAACGAGGCATTCCGGGCAGAAAACTGTTCGGAATTCTTTAATATAGTCTAAAGTTGCGGTAGAATTGTTCACGAGTTTTATGGTATAATCCGAATGCGAACATTGAGCAACAAATCGGAAGTTGGAGGAGGAAAACCAATGGACAGTTTACTTAAATTTTTGAAGGACAAAATCGTTGATAAAATGCCGCTGGAAGAAATTGTAGATGTATTTGAGCAAATGTGCAGTATTCCGCTTGAAGACGATATGATTTTATTTGAAATCGGGACATTTTCCACTTTTGAACCTGAACCTGTGTTTGGAATTTCGTTAGTTAGGCAATTCCCAAATAATGACGAAGAATACTGCCAAATACATGTGGACATTCTGTACAAACCTACCGGTGAAAATGAAATATTCAGTGAAACAACATGGGACGAAGATTTAAACGATAGTATATTTAACTACATTAGAAAATCTGAGGCTTTTGCATATGCAAAAAATCAGGATTACATCAAAGTGAAAATATATTTGGTCGAAACCTAAATTAATAATTCCCGTTTGCCGAACTGACAAAAACCCTTTAGGAACTAAAGGACGCACTTTCATACGCTCCTGTCGGGAGTATCGCGCGTCCTGCGGAGCTTCATTCTCCGTCAGCAGAAAAAACTGGCAGACCTCGAATGTTTTGTCACTTCGTTCCGTCAAGGGAGCTGCACGCCCTTGCGACGCTTGCGCGTCTATTCTTTGCAGACTTGCCGTCCGCAAACGGTTTGGAAGCCTTTTGCCGCCAGCAAGTTTAAAACTACATTCAGCATTTAGGAGATATTAAAATATCAGAGTTAATATGGGCAATCATTTGTCTTGGCCTCGCTATTGTTTGTTTAGTCATAAGCGTTTTGCAATTCAAAGAGAAAGACTTTCTTTTCAACAATGCTTATATCTGGGCTGCTAAGCAAGAACGAGAAACAATGAATGGAAAAATGGCTCGACATCATCAAAAGCTCAGTTGCAGTCCCGACATTCGCTTCATACTCGACTACGGTTAAAAAGATTGTAGCACCGTACTTCCGCGAAAAGGAAGTGACGCTCAAGAACCTGACCGCAAAAGACATTCAGGAGTTTTACCTGAGTGAGCTTGAGCGTGTCAGCCCGTCCTCGGTCATTCATTATCACGCCAACATTCACAAGGCTCTCAAGTATGCCGTGAAGATTGACCTGATTGATGTAAACCCGGCGGATAAGGTTGAGCGTCCGAAGAAAGACCGCTACGTCGGCAGCTTCTATGATGCCGATGAGGTCAACGCTCTTTTCGAGGCTGCAAAGGGAAGTAAACTTGAGCTTCCGATTCTGTTCGGTGCATTCTATGGTCTACGCCGGAGTGAAGCAATCGGTCTGAAATGGGATGCCATCGACTTTGACCAGAACACCATCACCATCCGTCACACGGTTACTTCCTGTGATCTCGACGGCAAGCGCGTTCTGGTTGCGTCGGACACCACAAAGACCAAATCGAGTATGAGGACACTGCCTCTTGTTCCGTTCATGCGGGAAAGACTTCTTACGCTGAAAGAAGAACAGCAGGAAAACCGCCGCTTGTGCGGACGCAGCTACATCAAGGAATATCTTGAGTATGTATGTGTCAATGAGATTGGCGATCTGATCAAGCCCCACTACGTCACAGAGAGCTTTCCGAAGCTGCTCAAGGCGAAGGGAATGAGACAGATCAGGTGTCACGATCTCCGGCATAGCTGTGCCTCGCTGCTTCGAGGAAACGCTCTAACGTTTGATAATGTTTAAATTCAATGTTTCCTCTGCAAACGGTGTTCCCATGAAGCAGATTCAGGAATGGCTTGGTCACATCGACTTCGGGGCTGCGGCGAACATTTACGCACATCTGGATTCCAGACGCAATGCTCAATGGCTTGGGCTTTGCAGCGAATTGAAAAGAAAAGCCAGCAGCCGGAAAAACCGACTACTGGCGTGATTTCTGGCGGAGCGGGTGGGATTCGAACCCACGGAACCTTGCGGTTCAACTGATTTCGAGTCAGTCCCGTTATGACCACTTCGATACCGCTCCGTATTTATCTCAACATCAGCACCTCGGAAAACGGGGAGAACTGATGGGGAGAACAAGCAAAAATATTAAGTTAAGAACACCCGAAAAACCCCGAAAAATCAAGGGATTCCGGTTAGGGAGCTACCGAGTAGCGACCACGATTTCGAGTCAGTCCCGTTATGACCACTTCGATACGTCTCCGTATTTAGGCGAATCATTTCGCATAACAATATTATTATAGCGCAAATCCGCCGAACATGCAACCTGAATTGATCGGTTGGCTGCATTATATATTGTCAGCTGTTATAATCCTGCTCCTGCTGTATGATAAGTTGTTATCAAAATGCTTGCCGATTCATTTTTGTCGGAAAGGTTCGAATCGAGCCTCTCCGACAAAAATAATGAATCAAAGCGTTTCCGAAAGTTGTGCAATAATATCTCTGTTTGCTCTTAATCTTTCGTTCTCCGGTTCTTTTTCAACGGCTTTTTCGGCCATTATCAGTGCTTCTTTTTTTCTGCCCGTATAAAAATACCCCAGAGAAGCATAATCATACGGAGCGGCACCCCATGCTGCGGGTTCCGTTATGTATGTTTTCGGGCGGGTTTCAATTGCAAGTGCTTTAAGTGCAAAATACAGCGTACCTTCAAAATCCTGCCGTGCATATGCATTGCCCGCGAGTTCGATCCACGGTTCACGTAGGTACGGTGCTTCCGCCGCTGCGCGATAGAGCCAGCTTTCCGCTTCCGCAATATCATTCAGTGCCGTGCAGGCACGTGCAATAAAGCGCATCGATGCGCTCCGCTCATCCCGCCAGACAGCGGATTTCATTTCAAGGTGCCTCCTCAATGTCGCAATACAATCGTTCCATCTGCCGTAAAACATGTATTCTCTGCCGAGATAATGCATATTTCTGTCGTTTTCCGGATTTTCCCGCACACTCATTTCCAGCAGAGGCAGGTATTGTGCGCGTGATTTTGATGCATCGGCAAGATGATCAAGCTGAATGCCTTCTGCAATGATATGTCTGAAACTGCCTTCTCTCTCATATTCAAGAACCTCATGTACAGGGTTTACCCATTTGAAACCATGCCGTGCATGTATCTTATCTATATAGAACACCGTACCTTCGCTTCCGTCCTCGTTGAAATTCCACGTATAACGATAGCGCAGCATATCCGCGCCGCTTGACCACGCTTTTTCCGCCGCTTTGCGCCATCCGGGATGCAGAACCTCATCGATATCCGTGCAAACACAGATGTCGGCATCCTCCGGCACAAGTTCAAGCGACCTGTTCCGCGCCGTATCGAACCGCCATGGGGTTATTTTTTCACTCCGAACGTTTACCCCGTGCGCCTGAAGTATTTTTACGGTATCATCGCTTGACCCCGTGTCAAGAACATATACAGCATCCGCCTCACTCATCGACTCAGCCCAGCGCGCGGCAAATTTCGCTTCATCCTTTGCAATTGCATAAACACACACTTTATAACCTTCCATATCGCTCCCCCGTTTCCCGGATTTTGTTTTGCGGAAAGCCTGCTCCGCCCGCACGCGGCAGGCGGAGTTTACCTGCACCGTCTCTTTTTCGAAGGCACATTTCCGGCTCGTTCACTGCCGCATTATCTATGCTTTAATCACCGTGATCCCGCCTGCATAGTCGCCGTTGGGAGTTGCAGCCGCATGCAGCGCTATGGTTCTTCCGCTTCTGTTTCGAAGCACAAGCTCCGTTCCTGCGGGAATCCGCCCATAGGCCGAGCCTGAAACGGACACAGGATTTCCGCCGGCTGCGGTCGTGCTTGCCGAAGAATAACCATACACATCCCCGGTAAGCGATTCAAGTGCAATCACAATATCACCCGAAGTTCCGGAGCCCTGCTCTTCCGCCGCATTTACGTTCCATACAATATGATACAGTTTTTCATCATTGGAACGCACCGCATTATTTGCCGCATCCGCACTGAGTTCTTCACCGCTGCTGCGAAGGTTTGTCAACGGCAGCACTCCCCCATTCGGTACAGTCGTTCCTTCTCCTGTCGGTTGAACTGCAGACATCAACGCTGCCGACCGGGCAGGTTCGGCAGCAGGGCCTGTCGGGCCTGTCGGGCCTGTCGGACCTGTTGCTCCCGTTGCACCTGTTTCTCCCGCTGCTCCTGCTGCGCCTGTCGGGCCTGTTGCTCCGGTCGGGCCTGTTGCCCCGGTTGCTCCGGTTGCTCCCGTTGCGCCTGTTTCTCCCGTTGCTCCTGTTGCTCCCGCTGCACCGGTCGGGCCTGTTGCCCCGGTTGCTCCCGCTGCGCCGGTCGGGCCTGTTGCCCCTGTTGCTCCGGTCGGGCCTGTTGCCCCCGTTGCTCCGTCTACACCTCTGATACCCTGCGGACCTGTCGGGCCCGTTGCACCGTCAATGCCTCTGATTCCCTGCGGACCTGTTGCGCCTGTCGCTCCTGTTGCTCCCGTAGCGCCTGTCGCTCCCGTTGCACCCGCTGCACCGGTCGCGCCCGTTGTTCCGATTGCGCCCGTCGGACCTGTTGCTCCCGTCGGGCCCGTTGCACCGTAATATGTACATTCACAGCGGCAGCCGCTGCAAGGCGGGAAACCGCACGCATTACCTGCAAACTGCATGCTGTTATCATAACCCATGTTTTGCTCGCTGCCGAAATTGCTTTGCCTCATGCCTCCCTGCTGTCTTCCTCTGTTCGGCGGATTAAAAGGCTGAAAGCCGTTTCCCCTGCTTCCGTTATCATTTCTCATATCATTCACCACATCATTGCAGCGCAGTACCGTTCGCTCCCGCACTGCCGAGATGCTCCTTTCTTATTGTTTTGCTTCGCCGTCGGCTCCAATGTCGGGCTTGTACACGGCTTGCTATAAAATATGAATATTATCGATAAACAGTTACAGGTTTTGAACACTGCTGCCGAAAACAAAACAACCCGCGATGCATGCTTTGCGCACATCACGGGTCGTTTGCCCTTTTCGGAGTAATCACCGAGCATTCGTTTATTTTCATTTTTTCGATTGAAAAACACCTCCTGTTCTCAACGTTTCGGGGTGCAATGAACCGCCGCTAAAACAATTCAACCTCCAGCCTGTCAAACGTTACCTGTTCCATAAAATCATCCGGGCGGAACACGGTGTGTGAAAAGCGGAGCAGCTCATTGACATGCTTATCAAGAATCACAGGGCGTGAAAGGTTTAATTTCGAGCACAACTCGCAAAGAGCTTCGTGCCAGTCCTCCACTTCGGAAGCGTCCTTCTGCGGAATTTCAACGACATCCTGTTCCGTTGTTTTGTTGTTTTTTCGAACTCTTGCCCAGATTTTCATCTTATTTCTCCATGTGTTTTCTTGAAAGCTGCACCGTTTGGCGATGTGCTGCAGTATCGACGCAGCGGCTGCCGTTAAGCAGCCGCCGCGCAGGTTATTTTGTTTCCAAACTTATCCGAACATCTGATCAGTCACTCACGAACCAAATATACATCCGGAGCATACCGCTTTCGTCCACGCCCTTTGAGAATCCGTAGAGTTTGTACTGCTTGCCCGCTTCAATGGGATGCTGGCGTGCGGCAGAATAGTGATCGTGATACTCAATGCTGATCGTATGTCCATCGTTAAGGGTAAACGTTGCAACGAGATAATCGTCATCATAGGTAATCTCTGCAACAGTTCCCTCAATTACAAACCCGCGAAGGTCGGTGATATGGACGGGTTTTGACATCTCGCTGTAATCACCTCTCCAAACGGTGGGAACATATTCGTTAAACACCGGCGGACGTTCCACAAAGAACGGACGCGTGTAAACCGTTCCGTCCGCAAGGGTTGCGGTGAGCTGGAGCTCATAGCACTTTGCGGCGGTGGGAAGGTTTACGGAAAACCTGAAGTTCCCGTTTTCGTCAACTGTGGGCTGATCCTTAACGGTGCATTCCGCATCCTTGGGAACAACCTGAAGCACAGCTCCTGCGGGAACGGTACCGGTGAGTTCAATTGAAGTTTCAACATTCAGAACTCGGGTATCAACTTCCTCGGGTATTGAAATTATGTCGGATGCGGTCAGCTGTTTGCTGACGGTTGCCTTGAAGGTTCGGCGCATGATCATGTATCCGCCGAGCTTGATTTCACCGACGATCTCGTATTCGCCCTTGTCGAGCTTTGTTGTGTAAGCAAAGCTGCCGTCGGGCGCGGGCTGCACGGTTTCGTTGTTGATTGTGACAACAGGCGGATTGTTCTGAAGATCTGTCTGAGTCAAGTCAACATGCCCTTTGATTTCTATAACGCCGTTGTCGCTCGTTATGTCTTCAGCCGTTTCGAAGGATGCGTTAAGCGTCGGAACTCTGAGCGTTATGCGCGGAATCTCCAGCTTTGTCAGCGTTCCGTCCTCATTTTTGAGACTTACCGAGGGGTAAATGTCGCAGCTTTCGCCCTCAATGGGTGTTATCGGGCGCAGGCGGTTGGATGCAACATTGAAAGTTACATATCCTTTTTCGGGAACCTGCTGTTCGGTCTGTGCACCTGTGCTGTCCTCATAAACAAGGACAGAACCGGCTTTTGCATAAACAGTGATATAGTAGCTGTCCGGATTGTTGGGGTTAACGATAACGCTGTTTGTTTTTTCGCCGCCGATGCTGCTGCCGTTCAAAAGGGTGTATGCAAGCACGCCGGCCGCAATTACGGCCACAACAGCAAGCACAATTATTGCAATACGCAGACCGGACGCACCGCCTTTTCCGCGTTTGCGATCGCTTCTGCGGTTCACGTCTTCAAATTCATCATATGAATTATCGCGTCTGCCCCGCTTTGCTCCGTAATCGGCACTCGTGCGGGCAGTGTCGAAATCATCTTGAATATCAGTCGAATCTCTGCCCTTTCCGCGCTGCTTCTTCGCGCGCTTGTTCCCGCGCTCGCGGCCGTCGTATGCATCCGCATCATCGAAATCATCGGAATCATATTCGTCATCCGGGTTTGACTGCCTTTCCGTGCGGGGCTGCTGCCTGCGTGCGTTTGCAGAATCGTTATCCCACGGAAGTCTGTCACCGGCGAATGCGCCCTGCGTATTCTGTGCGCTGCTGCGGTTCGCCCGTTCCGCTCCGTTCGGGCTGCTTGTTCTGTCATTTCTCTGCGCAGCGGCAGCGTTTTGGCGGTTATTGTTCTGTCGGCTTGCGTTCGGACGTCTCTGAACTTCGTTCCAATCACCGACGTCGCATGTGAACTGTCTTTCAAGCTCATCAAGGTCGCTGTCAGTGTTTTGGTTCATGTCCGCGGAATTATTGTTTTGTGCGGCATTTCGCCCCCCGAAAGAAAACCTGATATCCTTGTTCTCGTCAACGAAACCCCAAGACGGGGTATCATCATCGCGCTGCGGCTCCGAGCGCAGTGAAACTGCGCAATTCTCGCATACTTCGGAATACTCGGGATTATCGTGGCCACAATTTCTGCATTTCATTTGCGTCACCTCCGGTTAATATACAAAAGCACCTTGCAGAGCTCCTCCGAACTCCGCACCTTATTATACCAATTGCGGTTTGCTCTTTACAATAGGTTTTCGACTCCATTTGAAAATAAATTGTGACTTTTTTCGGTATTTTATATCATACTCCGCACTTCCGTCCGGTGATTGTCTTCCGCAGAAGAAATTATCTGTTCTCAACAACCCGCCGCGCTTTTTTATCGAATGCATTTTTATTCGTTTTGTGTTATAATATTGTGATACGGTCGGCCTCCGCGGCATGCGGAGCTGCAGATTGGAGGGATTAACATGGTCGAACAAATTCTGCCGCAAGAGAACAGTGCTTCAAACAAGCTGCCGTTTGCGGATGCGCATTGTGATTTTTTATACGGGATGACATACTATGATTATGATATTCAAACCGTCTCCGGGCATCAGAGCATGAGCCTTCGGAACATGGCAGCGGGCGGAGTGAAGCTTCAGTTCTTTGCCGCATGGATCGATATGCTGCTGAAGCAGAACCCGCTGAGTCAATGCCTTAACATGATAGATTCCTATTATCGAATGCTTGAATCAAATCCGTGTTTTGTGCCGTTCTCCCGTGATTTTGACGTAACTCAGGACAAAATTGCAACAGTGTTGACCGTTGAAGGCGGTGAGGCTGTCGAAGGCAGCGTTGAAACCCTTCGAATGCTGTATCGTCTCGGAGTGCGCGCAATGACGCTGACTTGGAATGACGTTAACAGTCTTGCCTATCCGGCCGGAAAACGCGGAAGCAAAAAGGGCTTGACCGCCCTCGGAAAGCGTGTTGTTGAAGAGATGTGCCGAATCGGAATGGCTGTTGACCTTGCACACCTCGGGGATGCAGGCATTGACGATGTGTTGGGCATTGCAGCACGCCCCGTGTTTGCGTCGCACACAAATGCACGCGCCCTATGCAGTCACCCGCGCTGCATGAAAGATGAGCATATTCGCGCGATTTCAAAACAAGGCGGTGTAATCGGCGTCAATTTTTATTACAGACAATTGACCGATGAACGCACTGCCGAACTCGACGATGTGATACGGCATATCGCGCATTTCATCGAAATCGGCGGAATCGACTGCGTTGCGCTCGGGTCGGATTTTGACGGCATGAACCGCTATATCGACGGGCTTGAAAACAGCAGCGGACTGCCGTTGATTGCGAACAAGCTGAGCCGCATGGGCTTGAGCGATGCGGACATTCGCAAAATTGCCTATGGGAATCTGGCTCGATATATTATGAATTTTTGTTGACAATCTCCCCGATTAAGCATTGTTTGACCGTTTTCAAAGTACTATATACAATATTTGCCGTTAAAAGAGCCCTTTTTGTCTTTCGGTCGCCCTGTTTCAGTGGTATAATATTGGTAATGCGAGAATGGTCTCACCGCCCGCTCCGCCGTTGTGCCGAGCGGGATTATTCTGAAGTGCTCCGCATCCGGTGCATTTCGGCAGAAACGGAGGTTGTGACATTGCAAACGGTTAAAATTGATAACATTTTTACCCGTATTGAGAAAAAGTATATTGTTTCGGACAAGCAGTTCGCCGCAATGCTGCCCGTGCTTTTGCAGCATATGCATGTTGATTCTTACGGAAAAAGCACTGTCAGCAGCATTTATTTTGACACTGCCGACATGCGGTTGATTCGTGCCTCTATAGAGCATCCGATTTATAAGGAAAAGCTCCGTTTGCGGTGCTACGGCACTCCGTCGGCAGAATCGAACGCTTTTATTGAGCTTAAGAAGAAATACAAAGGTGTTGTGTATAAGCGCCGAATCGAAATGCCCTATGCCGATGCAATGGAGTTTCTCTGCGGTGATGCGCCCTGCCCCGACAAGCAAATTGCGCGTGAAATTGATTATGCGCTCCGCTTTTATCCGGAGCTTCGGCCGTCTTTCGGAATATTTTGCGAACGCACTGCCTATGCGGAAAACGGCGTCGGGGATTTGAGACTGACAATCGACGAAAATCTGCGCTACAGAACGCGCAGCCTCGACCTGTTAAGCGGCACGTACGGCGACCCCATTCTGCCCGCAGGCAAATGCATAATGGAGCTTAAAACTCCGCACACTCTGCCGCTTTGGCTTGCCGCACTCCTTGATGAACACAGGATCTTTCCGACAAGCTTCTCAAAATACGCAACCGCGTATAACATCGAACTTAACCGCATTCTTTCTCAAAAACGCGGTGCTGCACATTGCGGCTGAACGATCCGGTATCGTTCCGTGCCCAATGTTTTCATCCATAAACGAAAGGATTTTTCACTATGCTTAACAACGTTATCGACAGTATTTTCTCCACCACAAGCACCTTGACCGCAGGCGGGTTTATTGTTTGCCTGCTTGTTTCTCTTGCATTGGGCGTTCTCATCGCCGTTTGCAGCCGATACAGAAATCGTCCCTCCAAGAGCCTTTCGGTCTCCCTTGTGCTTCTGCCGATGATAGTTCAAACGATTATCGCCCTTGTTAACGGACAGCTCGGCGCAGGCATTGCTGTTGCCGGTGCTTTCAGCCTTGTCCGTTTCCGTTCCGCCCCCGCTTCAGCGCGTGAAATAACAAGTATCTTCCTCGCAATGGCTGTCGGCCTTGCAACGGGCATGGGTTATATTGCAATTGCGGTCATCCTTGCCGTGTTCGTTATTTTGGTTGACATTGCGCTTGCAAGCATCAATTTCGGCAAAGCGGGTTCCGCAGAGCGCGACCTCAAAATTGTCATTCCCGAAAGTCTCATCTATGATGAAGTTTTCAATGATATTTTCAGCACATACACTTCCCGCCATGAGCTCATCCGTGTTAAGACCACCAACATGGGCAGCCTGTTCAAGCTCACCTACCAGATCACTTTGCGTGATGCGCGGAAAGAAAAAGAGTTTATCGACAAGCTTCGTGAGCGCAACGGCAATCTTGAAATCACCTGTGCACGCCCCGGCAACGGCAATGTTGAAATCTGATCGTTTTTCATCAGTCTTTCTTTTGCCGTATCATTCTCTGTAAAAAAACAAAGGTACAGTCGCCCGCAATTGCGTTTCGGCTGTGCCTTTTGTTTAAACTTCTCCTTAAATTCAGTTTTTGTTTGAGTCTTAAATATGAATTTCAGGTTCCGAACCTGCGCATTCTCCGCCGATTAGTTCGGGAAGGAATTCTCTGCAAATCACGCGATACGCGGGATGGTAAAGCCGACGGTAAGTCTCGCTGTGATGTATTGCCGGGCAGCCCGCCGCAACGTATTTCTTAAGAAAAGCCGACAGCGTTTCTTCGTCAAACGGAGTTTTCCCCTGCCGGCAGATCTCTTTCAGCAAGCTGAGCTTTTTCAGCATTCCGTCCGTTGAACCCGTTCGAACCTCCGATGAACGCACAAAAAGCTCCGCAAGCCTTGAGAGCGGTATACCGTACCGTGCCAAAGGTTCAAGATTCACCCGAACGAACATCCCGCCTGTTTCATCCGTCAATGGGTGTTCCCCGGCAGCGGCGGCTTTCGTTGTCAGCATACACGCTTCATACTCCCTCTTCAGATACTCCTCCGCAATCTCTTTGCTGCGCACAAAATGCCCGCAGCCGAATTCGCTTTGATAAAGCAGCTTTACTATGTCGTCCGGCTCACATTTCGGATACAGATCGATATGCCGCTCGATAACATGCCTCGTTTCCCGCAAAAAGGTTTCATCCCGTTTCGTATTTTTCATATTTCTCCCGTCCTGTTCTTTTTCTCGTGCTATTCTATCATATAGATAAGGTCAAATCAACAAGTCTATTTTGAATATCGTTGAATAGAATTTAAACAGGCCACTGTACGGTATCGTTTTCGGAAAAAGCAAAGGAAGTTTACCTTGTTTTTGAAAAACGGACTCATTCAGTGAATACTCGAACTTACGGAGGGCAATATGCCGGATACAAACAACAGCATCAGTCTTTCAGGCAGGGTTACGGACGGCCCGGAATACAGTCATACAATTTACGGAGAGGCTTTTTTCAAGCTTGTGCTCACCGTTCAAAGATTGAGCGGAACCGAGGATAAAATACCTGTCACCGTCAGCGAACGACTTCTCGGCGGCATCCCTGTTGAACACGGTATGTATTTTCATGTTCAAGGACAGATACGTTCCTATAATCAACAGACTGAAAAAGGCAGCAGACTTATCATCACCGTGTTTGCACGTGAATTCATTCCTGCTTCGGCGGATGAAACCGATGCTTTTGCATACAAAAACGAAGTTGAACTGTTCGGATACATCTGTAAGTCCGTAATATACAGAACGACTCCTTTTTTACGTGAAATTGCGGACGTTCTGCTTGCAGTCAACAGACGGTACGGCAAATCCGACTATCTGCCCTGTATCGCATGGGGACGAAACGCAAGGTATTTGCAGGATATGAAGGTCGGCATCGGAATGCACGTTATCGGAAGGCTGCAAAGCCGCGAATATAAAAAAGTTTTTGAAGACGGAACGGAGGAAATGCGCACTGCATATGAGATAAGCTGCTCCGCCGTTGAACCTTTCGAACCGATACTGTCTGACTGATACGGCGCATCTGCCGCAAATCAAGGCAGAACAAACACTTTCGACTGTTTTTTCGCTGTGCAGGCACGGCAAGTTGAAACCGCACTTGAAATCCACGCCCGATTGTGTTATATTCAACAAACAGTTTTGCCGAATGCGGCAGAGAGGTTGGTTTGTTAATAATGCGAATGTATCCGAAAGCAAAAGTATCCGAAAAGGCGGAACGCGCACTCAAAGGCGGGCACCCGTGGGTTTATGCGGAGGAGGTGCTTTCCGTTGACGGTGATTATACGAACGGCGGGCTTGTTGATGTTTATACAAAAAAGGATCGGTTCATCGGAACCGGGTTCATAAATGACAATTCCAAAATTCGCATTCGCATCTTTTCACGCAATGCAAACGACAGGTTTGACGATGACTTTTTCCGCAGGCGAATTCGTTACGCGCTTGAGTACCGCCAAACGGTCATGGGAAACGATTTTGACTGCTGTCGAATTATTTTCGGTGAGGCCGACAGTTTTCCCGGGCTGACGGTGGATCGCTTCGGGGATGTTCTTGTTTTTCAAATTCTCTCCCTCGGCACCGAAATGCTTAAGTCCCGCCTGTTTCCGCTGTTTATTGAAGTATTCAAAGAGTTCGGCATTAATATTCGGGCCGTTTGCGAAAGAAACGATGTCGCCATACGCGAAAAGGAAGGTCTGACTCAGCACAAGGGCTTTATCAGCTGTGATCTCCTGCCTCCCGCACCGGACAGCGGATTGGTAATGATTGAAGAAAACGGCATCAAATACGAAATCGACGTTATCAACGGACAAAAAACGGGCTTTTTCCTTGACCAGAAATATAACCGTCGTGCCGCTGCAAAGGTTGCTGCCGGCAAAACGGTTCTCGATTGTTTCACGCATACGGGCGCATTCGCACTGAACGCCGCCGCTGCATGTGCAAAGCATGTCACTGCCGTTGATATTTCTGCGGATGCAATCCAAAAAACGCGCAGAAATGCGGAGCTGAACGGGCTTTCGGGCAGAATGGATTTCGTTTGCGCCGATGTCTTTGATCTTCTGACCGATATGGAATCCAATCGCAAACACGGTTATGATTACATAATACTCGACCCGCCCGCCTTCACCAAAAGTCGGGATACGATCGGCAGTGCGGTAAAGGGCTATAAAGCCATCAATGCAAAAGCAATGAAACTCCTTCCGCGCGGCGGCTATCTTGCAACCTGCTCATGTTCGCATTTCATGACCGATGAGCTTTTCCGTAAGATGCTTCACAATGCCGCAGAGGATGCAGGGGTTCAGCTGCGTCAAATCGAAGCGCGTCAGCAGGCTCCCGATCACCCGATTCTTTGGAATGTACCCGAGACGGATTATCTGAAGTTTTATATTTTTCAAATCGTTTAGTTTTTTTGTTTCGGATAAATATCCAAAAGCATCCGTGCAGTTCCGCTGCTTTCGGATGCTTTTGTATGTTGTTCGGTTTTGATTGACCGCAGGCTGCACTAATCAATCTGATTGTGTATCGCGTTGTACTCCGAAGCGGCGTTAAACTTCAACATCAACCGATTTTGTCCTCAAAAGAATCCACGCGGTTGAAATTCGCATGTTCGGTGATGTACTCCTTGCGGGGAGCAACCTTGTCTCCCATCAAAAGCGTTACAAGGTGTTCTACATACGCCGCGTCTTCAATCGTCACCCGCACAAGGGAACGGTTCTCCGGGTTAAGCGTTGTTTCCCAAAGCTGCTCCGGATTCATTTCACCCAAGCCTTTATACCGCTGCAAGGTGTACCCCTTCATGCCTTTCGTAATTCGGGCAAGTTCTTCATCGTCATAGGCATACGTAACATTGTTTCCCTTTTGAACCTTGTAAAGAGGCGGCATGCCCATGTAAACATGCCCTCCCGTTATCAGTTCCTTTGTGTAGCGATAGAAGAACGTAAGAAGCAGAGCGCGTATATGCGCACCGTCCTGATCGGCATCGGAGAGAATGATGATTTTATGATACTTAAGGTTTTTAAGCTCAAAATCCTCGCCTATGCCGGTTCCGAGGGCGGTTATGATGGAGCGGCATTCGTCATTTTCAAGCACCTGCTCAATGCGCCTTTTTTCAACATTCAACGGTTTGCCGCGCAGCGGCAGTATTGCCTGGAACCGTCTGTCACGGCCCTGCTTTGCGCTGCCGCCTGCCGAATCGCCTTCAACGATGAAGAGTTCGTTTTGCTCCGGTGTTCTGCCCGTGCAGCTTGAAAGCTTGCCGACGAGAGGTGCGTTTTCAAGCTTGGACTTTTCACGCGCCATGGTTTTTGCTTTTCTTGCAGCTTCACGCGCTTTTGCCGCCTTAACTGCTTTGTCCGCAATTGCGGCGGCAAGATCCGAATTCTTAAGGTTTTCAAGTATCGGTGTCAACTCGTCCATAACAATAGCTTCAACCGCCGTACGCGCTTCGGTATTGCCGAGTTTTGTTTTCGTCTGCCCTTCAAACTGAATCGAACTCATTTTAAGCGACACGACTGCCGTGAGTCCCTCGCGGAAATCCTCACCCGGCAGCGGCGCATCCTTCTCCTTAAGGATTCCGGTTCGACGGCAATAATCGTTCATGACCTTGGTCAGAGCGGACTTAAATCCGGTTTCATGCGTACCTCCCTCGGTCGTCGGAATATTGTTGACATATGAAAAGATGCTTTCGGTATAGCCATCGTTATGCTGCATTGCAATTTCAACGATGATTGCATCTTTGCCCGTGCCGCGCATTCCGCGAAAGTATATAGGTTCTTTATACAGCGGGGTTTTTTCACTGTTAAGATAGCACACAAAATCCACAATGCCGCCGTCGTATTTGTACTCGCGGCTCTTATTTTCGTCCTTCAGCCTGTTGTCGGTGAATTTGAACGTTACCCCTTTGTTCAGGTACGCAAGCTCGCGCAGGCGTTTTGCAACGACTTCGGAATTCATTTCAATCGTTTCAAAAACGCGTTTGTCCGGCAAAAATGTTACCCTTGTGCCCTGCCGCCGCGTCCTTCCGACCTCGGCAAGCGGCGCGACAGGAATTCCGGAATGCATGTTGCCGTCCGAATCTTCATAGCTGTGGAATTTTATTGAATACAGCTTTCCGCCCGTTGCAACCTCAACTTCAACATA
>OODJ01001855.1_pt1 | contig 15357 bp, 5 predicted proteins | sample 1671611 | NCBI WGS metagenome assembly OODJ01 (sample SAMN06348174, study PRJEB24527) | human gut metagenome | biome: human gut; feature: ankylosing spondylitis patient; material: feces | host: Homo sapiens | place: China | collected 2015-10 | reverse complement strand
ATTATAAGCTAGCCGGCAAAGATAAGCATAACTTTTAAATAATGAGGAATTTGCATATCACAGCAGGATGAAAGTGGAAGTATGGTGTCGAAAAATGAAAAAACAGACAAATGAGTACAAACAGGGGATTATTTCGTCTTTCTCTTAGTGAAGAAGTGAATTATATAATCTATAATATATATCAGAAGAATGAAAAATACCAGATTATTCATGTTTGCGGCATGCACACTTTTTTTGGCAGCGTGTGGCAGGCAAACCGTGAAGATTATGACTCCGCCGGATGCGTCAAATCGTGTTTTGTTTGGTGCGGAGCAGTTACAGACTACCTTGGATAAAGCCGGTTATCAGGTAATGATGCAACAGGGAGACACGACATTCTCCGATCCCGAAATCAAAACGATTCTCTTGACGGAAGTAAATGACACGACGCTCAAGAAAGAAGGTTTTCATATTTCGACGACGGGCAATCTGACCAGAGTGTCCGGCAGGGATGGGAGTGGTGTCATTTACGGATGCCGTGAACTGATTGACCGTGTGAATGATTCGGATGGTAAGTTGAACTTCCCGGAGGAACTGAAAGACGGTCCTGAAATGGTATTGCGTGGTGCATGTGTAGGATTACAGAAGATGACCTACCTGCCGGGACATGGTGTATACGAATATCCGTATACGCCGGAAAGTTTTCCGTGGTTTTATGATAAAGAACAATGGATTAAATACTTGGATATGCTGGTTGCCAACCGCATGAATTCACTGTACCTTTGGAACGGTCATCCGTTTGCGTCATTGGTGAAACTGGAAGATTATCCGTTTGCACTGGAAGTAGATGAAGAAACATTCAAGATGAATGAAGAAATGTTCTCTTTCCTCACAGAAGAAGCGGACAAACGCGGTATCTTTGTGATACAGATGTTTTATAATATCATTCTTTCCAAACCTTTTGCTGAACATTACGGACTGAAAACACAGGATCGTAACCGCCCCATTACTCCTCTGATTGCCGATTATACACGCAAGAGTGTTGCCGCTTTCATTGAAAAATATCCCAATGTAGGATTACTTGTTTGTCTGGGTGAAGCGATGTGTACAGTGGAGGACGATGTGGAATGGTTTACAAAAACAATTATTCCGGGAGTGAAAGACGGATTACAGGCATTGGGACGTACGGACGAACCGCCTCTTTTGTTGCGTGCGCACGACACGGACTGCAAACTGGTGATGGACGCTGCCTTGCCGCTCTATAAGAATCTTTATACAATGCATAAGTACAATGGTGAATCGTTGACTACCTACGAACCTCGTGGACCTTGGTCGAAAATTCATACGGATTTGAGTTCGTTGGGTTCCATTCATATCAGTAACGTACATATCCTGGCAAATTTGGAACCGTTCCGCTGGGGTTCTCCGGATTTCGTACAAAAGGCGGTCACTGCCATGCACAATGTACACGGTGCCAATGCGTTGCACCTTTATCCGCAGGCTTCATATTGGGACTGGCCTTATACGGCTGACAAACTACCGAACAATGAACGCGAATTCCAATTGGATCGTGATTGGATCTGGTATCAGACTTGGGGACGCTATGCGTGGAACTCCCATCGCGACCGTACAGATGAAATGGGTTACTGGGACCATCAGTTGGGCAAGTTCTACGGAACCTCTGACGAAAATGCAAGTAATATCCGTGTAGCATACGAAGAAAGCGGAGAGATTGCTCCGAAGTTGTTACGTCGTTTTGGTATTACAGAGGGAAATCGCCAAACGTTATTACTGGGTATGTTTATGAGTCAGCTTGTCAATCCGTACAAATATACGATCTATCCGGGATTCTATGAAAGTTGCGGACCGGAAGGGGAGAAGCTGATAGAGTATGTAGAGAAAGAATGGAAAAAGCAACCTCATGTAGGTGAAATGCCTTTGGATATTGTTGCTCAAGTAATAGAACATGGAGATAAAGCGGTAGCGGCTATTGATAAAGCAGCAGGTTCCGTCTCTTCAAATAAGGATGAATTTGCACGTTTGCAGAATGATATGCATTGTTATCGTGAGTTTGCGTATGCGTTCAACCTGAAAGTGAAAGCTGCCAAACTGGTATTGGATTATCAATGGGGAAAAGAGATTAAGAATCTTGAAGAAGCTATTCCTTTGATGGAACAAAGCTTGGAACACTATCGCAAATTGGTGGAACTGACGGACGAACATTACTTGTACGCCAACAGTATGCAGACAGCTCAACGTCGTATTCCTATCGGTGGAGATGATGGAAAGAACAAGACTTGGAAAGAACTGCTGGTACACTATGAGAAGGAATTGGAAAATTTCAAAGCCAACCTCGCTTTGTTGAAAGAAAAACAGAATGGAAATGCGGTGACTGAAACTGTCGAGATTGCTGCCTGGACTCCTGCAAACGTGAAACTGATTTCTAATTATCCGACAGTGAAAGTGGATGAGGGTATTTCTTTATTTGTGGATGTTCCAGGTAAGATAGAAGCAGTAGCTCCGGAATTGAAAGGAATGAAGGCGCTCCGCTTCAATGGAAATGAGCAGAGAGAGAAAGGCACAAGCATCACTTTCGAAACGGATGCTCCGGTGAAATTGTTAGTCGCTTATTTCAAAGACGACCAGAAAAAGTATGCAAAAGCTCCGAAACTGGAAATCGATGCGTCAGCCAATGATTACGGTCAGGCGGAACCTGTATTGACGAATGCTGTCCGTATCAATGGAATGCCTTTGGCAAATGTGCATGCATATAGTTTTCCGGCTGGAAAGCATACGTTGATGTTACCCAAAGGCTATCTGCAAGTGTTGGGATTCACGGCTGCGGAAACGAAAGTGCGTAATGCCGGGCTTGCCGGGGATGAAGAAACAATGGATTGGTTGTTTTATTAATGAGAATTTATATTTCACCACAGAGGACACGGAGGACACAGAGTTCTTCTCTCTCTTTTCCGCAAGTAAAACAGAGCGATACATACGATTATAAATACGTAAGACTCTTTGTTACTCTATAGTGGATAAAAATAATAAACCTCTGTGTCCTCCGTGTCCTCTGTGGTGAAATATTAAGTATTAAACGATTAGAAAAAGTATCATGAAGAAGTTATTGCTGGCAGTTTTTAGTATAACCACTACTTTCTCTCTGTATGCGCAACGGGAAGTTCCGCAGGAACGAATGGAGCAGATTTATGAGGAAGTAAAGACACCATACAAATACGGGCTTGCAGTTGCCCCGGCAGACAATTATCATAAGATTGATTGTCCTACCGTTTTTCGCCAGGGAGACAAGTGGCTGATGACTTATGTGGTTTACAACGGTAAAGGTGGAACCGATGGTCGTGGTTACGAAACGTGGATAGCAGAAAGTGATAATTTGCTCGAATGGCGCACTTTGGGACGGGTTCTTTCTTATCGGGATGGAAAATGGGACTGCAATCAGCGTGGCGGATTTCCTGCATTGCCAGATATGGAATGGGGTGGAAGCTATGAGCTTCAGACTTATAAAGGTCGCCATTGGATGACTTATATCGGTGGTGAAGGAACGGGTTACGAAGCTGTAAAAGCCCCGCTTTATGTCGGACTGGCATGGACGAAAGGAGATATTTCTACGGCACATGAATGGGAATCTCTGGACAAACCGATTTTGAGCATCCATGATAAAGATGCCCAATGGTGGGAAAAACTGACTCAATATAAGAGTACTGTTTATTGGGATAAAGATAAAACATTGGGAGCTCCGTTTGTGATGTATTACAACGCGGGCGGACGTCATCCGGAAACGGATTTAAAGGGCGAACGTGTCGGCATTGCGCTTTCCAAAGATATGAAAACATGGAAACGCTACTCCGGCAATCCGGTCTTTGCGCATGAAGCAGATGGAACCATAACAGGAGATGCGCATATCCAAAAGATGGGAGATGTGTATGTGATGTTTTACTTCTCTGCTTTTGAACCTTCGCGTAAATATAAAGCATTCAATACATTTGCCGCCAGCTATGATTTGGTGAACTGGACTGATTGGAAAGGAGCCGACCTGATTATCCCCTCCAAGAACTACGATGAACTGTTTGCTCATAAGAGCTATGTGGTGAAACATGACGGAGTGGTTTATCATTTCTATTGTGCAGTAAACAACGCAGAGCAACGTGGCATTGCCATTGCTACCAGTAAGCCGATGGGACGTTCGGCTGTCCGTTTCCCGAAACCGGAAATCAAGAACCGCCGACAAATTATTGAATTAAATGAAGGCTGGAAAACTTGGAGAGTTGAGAATGGAAAGTTGAGAGTTGAGAGTGAAAAGACTGTGAATATACCTCATAACTGGGATGATTATTATGGGTATCGTCAATTGACTCACGGCAATCTTCACGGCACCGTTCTTTACAAAAAGGACTTCACTCTCAACAACTCTCAATTCTCAACTCTCAACTCTCAACTTAAAAAATATTTCCTTCGTTTTGAAGGAGTGGGTACATACGCCACCATTACAGTGAACGGAAAGAATTTCGGTCGCCACCCCATAGGACGCACCACATTGACTTTGGATGTCACAGATGAATTGAAACAGGGAGTAAATCACCTGGAAGTGAAAGCCGAGCATCCTGAAATGATTGCCGATATGCCTTGGGTATGTGGGGGATGTTCGTCGGAATGGGGATTCAGTGAAGGTTCCCAGCCGTTAGGTATCTTCCGTCCTGTGGTATTGGAAGTAACAGATGAGATTCGCATAGAACCTTTCGGTGTACATATTTGGAATGACGAAAAAGCTGCTAACGTATTTGTTGAAACAGAGATAAAAAATTATAGTAAAACAACAGAAACGGTAGAGTTAGTCAATAAACTAAGCAATGCCGATGGAAAACAAGTTTTCCGTTTGGTTGAGAAAGTTACTTTAGCTCCGGGAGAAATGAAAGTGATTCGCCAGCAGGCTCCTGTTGAGAATCCTATCTTGTGGAATACGGAAAATCCATATCTCTATAAATTGGCCAGCATGATTAAGCGTGATACGAAAACAACTGATGAAATTTCGACACCTTTCGGCATTCGTACCATTAGCTGGCCGGTAAAACGAAACGATGGAGACGGACGTTTTTACCTGAATGGGAAGCCCGTGTTTATCAATGGAGTATGCGAGTATGAGCATCAGTTCGGACAAAGCCATGCGTTCAGCAATGAACAGGTTGCTGCAAGGGTAAAACAGATACGTGCGGCCGGTTTCAATGCATTCCGGGATGCCCATCAGCCCCATCATCTCGATTATCAGAAGTATTGGGATGAAGAGGGAATCTTGTTTTGGACACAGTTTTCTGCCCACGTGTGGTATGACACTCCGGAGTTTCGTGAGAACTTTAAAAAATTGCTTCGTCAATGGGTGAAAGAACGTCGTAATTCTCCGTCAGTGGTGATGTGGGGATTGCAGAATGAAAGCACTTTGCCTCGTGAGTTCACACAGGAGTGCAGTGATATTATTCGGGAGATGGATCCGACTGCAAAGACAATGCGTGTCATAACAACCTGTAATGGCGGTGAAGGTACAGACTGGAATGTAATTCAAAATTGGAGTGGTACGTATGGAGGAGATGTGACGAAATACGGTCGTGAACTCTCTCAAACGAACCAATTATTGAACGGGGAATATGGAGCGTGGAGAAGCATCGGTCTGCATACGGAACCAGGGGATTTTCAAGTAAACGGAGTGTGGAGTGAAGACCGCATGTGTCAGTTGATGGAAACTAAAATTCGTTTGGCAGAACAGGCAAAAGATAGTGTTTGCGGACAATTCCAGTGGATATACAGCAGTCATGATAATCCCGGACGTCGTCAGCCAGATGAAGCGTATCGCAAAATAGATAAAGTAGGTCCATTCAATTATAAAGGATTGGTTACTCCATGGGAAGAACCGTTGGATGTATATTATATGTATCGTGCCAACTATGTTCCGGCTGCAAAAGATCCGATGGTTTACCTGGTATCACATACATGGGCCAACCGTTTTGAAAAAGGACGTCGCCGTGCCACTATCGAGGCTTACAGCAATTGTGATTCTGTATTGCTATATAATGATCTGACAAATGAAAAGGCAACCTTCCTCGGACGTAAAAAGAACAACGGAACAGGCACTCATTTTATGTGGGAAAACCGGGATATTCGTTATAATGTGCTTCGTGCTGTAGGATATTATAAAGGTAAACCGGTAGCAGAAGACCTGATCCTATTGAATGGTCTGGAGCAAGCCCCTAACTTCGAACTTCTTTATCAGGATGATAAAAAGATATTGAAAGGAGAGGCAGGATATAATTATCTGTATCGTCTCAACTGTGGAGGGGATGATTATACAGATAGCTTCGGACAGCTCTGGTTGCAGGACAATACGAATTATTCCCGTTCATGGGCGGAGAATTTCAAGGATCTGAATCCTTATCTTGCCAGTCAACGTACCACCAATGATCCGATTCATGGCACTCGTGACTGGACGTTATTCCAACATTTCCGCTTCGGACGTCACCAACTGGAATATCGTTTCCCTGTGGCAGACGGAACATATCGTATTGAACTGTATTTCACAGAGCCGTGGCATGGTACGGGCGGAAGCGCTTCTACCGACTGTGAAGGACTGCGTATATTTGATGTTGCCGTGAATGATTCTATTGTATTAGACAACTTGGATATTTGGGCTGAAAGCGGTCACGATGGAGTTTGTAAGAAAGTGGTATATGCCACAGTGAAAGGTGGGATGTTGAAAATTCATTTCCCGGAAGTGAAAGCAGGACAAGCCTTGATTTCAGGCATTGCTATTGCCAGCACAGATCAGGAACTGAAACCGACGGTATTCCCTGCATCCGGTTGGAGCTGGGAAAAGGCGGATAAAGAAGTGATGGAAAAGACTCCGAAAGAGTTGCTTCCGGAAGACAAAAATGCTCGTGTCAGTATATCATACGAAACGGAAATGGCTGTACTGAAAGGCAAATTCCAAAAGAAAGAACATCGCAAACAGATCGGAGTGTTTTTTGGTAAAGGAAAAAGCAACAGCATTGAATGGAATGTTTCTACCGGGTTGGCGCAAGTGTACGCGCTTCGCTTTAAATATATGAACACTACCGGAAAGCCAATACCTGTCTTGATGAAATTCATTGATTCAAAAGGAGTTGTATTGAAAGAGGACGTATTGAACTTCCCGGAAACACCGGATAAATGGAAGATGATGAGCACCACTACCGGAACCTTTATCAATGCCGGACATTACAAAGTATTACTTTCGGCAGAAAATATGGACGGAATTGCTTTTGATGCATTGGATGTTCAATAAATAAAAAACGGGACACTTGGAAGTATACATAACTTTTCAGTGTCCCATTATTATTTCTTTCTTTATTTGGTAAGTTTTATTCCATTTATTTGCCAATCTTTTTTGGCTGTTCCTTCCGTGAAATTGAATAATTTAGTTTTGAGAGGTAATGGTTTGAAAGTTAGGGAAAATTCGGCTTCTCCGCTTTCAGGCAGAAAGAAATGCTCACCGGGAGTAATGCCGTCAGCTTTTTGTAATGTGTATGATGCACCTTGCTCGTCTACTAATTGGGCGTTTGCACTTACTTGTATCCAGTATTTGGGTATGTAATATGCATAGAAATGAACGATAGTGGCTGTGTCAGTCAATTCTACCTGCTTCACTTCAAGAATATCAGTATTGGTCGATTCAAAACTTGGATGGTTAACGACTTTTCTATTGGTGTCCCCGGTGATACTCATCTCACGCTTTGGCGCATCCAAATATCTACGCATCTTTAATTTCAGGCTGCCTTGACCATAACCCGACCACATTTTCACTATTTTACCTTCAGGAGAGATAAGAACATAATTCGGAATACCGTTGACATCATACACAGCATATAGTCCTGCAGTCTGTTTCAGATCACTTAAGTTTTGCCAAGTCATTTCATGTTGCGCAGAAGCAGCTTTCCATCTATTTTGCGTATCCGAACTCAAACTGATGATAGTGAGTCGATCTTTATATTGCTCCTGAATCTCTTTCATTTCAGGTAAAGCCATGATACAGGGACCACAACCGCTGCTCCAAAAATCAAGTAACATATATTTCCCTTTGAAGTCAGCCAAATGATGAACTTTTCCATCTAAATCAAAAAGATCGGCATCTGCCATGTCATCTCCTTCTTTCACCGTTTTAGGAGGGAAGAGATTAACCTTGATTTCTTGTCCTTCAATGGAAGCTTTCTGTTCTTCGTTTAATCTGTCATACAAAGCCAGTATTTCTTCTTTATGGGTAAACTTGGGATTGTATTTCAAAGACATACTCAAACGGAGCAATTTTTCCATCCAGACACTGGAAATAGGGACTTCCTTCATCAAATTCAATTCCCGCTGGCTGATAATAGCTAATATACTATCACTCTTTGTTTGAAGTGCTTCCCGTTCCGCTTCGGAAGCCGATCGCATGCCACTCTCTTTGATTGCTATACGTTGAAATTCGTCCCATAAATCACGAGAATCCTCGATAAATCTATTATGTTCTTGTTGCTCTTTTACCGGACTGTCTACCCTCCATGTATAAATCAGAGGGTTTGTGCCCGTTACTTTTATTTTTGCGCCCGGAGTTGCATAAACATCTAACGCCATTGGAGGAAAATCCGTATCGCGACACATGAGAGACAGATGATCCATACCACTTTCTCCTGCATTTCGCTTAAAAAAGAAAGTTCCATTACGTATCGTATCCGTGCCAACTACGCTTCCTACACGTCCATCCGTCAAAAATAAGGAAATATGAGTTCCGTCTTTCACTCCTTTTACCTCACCTTTAATTGTGTACTCGTGTTGTGCTTGTGAAACGAGACTGCCTAATAAAAAGAGGCTGCTAAATAGTAGTTTTTTCATCATCATAATATTAGAAGTAATTATACGCCACAAGGTAAAGCTTTTCTTTATAGAGTGTTACTCCTTTTATTGTTCTTTAATATTTCTGTAAAAGAAAGGGGTACAAAATGCCCTTTCGTTCGTCTACTTGATATGAAGAAAAAAGAACGAATGAAAATATATACTTTACTGCTTGGCGCATTGTTTGTAAGTCCTACACAGGCACAAACAATGCATGATTGGGAGAATCATCATGTTCTCCAGATCAATCGTGAACCGGCAAGAGCCGCTTTTACCCCTTTCTCTGTACAGAAAGGAGACGGTTCAATCTCTTTAGACGGAACCTGGAAATTCCGTTGGACTCCCGTTCCCAATGAAAGAGTCGTGAACTTCTATCAGATAAATTTTGATGATAAAGATTGGACGGATTTTCCTGTTCCCGCCAACTGGGAAGTGAACGGATATGGCACGCCTATCTATGTTTCAGCAGGCTATCCGTTTAAAATAGATCCTCCACGGGTGATGGGAGAACCGAAAACTGACTATACCACGTATAAAGAACGGAACCCGGTAGGGCAATATCGCCGCACCTTTGTTTTGCCGGCCGGATGGGAAGCGGATGGACAGACTTTTCTACGCTTTGAAGGTGTAATGAGTGCGTTTTATGTTTGGATCAACGGCGAACGGGTAGGGTATAGCCAAGGCAGTATGGAACCGAGCGAATTTAATGTCACGAAGTATCTGAAATCCGGAGAAAATCAGATTTCACTGGAAGTCTACCGATATAGTGACGGTTCTTATCTGGAAGATCAGGATTTCTGGCGTTTTGGTGGTATTCATCGTAGTATTCATCTGATACATACGCCGGATATTCATGTCCGTGATTATGCGATACGCACTCTTCCCGCATCTGTGGGTGATTATAAAGACTTTATTTTGCAGATTGATCCGCAATTCAGTGTATATCGAGGGATGACCGGAAAAGGGTATATTTTACAGGGAGTACTGAAGGATGCTTCAGGCAAAGAAGTTGCCACATTGAAAGGCGATGTGGAAGATATTCTTGATTTGGAGCATAAAGCAAGCCGGATGAATGAATGGTATCCGCAGCGTGGCCCGCGTAAGATGGGACGTTTGTCAGCTATTATAAAATCACCGGAAAGATGGACGGCAGAAACACCCTATCTTTATAAACTACACTTAACTCTCCAAAATGAAGAAGGGAAAGTCGTAGAACAGATAGAACAGGCCGTAGGTTTCCGCTCTGTAGAAATCAAAAAAGGACAACTGTTAGTGAATGGTAATCCGGTTCGTTTTCGTGGAGTGAACCGTCACGAACATGATCCACGGACGGCACGTGTCATGAGCGAAGAACGGATGCTTCAGGATATTCTTTTAATGAAACAGGCGAATATAAATGCCGTACGCACCAGCCATTACCCCAATGTCAGCCGTTGGTACGAGCTATGCGACAGCTTGGGATTGTACGTGATAGACGAAGCGGATATAGAAGAACACGGATTGCGTGGAACACTCGCAAGTACCCCCGACTGGCATGCAGCATTTATGGACCGTGCAGTCCGTATGGCGGAACGTGATAAGAATTATCCATGTATTGTAATGTGGAGCATGGGAAACGAAAGCGGTTACGGACCGAACTTCGCTGCTATTTCGGCATGGCTGCATGATTTCGATCCCACTCGCCCTGTACACTATGAGGGGGCACAGGGAGTGGACGGAAATCCTGACCCGAAGACGGTAGATGTTATCAGCCGCTTTTATACCCGGGTGAAACAAGAATATTTAAATCCCGGTATTGCAGAAGGAGAGGATAAAGAACGCGCTGAAAATGCACGTTGGGAACGGTTGCTGGAGATTGCGGAACGCACCAATGACGACCGTCCGGTAATGACGAGCGAATATGCACATTCCATGGGAAATGCATTAGGAAATTTCAAGGAATATTGGGATGAGATATATAGTAATCCCCGTATGCTGGGTGGTTTTATATGGGATTGGGTAGATCAGGGAATCTACAAGACTTTACCCGACGGTCGTACCATGGTGGCTTATGGTGGTGACTTTGGCGATAAGCCGAACTTAAAAGCTTTCTGCTTTAATGGATTACTGATGAGTGACCGTGAAACTACGCCTAAATATTGGGAGGTAAAAAAGATATATGCACCAGTTGAACTGAAAATGGAAAATGGGAAGCTGAAAGTGACGAACCGGAACCATCATATCGATTTATCATCTTATCGCTGCTTATGGACATTGTCTGTGGATGGAAAACAGAAAGAACAAGGAGAAATTACATTGCCGGAAATAGCTCCAGGAGAAAGTGGAACAATAGATTTGCCGACTTTCCGTTCATTGAATCCTCTTTCCGATTGCCAACTGAAAGTAAGCATTGTTTTGAAATCGGATGCTCTTTGGGCAAAGGCAGGACATGAAGTGGCCTGGGAACAATTCTGTTTGCAAAAAGGAGATGTAGCTTCTGCTGATTTAATTAATAAAGGAACGCTTCAAGTGGAAGAGGATGATAAATCTTTATTGATTAGCGGACGCAGTTTTTCTGTTCAGTGGGAAAAGAAAGTGAACGGAAGTATGACCTCCCTTATATATAAGGGCAAAGAAATGCTGGCTCACTCCGATGATTTTCCGGTTCAGCCTGTCACTCAAGTTTTCCGTGCTCCGACAGATAATGACAAGAGCTTCGGAAACTGGTTGGCTAAAGACTGGAAATTGCATGGAATGGATCATCCGCAGATAAATCTGGAATCTTTCCACCATGAAAAACGTGCAGACGGGGCGGCCATTGTCCGGATTCAAACAAGTAATTTATATAAAGAAGGAAAAGTGGTGACTACTTCTGTCTATACGGTCTTTTCAGATGGAACGATTGATCTGGAAACAACTTTCTTGCCACAAGGAGTTCTTCCTGAAATTCCCCGTTTAGGTATCGCATTCTGTCTGGCGCCTGCTTATGATACATTTACCTGGTATGGCAGAGGGCCACAGGATAACTATCCTGACCGCAAAACATCTGCTATGATAGGGCTTTGGAAAGGAAGCGTTGCAGAACAGTACGTACATTATCCACGTCCGCAGGATAGTGGGAACAAAGAGGAAGTGCATTATCTGACCCTGACCGACAAACAGAATAAAGGTATTCGTGTTGACGCGGTAGAAAACGTATTTTCTGCATCTGCCCTGCATTACACCGTACAGGACATCTATGAAGAAACTCACGATTGTAATTTAAAACCACGTGCAGAAGTTATTCTTAGCATGGATGCTGCCATACTTGGATTAGGAAACAGTAGTTGCGGACCGGGTGTATTGAAGAAATATGCCATAGAGAAAAAAGAACATACGCTGTATCTCCGCATCAGTAGTAAACAATGATAGTAATAAATAACTAACACAATTATAAAAGTAACAATGAAAAAAGTAACCACTTTATTATCGACCTTGGCGTTGGCAACTACCCTGGCTGCTCAAAACCTTCCACAAACGGAAAGGCAATATCTCTCCGGTCACGGATGCGACGATATGGTTGAATGGGACTTCTTTTGTACCAACGGACGCAATTCCGGCAAATGGACGAAAATCGGTGTACCTTCCTGTTGGGAATTGCAAGGATTCGGCACTTATCAGTATGGGATCACTTTCTATGGAAAACCATTTCCTGAAGGTGTTGCTGATGAAAAAGGTATGTATAAGTATGAGTTTGAAGTTCCGGAAAAATTCCGCGGCAAACAGGTCAGTCTTGTATTCGAAGCTTCAATGACAGATACGGAAGTAAAAGTGAACGGACGCAAAGTTGGTTCCAAACATCAGGGAGCCTTCTATCGTTTTTCGTACAACGTCACGGATTTCCTGAAATATGGCAAAAAGAATTTACTGGAAGTCACTGTTGCCAAAGAGAGTGAAAATGCCAGTGTGAACCTTGCCGAACGTCGTGCTGATTATTGGAATTTTGGCGGTATCTTCCGTCCGGTGTTCCTGGAGGTGAAACCAGCCGTAAACCTGCGGCACATTGCCATTGACGCAAAGATGGATGGAACTTTCCGTGCCAACTGCTACACAAATATTTCTAATGACGGAATGAGTATTCGTACACAGATTCTGGATAAAAAAGGAAAGAAGTTAGCGGAAGGCACTGTACCTGTAAAAGCGGGTGGCGACTGGACTTCTTTGCAACTGAATGTCTCTAACCCTACACTATGGACTGCGGAAACTCCGAATCTTTATAAAGCTCAATTCTCCCTGTTGGATAAGGACGGTAAAGTACTGCATAGTGAAACGGAAAACTTTGGTTTCCGTACCATTGAAGTACGTGAAAGCGACGGACTTTATATAAACGGAGTGCGTATCAATGTACGTGGTGTCAATCGTCATAGCTTCCGTCCTGAAAGTGGCCGTACGTTGAGTAAAGAGAAGAATATAGAAGATGTTCTTTTGATGAAAAGCATGAATATGAATTCTGTCCGTTTGAGCCATTATCCGGCTGACCCGGAATTTTTGGAAGCCTGTGATTCTCTCGGACTTTATGTGATGGATGAGTTGGGAGGCTGGCATGGCAAGTATGATACCCCCACCGGAGTACGTCTGATTGAAGGCATGATAGAACGTGACGTGAATCATCCGTCTATTATTTGGTGGAGTAATGGTAATGAAAAAGGATGGAATACCGAACTGGATGGAGAGTTTCATAAATACGATCCGCAGAAACGTCCGGTTATTCACCCGCAAGGTAACTTCTCCGGTTTTGAAACCATGCATTACCGCTCTTACGGAGAAAGCCAGAACTACATGCGCTTACCGGAAATCTTTATGCCTACGGAATTCTTGCATGGTTTATACGATGGCGGCCATGGTGCCGGATTATACGATTATTGGGAAATGATGCGCAAGCATCCCCGTTGTATCGGTGGATTCCTTTGGGTATTGGCAGACGAAGGTGTGAAGCGTGTAGATATGGACGGATTCATCGATAACCAGGGAAACTTTGGAGCAGACGGAATTGTAGGACCACATCACGAAAAGGAGGGTAGCTACTACACTATCAAGCAGTTATGGAGTCCGGTGCAAATCATGAATACTTCTATCGATAAGCAATTTGATGGCAAATTCTCCGTAGAAAACCGTTACGATTATCTGAATCTGAATACTTGCCGTTTCCTTTGGAAGCAAGTAAAATTCCCGTTGGCAACAGATGCTTCCAATGCCGCTGTTCAAGTACTGAAAGAAGGTGAAGTGCAAGGCAGTGACGTGGTTGCTCACTCGGCAGGCATTTTGGATATAAAAACAAATATCCTCCCCAATGCAGACGCCCTCTTCCTGACAGCAATCGATCCATACGGCCATGAACTTTGGCGCTGGACTTTCCCGGTCAACAAACTGAATCAGCAGACAGAACAGCTTTCTCCCTTGTCCAGTCGTCCTACTTATACAGAGACAGAAAATGATCTTACTGTGAAAGCGAATAAGCGTACATTCATCTTCTCAAAGAAAGACGGACAACTAAAAGGAGTATCTGTAGATAACCGTAAGATTAGTTTCGCCAATGGCCCCCGTTTCATTGGAGCCCGTCGTGCAGACCGCTCATTGGATCAGTTCTATAACCATGATGATGAGAAAGCAAAAGAAAAAGACCGTACATATAGCGAATTCCCTGATGCTGCCGTATTTACGAAACTGGACGTAAAACAAGATGGAGGTGATCTGGTTGTTACCGCCAATTATAAACTGGGCAATCTGGATAAAGCCCAATGGACAATCAACCCGAGTGGGGATTTGGCTTTGGATTACACCTACAATTTCTCCGGTGTCGTAGACTTGATGGGTATTCGTTTCGACTATCCTGAAGATCAGGTAATCAGCAAACGCTGGCTGGGTGCCGGACCTTACCGTGTATGGCAAAACCGTATTCACGGAACGCAATACGATGTATGGGAAAACGACTATAACGATCCTATTCCGGGTGAGACCTTCACATATCCCGAATTCAAAGGATACTTTGGTGATGTTTCCTGGATGAATATCCAAACGAAAGAAGGCACTATCAGCCTGACAAACGAAACTCCCGACGCATATATCGGAGTATATCAGCCTCGTGATGGCCGCGACCGTTTGCTTTATACTCTTCCCGAAAGCGGAATCTCTGTCCTGAACGTGATTCCTCCGGTACGTAATAAAGTAAACTCCACCGATTTGTGTGGTCCCTCTTCACAACCGAAATGGGTAAATGGTCCACAAACCGGACGAGTCATTTTCCGGTTTATGTAAATGAATCATATAAAGGTATCCACATTGCGTTGGATACCTTTTTTATTTAATCTTTTGAAGTTCGGGAATGAAAATGGCTACAAAATTCTTTTCCATAAAATAAATTTTCTATATTTGGAGACAAGAATTCTTATTTATTTGAGGTTTACGAATATAGAAAATTTATTAGATCGGAAGAGCACACGTCTGAACTCCAGT
>OODJ01001854.1_pt1 | contig 15364 bp, 11 predicted proteins | sample 1671611 | NCBI WGS metagenome assembly OODJ01 (sample SAMN06348174, study PRJEB24527) | human gut metagenome | biome: human gut; feature: ankylosing spondylitis patient; material: feces | host: Homo sapiens | place: China | collected 2015-10 | reverse complement strand
GCCATGCCATGTTATCGATCAGAGCGCCGCCTGCCTTGACCAGCAGGAAGCCAACGGTGTATGCTGCACCGGAAGTTGCTGCACCGGGAACGCCCATAACGCCCGGAGCGAGGGCATAGCCAAGACCCATCAGGATGCCGCAGATCGGCAGCACGGCGACGGGAAGCATCAGTGCTTTGCCCAGTTTCTGGAGATACTTCATCATAAAGCACATTCCTCCTTAAGAAATGTTTGTGTTTACAGACAGTCTCTGGTTGTAAGCCGTCCATAATTCCGTAATAGAATATTAACATACTTTTGCAAAAAAAGAAAGTCCCTTCCGCGATAAGTCTATCAAATTGCGTCAAAAGTCCTTATTTGCGTATTTTGCGTGAACATTTTTTGGTTTTCGTGTACAATCATCGGCTTTATGTTGAAAAATCTTTTCTTTTCTCCGACATTTTGCCCAAAGGCTTGCATCCCAGACGGGAATCGGGTACTATACTATTATAAGGAAATACAGAATTTTGAAGGAGGTTTTCCCCATGGAATGGACCGATATCCGCCTGACCGTGGCCAAGTCCGACGCCGACAACGCCGAAGCCGTTGCCACCATGATCGCCGAGGGCGGCATCTATATCGAAGATTACAGCGACATCGAGCAGCAGGTGGCCGAGATCGCCCATGTGGACCTGATCGAGCAGGAGCTGCTGGACAAGCCCCGCGACCGGGTCATCATCCACATGTATCTGGAGCCGGGCGCTTCCCCCGTGGAGACCCTGGCCCTGATCTCTGCCCGCATGGAGGCTGCCGGCATCGCCTACACCGTGGAGACCGAGGGGGTGGAGCAGGAGGACTGGCAGAACGGCTGGCGCAAGTATTACCACCCGTTGGAGATCGGCAAGCGGCTGGCCGTGGTGCCCTCCTGGCAGGAGTACGACACCGACCGCGTCAAGCTGGTGCTGGACCCCGGCCTTGCCTTCGGCACCGGCGGCCACGAGACCACCAGCCTGTGCATGGAAGCGCTGGACGAGCGGGTCCAGGGCGGTGAACGGGTGCTGGACATCGGCACCGGCAGCGGCATCCTGGCCATTGCAGCCCTGAAGCTGGGTGCCGCCGTGGCCGAGGGCGTGGACATCGACCCCGTAGCTGTGCGCACCGCCGGGGAGAACGCCGCCCTGAACGGCGTGCAGGATCAGCTGACCGTGCTGGTGGGCGACCTGTCCGACAAGGCCAGCGGCCAATACAACATCATCACCGCCAACATCGTGGCCAACGCCATCCTCAGCCTGGCCCCTGCCGTGCCCGGCCTGATGGCCGACGGTGCCGTCTTCATTGCCAGCGGCATCATCGACACCCGCAAGGACGAGGTGATCGCCGGGCTGGAAGCCGCCGGCCTTGCCGTTGTGGAAGTGAAGGAGAAGCGCGGCTGGGAGTGCATCGTCTGCAAGAAGGCGTGAAATTATAGAGCAGGCTCGCCCTCTCCGTCACCTTCGGTGACACCTCTCCCAAAGGGAGAGGCAAGAGCCTGACCGTAGCGTTCTTGGCTCTCCCCTTGGGAGAGCTGGCGCGTTAGCGACTGAGAGGGCGAGGATGTTTCAGGAGGAACTATGCCGCACCGTTATTTTACCACTGAGATCGCCGACGGCACGGCTGTGCTGCGCGGCACCGATGCCCATCATCTGGCCCGCGTGATGCGTGCCCGCATGGGCGATACTGTCATTCTATGCGACGGCAGCGCCGTGGAATACACCGCCACCATCACCGGCTTCGGGGATGACTGCGTGGAATTCTCGGTAGAGCCGGGCTACCCCAGCGCCGCCGAGCCCAGCGTGGAGGTCACCCTGCTGGCCGGTTACCCCAAACAGGACAAGCTGGAGCAGATCATCAAGCACGGCGTGGAACTGGGGGCCGCCCATGTGGTGCCCTTCTTCAGCCGGTATTGCGTGGCCGCCCCAAAAAAAGAGGAGCAGAAGAATGAGCGCTACAACCGCATCGCGCTGGAAGCCGCCAAGCAGTGCGGCCGGGGCGTGCTGCCGGACGTGGCCCTGCCGCTGCCCAACTTCGGGGCCGTGTGCCGCACCTTTGACCAGTACGACCTGGTGCTGTTCTGCTACGAGTGCGGCGGCGCGCCGGTGCGCCAGCTGCTGGCCGAGGCCGCACCCGCCGACGGCAAAAAGCGGAAGATCGCCATCGTGACCGGTGCAGAGGGCGGCTTTGCCGCCGAGGAGGCCGAAATGGCCGCCAAAGCCGGAGCCAAAACGGTTGGCCTTGGCCCCCGCATCCTGCGGTGCGAGACCGCCCCGCTGGCCGTGCTTGCCGCCGTGATGACCCTGACCGGCAATCTGGAATAACCGGGGCTCCGGGCGGCGCACCTTCCATAAACGAAAAATTCCGACCCACGGGTTCGGGAAAGTCTGCGGGCTTTCCCGGGCCCGTTTTTTATTTTTTGCCTCGTATAAAGATCTCCCGGATTTTTGTACAGGTTTGCCCTGTCATTCTGTCGCAAATTCTCAGCTGTTTTTGTGCTCATTTTACAAAATTGCTTACCCCCCCCCCCGAAAATTCAGCATTTTGTCTTGACATTCTCCACGGCACAGTACTATACTTGCGCCACAAAGAGACGCCGGGCATGAAAATGCACAGCCATGTGATTTTCTGCCCCGAAGTTCCGGTTTTTGCCGGTTTTTGGCATCGTTCCCGGTAACGTTCACGTCTCTGTAAGTTTTTTTGTTTGGAGGGTTTTGCAATGCGGAAAAATGTGAAAAAACAGCTTGCCTTGCGGGTGCTGTCCACAGCGGCTCTGGTGGCCATGGTCTCGTCCATCGCCACAGCGGCCTTTGCGGACACTTACGATCTGAACAAGGGCAGTGTAGACATCCTTGCTGAGGGCGGCAAGCAGTATATCACCCAGTGGGAGGATAAGGACAACGACACCTGCGTGAAGGATGGCGAGGGAAAAGAGATTCGTGATCGCGAAGATTCCGACATCACCCTGACCACCAAAAATGAGACCACCGACGAGACCGAGACCACCGACGAGACCGAGACCACCGACGAGACCGAGACCACCGACAAGACCAAGCCCACCTCCAACACCGTCACCATTGACGCCAAAGAGGGCAACACCGCCAATGTGACCCTGCAGGATGTGCACATTGAAGTTAATACCTCCGATGCCAAGTCCGGTGCGATCGAAATAAAGGGCGATGGCGACACCAACCTTGAGCTGAACGGCAATAATACCGTTCTGGTTGAGAACCGGTGGAGTGATGAACACGCCGCCATCGAAAAAGCGGACAAATACGGCACCGGCACCCTGACCATCAAGGACGATGTGAACGATGATGGTTCTAAAAAAGGTACCGATGAGGACACTACCGGCAAACTTCTGGCAGGCGGCTACCATAATTCTGCCGCCATCGGCGGCGGTAGCGATTCGTATAACAGGGAATATTCTTTAGCCGACACGTCCAATATTACCATCACCGGCGGTGATATCACTGCCATTGCCGGAAATGATGGCGCTGCTGCCATTGGCGGCGGCTACGACGGTACCGGTAAAAACATCCGCATTGCGGGCAATGCCCATGTTACTGCCGTTTCCGCGGATGGTGCTGCGATCGGCGGTGGTATCGGCAGTGGAAACAGCGTCACCATTACGGACGATGCCGTTGTTGATGCTCGTTCTGCTTTTGCCGCTGCGATTGGAAATGGCGATCAATCCGGCCGCTCCAACGACCCTACTACTATTACGATCTCCGGAAATGCCACCGTACATGCAGAAACCAGTCAAAGCGGCTGCGCCATTGGTACTGGTCGGAATGGCAGCTGTTCTGATCTCACGATCAATATTGAAGAAAATGCCAATGTTACAGCTATTGCTTCCTATGATAATCCTGCGATTGGAAATGCTGCCTGTCACGATGATACCACAACAACCATCAACATTACCGGCGGCACTGTAAATGCGATTAATTCCTTTGGCTCCGACAATCCTGAGTATTCTTCTCAATATGATGGAACCGGTGACACCTGCCCTGCGATTGGTGGCAAGATTAACTATTGGAATGGCGGCCATAACACTACCTGTAACGTCAACATCAACAGCAGCACCGGCGATACCGTTGTCAACGCATACATTTATGGAAAAGGCTCCGGCCCTGCGGTCGGTTCCACAATTTCTTCTTACAATAATATCACGCACAAATATGAGGATCAGTATGTCCCTGCTGACAGCGCCAGCTACAAGGCAGACGGTTCCTCCCACTTTGGTGAAATCAACTCTGCCATCGTCAATTGCTATAATAATGGTACTGTCGCCAAAGAAAAACTTGTCCTGCCGCACACAAAAGATCCTTATGCCCTGAATAATGTCTCCACCTATCGCCACACCATCACCGGCGGCACCCTCACCAAGGTCGTCCACAACCGCAAGTACATGGAAGAGAACCCCAACATTGACACCAGCGACCTGAAGGACGAGGACCTGCACGACTGGAAGCTGGTGGGCAAAGTCGTAGAGCCTACTACCGAAAAGGACGGCTACGCCGACTACATCTGCTCCATCGACAAGTGCGGGCAGACCAAGCATGTGGTGCTGCCCAAAATCGTGCCGGACACGCCCAGCACCCCGGAAACTCCGGACACGCCCGACGCCCCCAACACGCCCAGCACCCCGGACACCCCCAACAAGCCGGACGTCCCGTCCACCCCGGAGGTGACCCCGGCAGACCCCGCCGTGACCCCGGACGTCCCGGTGCAGGATGCTGTGCCGGACACTGCCCCGGCAGATGCCGCTGTGACCCCTGCGGCTGCCCAGAACGTCGTGCAGGACGCAAAGCCGGAAGCTGCTGCCGTTTCTGCCGCCGCCCTGCCCCAGACCGGTGCAAACTGGCTGGCAGTGGCAGGCAGCGCCCTGAGCGGTCTGTTCCTGCTGGCCGCAGGCTTTGTGCTGGACCGCAAAGGCCGCCGCATGAACTGAGAAACCATTTTTATAAAAGCCATCTCCTCCTGCTGTGCATTCCGCAAGCTGCACGGCAGGTTCCCCAAACAAAGGGGGCTGCTGCACAGCGTGCAGCAGCCCCTTTCTTTTATCGCTTTATTCCAGCTCGGTGTCGTCCGGGTGGGCGTCGGCTTCCAGCAGAGCCTTTTTGGTGTGCAGCAGGTTCTGCGGGCTCACCGAGAAGCTGCGCAGGCCCATCTGCAGATACTGCACCGTATTCACCGGGTTGCCCACGGCAAGGCCGCAGATGGTCACCGGCACGCTGCCGGCCTTTGCCGTCTCCATGACCATGGCGATGAGCTTTTTCATGGCCGGGCTGGCGGGGCGGTAATACCGCTCCGCGCTGGCCAGCTCCCGGTCGGCGGCGTGGGTGTACTGGGTCAGGTCGTTGGTGCCGATGACCAGAAAATCGCACCCGTGGGCCACGAATTCCTCCGCGGTCAGGCAGGCCGACGGCACGCTGAGCATGACGCCGAAGGGGGTCTTTTCGTTGAAGGGCACGCCCCGCTCCCGCAGGCTCTGGCGGCAGTGCTCCACGATGTGCATGGCGGCGTCCCAGTCCTCCACATCGGTCACCATGGGGAACATCACCCGCAGCGGGCCGCGGGCCGCGGCCCGCAGCAGGGCACAGATCTGGGTCTCGAACTGGCGGGGCTGGCGCAGGCTGTTGCGGATGCCCCGCAGCCCCAGCTTGGAGGACTGCACCCCCTGATAGGCGTCCGCCATGGTGCGGTCGGCGCCAAAATCGAAGGTGCGCACGGTCACAGGGCAGCCCTGTGCCGCTGCAAGGCAGGAAGAATAGAAGTAGAACTGTTCCTGCTCGTCCAGAATGCGGCCGGGCAGCATCATGTAGCTGCTGCGCAGCAGGCCCACGCCCCGGGCACCGGACTGCATGGCGGTGTCGATGTCCTCCGGGCCAAAGCAGTTGGCCAGCAGCTCAAAGGCTGCGCCGTCCCGGGTGTAGCCGGGCTGGCGGCCCAGCACCCGCATTTCTTCGTTTTCACGCTGCAGCTCACAGATGCGGGCCTCTGCCTGCTGGCGGGCCACCGCGTCCGGGTCCAGGATGCATTCGCCCTTGGTGGCATCCAGAATCACCGTGCGGCCGTCGCAATCCTCCAGAAAATCCGCTCCCACCTGCACGATGCCGGGGATGTTCATGGCCCGGGCAATGATGGCGGCATGGCTCTGGCCGCTGCCCTCGGTGGTGACGACGCCCAGGATCATGCCGGAGGGCACACTGAACAGGTCGGTGGGCATCAGGCGGTCGGCGGCCAGGATCACCGGGTGGTCCAGTGCCAGCCACATGCGGGGCCGGTTGCCCAGAATGTTGATCACCCGGCTGGTGGCGTCCAGAATGTCCACGCTGCGCAGCTGCATGTAGGGGTTGTCCTTCATGTTGGCCAGCTGGTCGGCGTAACGCTGGCCCACCTTGTCCATGGCGGCAGCGGCGCTGATGCCTGCCTTGATGCAGAACCGCACCTCGTTCATCATGCCTTCGTCGTCCAGCATCATGCTCTGGAACTGCAGGATGGCCTGCTCGGTGGAAGCGGCCCGCTCTGCCATGGAGTCCAGCTCGCTCTGGGCGGTGCGCACCGCATCTTCCAGCTGGCGCAGCTCCCGTTCCGGGTCAAAGGGCCCGGTGCTGAACGTTTCCACATGGCGTTCCAACCGGCTCACCTGCCCCAGCACAAGGCCCGGGGACGCAGAAACACCTTTACAGATCTTCATGTTCGGTCACCTCCGGCAGTTCCGGCGCGGTCAGGGCCTGCCAGACCAGCGCCTGCAAGAATGTATTGGGCAGCAGGGCTGCCAGCGCCGCCCGGCCCGCGTCCGCGCTGCCTGCAAACAACGGGGCGAACCCGGCCATGCGCGCACGGTCGCATTTGTCCAGAAACGCCTGCCCCAGCGTCCGGGTGGTGTAGTACACCGTGGGGTCTACCCCCACGTCCTCGGCCACGGCTTCCAGCGGGGCAAGCTCGGCGTCCTTCATCCGGGCCAGCAGCAGGGCCGCGTCTGCGGTAAGGGTCACGGGGTATTTCTCCCGCACGGCCTTCTGCACCGCGTCGAACCGTGCCCGGAACGCGGCAGCATCGGCGCTGCTATCCGGGCCGTTGTCCACGGCATAGGCGCAGCCCCGCACCCGGCCAAAGGCCCGCAGGGTGTCGTAATAACCCAGCTCCACATTGCGGCGGGCGGTATCGGGGTCAAAGTGCAGGATGTCGCCCAGCTCCCAGTAGCTGCGCACCATGGTGGTGGGCAGACCGGTGAGGTTGGGGCGGGTGATGCCCACCCCCTCCAGGTCCACGCACACCAGCTCGTCAGCCCCCATCTTTTTCGCAAGGCCGGTGGGCATGTTGTCGCTGTAGCCGCCGTCCAGGAACTTGACCCCGTCGATATCCCGCGCCCGCAGGGCAGGGAAGCAGGCCGCCGAGGCCATGAGATAATCCTTCACGCGGCCCTGCGGGATCTCGTCCAGCGTCAGCTCCCGGGGCTTCAGGCCCCGCTGCTCCACCGTAACAAGGCCAAAGCGGATGTTGGCGCGGCGCAGCGCGTCCTCGTCCAGCACCCGTTCCACGATCTCTTCCAGCGGCGAGACGTCCATACCGCCGGCCTTCACCACGCTGCGCAGAAAACTGTGCAGGGCCGACAGGTCGGCGTTTTCTTCGGGCAGCTCCATCACATCCTTGCTGCGGATGGTCAGCCACATATCCCGCGCCACCTCGTACAGGTCCAGCACGAACATGGCACCGTTCAGGCTGCCCACACTGGTGCCGGTGATGATCTGCGGGTGCCAGTCCAGCTCCATCAGAGCCTTCCACACGCCCACCTGATAGCTGCCGCGTGCTCCGCCGCCGGCCAGCACCAGCGCTTTGCACGGAATGGTTTGGTTTTCCATACTGCCTGCCTCCCTGTCTGTCTTTGCTGAAATTATACCATATTTCCCGGAAAATTTCTCCCCGTTTTTTGGTTCCTCACGGCTTTTATACGGCTAAGATCCGTGGTATACTGGGCAGGAATCATCTTGAAGGAGGAACTTTGCCCCATGCGCTGCAAGCAATGGATCTTTGATATGGACGGCACCCTCACCGACAGCATGACCGTGGTGTGGCGGGGTGCCCCGCTGGCGCTGCTGCAGCGCTATGGCCGCACGCCCAAAGCAGACCTGAACGACGTGCTGCTGACCATGGGCATGGCCGACGGTGCCCGCTACCTCATCCGAGAATACGGCCTGCCCCTGACCGAGGCGGAATATTACGACGTGATGCGGGACGTGATCGCCCAGCTGTACGAAACGGTGGACCTGAAGCCCGGTGTGCGCACCCTGCTGGCAAAGCTGCAGGCCGAGGGGGCCCGGCTGTGCCTGTGCTCCAACACCTGGTCCGACCAGTGCCGCACCGTGCTCACCCGGTTGGGCATCGCGGACTATTTTTCCTTCATCGTGGAGGCGCAGGGCGTGCTGCACAAGAGCCGCCCGGAGGTGTTCTTCGAGTGCATGCACCGGCTGGGCGGGGCCGACCCCGCCGCCTGCGCCGTGTGCGAGGACGCCATTTACGCCGCTTCCACTGCCCACAAGGCCGGGTTCACCGTGCTGGGCGTGCAGGACGCCGCCAGTGCCGCCGATGCCCCTGCCATGGCGCAGGTGTGCGACCAGTTCCTGCCGGACTGGACCGCACTGGACTGGACAACGATCTGAGAAATTTTTCCGCAAAAACACGCCGGTGTTCCCGCTGTGGGAGCACCGGCGTGCTGTTATTTCAGGCTGTATTTCTGCTGCTGCACCCATTGCTGGAAGGCGTCCCGCACGGCACCCTCCCGCCCGCGGGGGATGGAGATGCGGGCCCCGCTGCGCATGCGCAGCTCCCCGGCAGAAAGCAGGTCCGCCTCGGCCAGATTGACCACATAGGAGCGGTGGGGCTGCAAAAAGCGCCCATCCGCCAGCAGAGGCTGTGCCACCGCAGAAAACGGCACCCGCAGCGACAGGGTGGGCACGTCCTCCCCGCTGGTGAGGTGGAAGTGCACGATGTGGTGGGTGCACTCCAGATATTCGATGCCCGCATAGGGCAGCGCCCGCAGGCCCTCGGCGGTGTTCACCGTGACGGACGGGCCGTATTCCGGCTCGGTGGCGCGGGCCAGCAGGGCCGAAAGCTCCCGCTGGCGCACCGGCAGCAGCAAATATTGCAGCGCATCCACCTTGTAGGCGCTGTAAGCGTGGGCCGTGGTGCGGGCCACAAAGGCCAGCGGGGCCCGGCGGCCCCGGCGGCGCAGCTCCCCGGCAGCCGCCAGCCCCACCGGCGTAGCCGAGCCGGAAAGCTCCAGCAGGTACAGGTCGTACCGCACGCCCTCCCCGTCCTTCCGCAGCAGGGCGTCGGTGTCCGGCAGGTGTTCCACGATGCAGGCGTCCGCCCGCCGGGCAAAAAATTCCATGCACTGGCGTTCCAGCCCGCTGCGCAGGCCCGCGTCCGGGCTGCACACCGCAATGTGAAAGATCACAGGATCCCTCCTCTTCAAACCCGCCCTTGCATTTTGCGCGGTGCGGGGGTATAGTAATCAAAAAAACAACAAAGGAGACGCCGCCATGTCAAAGCCCCTTGTCAGCATCATTCTGCCCGTGTACAACGCCCAGAACCACATCGCCCGCTGTCTGGAGAGCATCTGCGCCCAGAGCTGGCAGAACATCGAGGTCATCGTGCTGAACGATGGCTCCAAGGATCAGAGCCTGCCCGTGTGCGAAGCGTTCCGCGCAAAGGACAAGCGCATCGTGCTGGTGGACAAAGCCAACTCCGGCGTGTCCGACACCCGCAACCTGGGCCTGAAGCTGGCCAGCGGCAAGTATGTGCAGTTCGTGGACAGCGACGACTATATCGACCCGGACTTCACCGAGCATCTGGTCACCGCTGCCGAACAGAACCACGCCGACCTGGTCATCGCACCTTACAAGATGGTGATCCCCGCCGGGGCCACCAAGCCCGAACAGGTGCTGGAAAAGCTGCAGGACGACCTTGGCGTGATGCACGTCGCCCGCCCGCCGGAGGTGCGGGTGTACGGCTTTCTGCCCGAGGGCGTGTACGACAAGGACACCTTTGCCCGCCGCCTGATGGACAAGCCCGCCTCCTATTTCTACAGCGTGCTGTGGAACAAGCTCTACCGCCGCGAGATGCTGCTTGCGCACGACATCCGGTTCACCAGTGAGATGCGCTGGGCCGAAGATCTGGTGTTCAACATGCAGTACATCCAGTACGCCGCGGTGTTTGCTTCCATTGCACAGCCGGGCTACTACTATGTGCAGAATCCCCAGAGCATCTGCCACACCCAGATCAACCCCGCCACCCTCGTGCAGAACAAGATCCAGGTGTTCCGCTATTACAAGGACCTGTACACCCGTCTGGGCATGTACGAGCAGGTGCGCCCGCAGCTGTACAAATTCCTGGTGGATATCGCGGAGAGCACTTACCCTTCCGGTCCCTTCAAGGAAGTCATCGACGAGGCCAAGGCCTACTGGAAGGATGCCCGCGAGGACGTGCAGACCCGCACCGCCGAAGCGCGCGAGCGCTGGAACGGCATGCGGGAGGAGCTGCGGGAAACGGCGCAGGAACGCAGTGCCGAGTGGAAGGCCCGGCACGACAGCGACCCCAAAGAATAAGCAAAAGCAACAAACGGGAAGCCGCAGGAGCTTGCACGCTCCGGCACGGCTTCCCGCTTTTTTATGCGATGTTCAGCGGCCGGGTGCTCAGCAGCCGATGGCGGCGCACTTCTTGGCCAGCCACTCGCGCTCCTCGTCGTTCAGGCGGGGTGCCAGCTTCTCGAACACCTGACGGTGGTAGTTGTTCAGCCAGTCCAGCTCGTCCTTGGTCAGCACACCAGGCACGATGGGAGAAGTGGCGATGGGCACGAACATGATCGGCTCAAAGCCCAGGAAGGTGCCGTACTGGTTGTCGGCCTTGTGCACGCACACCAGCTCGTTCTCGATGCGGATGCCCACCAGATCGGTCTCGTACACGCCGGGCTCGTCGGTCACGATCATGCCCGGGCGCATCAGGGTGGTGTTGCGGCCGTTCAGGGCGTGGGGACCTTCGTGGACGTTGCCCACAAAGCTGACGCTGTGGCCGGTGCCGCAGCGGTAGTTGATCAGGTGCTGCCACAGCGGTTCACGGGCGATGGTGTCGATCATATGGCAGTCGCAGTAGTCCAGCCAGACCGCCTTGGCGATGTCGATGTGGCACTGCAGGGTCCAGGTGTAGAACTTGCGCTCGTCCTCGGTCAGCTCACCCAGCGGGTAGGTGCGGGTGATGTCGGTGGTGCCGTCCATGTAAGTGGCACCGCTGTCCACCAGCAAAAAGCCCTTGCGCTGGAGCTTTGCGTGGTCCTCCGGGGTGGCGTGGTAGTGCATCATGGCTGCGTTGCCGCCGTAGGCCGCAATGGTGCCAAAGCTCTCCACGATGAACTTATCCGTGGTGCTGCGGTACTTGTGCAGGATCTCGTCCACGGTCAGCTCGGTCAGCTCTTCGCCGGCTTCCAGACGCTTTTCCAGCTCGATCTGGAATCGCACCATAGCCACAGCGTCGCGCAGGTGGGCTTCCTTGTCGTGGGTCAGCTCCACCTCGTTCTTCACGCCCTTCATGGGCAGCAGCGGGTCGGCCAGGTCCTTCACGGTGAGGGCGGCGTTGTTCTCCAGCACCTGATACACGGCATAGTTCACGGTGGCGCTCTCTGCCAGCACGGTCTGGGGCTCGGTCTCAGCGGCCATGACGTCCAGCACACGGTCGTACTCGGCCAGGGTCACACCGTTGGCTTCCAGTTCCGCCTTTGCCTCCGGGGTCACGCGGGCGGTGTGGATGAACAGCACGGCGCGGTCCGGGGTGACATAGCAGTAGGCCATGGCGTAGGGGGTGCACTCGATGTCCATGGCGCGCAGGTTCAGCAGCCAGGCAAGGTTGTCCAGCTTGCCCACCAGCTGGGCGGTGCAGCCCAACTCGGCCAGCTTTGCACGCAGCTGGCCCAGCTTTTCGGCGGGGGAGAAGCCTGCGTATTCCTTGGGCAGGATCCAGGCCGGGGTAGCGGGCAGAGCCGGGCGGCCCTCGGTCCACAGCTCATCCTCCAGGAACAGGGTCTGGATGGCGGCGTTCTTGGTTTCCAGCGCCTTCTTCACGCTGTTCACCAGCGCGCAGCTGGCGGTCAGACCGCACAGGCCCAGCTTGCCGCCCTCAGGCACCACCTTGGCGCAGTATTCCTCCACGGTGGGCACGCCCGGCTCACCCATCTTCATCAGCTGGATCTCGGTGCCTGCGATCTCCTTCTCGGCCTGCACAAAGTAACGGCCGTCGGCCCAGACAGCACTCTCGGTCATGGTGACCACAAAGTTGGAGTTTTCACCATGGAAGCCGGAGAAGTAGGTCAGGGAGGTGTAGTGGTCGGGCAGGTACTCGCTGGAGTGGGGGTCGCCCACCGGGATCAGGTACACGTCCACACCGTTTGCCTGCATGGCGGCACGCAGGGCGGCTAGCCGTTCGGGAACTGTATTCATGCTCATAGAAAAGCCTTCTTTCTCATATTTGCCGGAAGAACGTCCGGCGGCGGTGGTTTGCTACTGCATATTGTAGCATTCCGGCGCAAAGAATGCAATGCGGGAGTGTCGGCTGTTCCGGACGCAAACACGGTTGCCGTGCTGTCAACAGCCGCCGCAGTGTCGCCTGCATCCTGTGGGGGCCGACCGCCTGCCGGTCGTTGACCGTCCGGGGGCGGGGTCTTGCCGTCCGGGGGCGTCCGTCCCTCTGCCGGAGCCTGCCCCTTGCCGAATCGCTGCCCGCCGGGGCCGCTTATTTTCGTCCAAAACGCGAAAACGCAACCAAATTGCAAAAAATGTTACAATTTTTTCTTGAAAAAGGCCGGTTTCCCATTGACAGGCTTGCTATAATAGAGATGTAAGATTTTACGGGCCAGCGCTCTGCGGCTCTGTCTGCTAACAAAGAAAGAGGCATTCAAACTATGACCAAAATTGATATTTTTTCCGGCTTCCTGGGCGCCGGCAAGACCACTCTGATCAAAAAACTCATCAAGGAGGCCTTTGCCGGCCAGCAGGTCGTTCTGATCGAGAACGAGTTCGGTGAGATCGGCATCGACGGCGGCTTCCTGAAGGAGTCCGGCATCCAGATCAATGAGCTGAACGCCGGCTGCATCTGCTGCTCTCTGGTGGGTGATTTCCGCACCGCCCTGCAGCAGGTGGTGGAGCAGTACCACCCCGACCGCATCGTCATCGAGCCCTCCGGCGTGGGCAAGCTGAGCGACGTGACCCGCGCCGTGGAAGGCGTGGCCGAGCACCTGGATGTGCAGCTGAACAGCTTTGTCACCGTGGCCGATGTGAACAAGGTCAAGATGTATATGAAGAACTTCGGCGAGTTCTACGATGACCAGATCAGCCATGCAAGCTGCATCCTGCTCAGCCGCACCCAGACCGCCAGCGAGGAGAAGATCGCCGCCGCCGTGGCCATGCTGCGCGAGAAGAACCCCACCGCCACCATCGTGACCACCGCATGGGACGAGCTGACCGGTGAGCAGATCCTGAAAGCCATGTCCACCAAGGACGACTTCAAGGCAGAGCTGATCGCCATGGCCGCCAAGGCAAACGAGAAGCACGCCGAGGAGGACGAGGAAGAAGAGCACCACCATCATCACCATCACGACGACGAGAACGGCGTGTGCAGCTGCGGCCATCACCACCACGATGATGACGATGATGAGGACGAGCACGAGCATCACCATCACGACCATGACGAGGACGATGACCACGACGAGCATGAGCACCACCATGATCACGATGAGGATCATGACCACGAGGAGCATTGCTGCTGCGGCCACCACCATCACGATGACGACGAGGATGAGGACGAGCACGAGCATCATCATGAGCACGGCGGCCACTGCTGCTGCGGCCATCACCACCATCATCATGACCACGACGCCGATGAGGTGTTCACCAGCTGGGGCGTCGAGACGGCCCGCAAGTTTACCAAGGCCGAAGTGGAGCACGCCCTCACCGAGCTGGACACCGGCAATTACGGCATGATCCTGCGCAGCAAGGGCATCGTGGACGGCGGTGCCGACGGCTGGCTGGAGTTCGACTATGTGCCCGGCGAGTGGGAAGTGCGTGCCCGCGGCGCCGACGTGGGCGGCAAACTGGTGGTCATCGGCTCCAAGCTGAACGAGAAGGCCATTGCAGAGCTGTTCGGCTGCTGAGATGTAAAAGAAGGAGAAATCATCCATTATGGCAAAAGAAATTCCGGTCTACCTGTTTGTGGGCTTTCTGGAAAGCGGCAAGACCAAATTCATTCAGGAGACCTTTGAGGACCCCAACTTCGACTCCGGCGACAAGACCCTGCTGCTGATCTGCGAAGAGGGCGAAGAAGAGTACAACCCCAAGAAGTTCGCCTTCCCCGGTGTGACCGTCAAGGTGATCGAGGACAAGGCAGAGATGAACCCGCAGAACCTGGCCAAGCTGGAAAAGGAATCCGGCGCAGGCCGCGTGGTCATCGAGTACAACGGCATGTGGCTGCTGCAGGAGCTGGCCGATGCCCTGCCGGAAAACTGGCTGGTGTACCAGTGCATCGCCACCGCCGACGGCACCACCGCCCTGACCTACGCCCGCGACAACTCCATGCGCAGCCTGCTGCTGGACAAGATCGCCCGCAGTGAGTTGATCGTGTTCAACCGCGCCGAAGCCGTGAACAACGACGAGGCCCGGCAGGAGCTGCACAAGCTGGTGCGTCAGGCTTCCCGCAAATGCGACATCGCCTACGAGTTCAAGGACGGCAGCGTGGCCTATGACGACATCCCCGACCCGCTGCCCTTCGACGTGAACGCCCCGGTCATCGACATCCATGACGACGATTTCGGCATCTGGTACATGGACTGCCAGGACGAGCCCCAGAAGTACACCGGCAAGACGGTCAAATTCCTGGCACAGGTGTGCCAGACCAACCGCGCCGGCAAGAACAGCTTCGTGCCCGGCCGCTTTGCCATGACCTGCTGCGTGCAGGATATCCAGTTCGTGGGCTTCCCCTGCAGCTATGACGGCTACAAGGCTCTGGAGCAGCGCAGCTGGGTGCGGGTGACCGCCAAGGTGGGCTACAAGTTCCACAACATCTACCGCGGCAAGGGCCCGGTGCTGACCGCCATTTCGGTGGAGCCTGCCGAAAAGCCGCTGAATGAAGTCGTAACGTTCTCTTAACGTTCTGATTGATCTGTAAACAGGAGGTTCTGGCATGAAAACACTGTTCCGCATTCTGGGCACGGCCGCTGCCGTGGCCGTCACCGGTGCCGCCATCGTGGCACTGGACAAGATCCTGAACCAGAAAGACCCGCTCCATGTGGAGGAGGTCGAGTTCC
>OODJ01001853.1_pt1 | contig 15384 bp, 11 predicted proteins | sample 1671611 | NCBI WGS metagenome assembly OODJ01 (sample SAMN06348174, study PRJEB24527) | human gut metagenome | biome: human gut; feature: ankylosing spondylitis patient; material: feces | host: Homo sapiens | place: China | collected 2015-10 | reverse complement strand
TCATGCCTTTTTCCGACGGGCAGGAGCCTCCGCAAGAGGATGCGCCGCTCTTGCTCGGTTTATTTTCCCGGGAAAAAGGCCTATGGTCGGGACGAATTCACGTCCCAGGAGCCAACATGAGAGAAATTTCCGTCGAACTCATACGCGATACCGTGGCCAGACTGGCCATGGAGGCCTGCTGTCACCTGCCGCAGTCCACGCTTGACGCCATGCACCACGCCAGAGAATGCGAGCTTTCCCCCACCGGACGCGACGTTCTCGACCAGCTCATCGAGAACGCCGGCATAGCCGCCTCGGAAAACGTGCCCATCTGTCAGGACACCGGGCTTGCCGTGGTCTTTGCCGACATAGGACAGGACGTGCACATCACCGGCGGTCTTTTTGAGGACGCCGTCAATCAGGGCATCGCCAAGGGCTACACGGAAGGATATCTGCGCAAGTCCTCGGTGGCGGAACCGCTCTTCGAGCGCAAAAACACGGGCGACAACACCCCTGCCATCATCCACGTCCGTCTCGTCGAAGGCGACCGCATCGCTCTGCGCCTCGCCCCCAAGGGCGCGGGCAGTGAAAACATGAGCCGCCTTGCCATGCTCAAGCCAGCCGACGGCGTCGAGGGCGTGAAAAAATTCGTGCTTGACACGGTGGAGCAGGCCGGAGCCAACCCCTGCCCGCCCATTGTGCTGGGCATTGGCATTGGCGGCAGCTTTGATAAATGCGCAGCTCTGGCCAAAAAGGCACTGCTGCGCCCGCTGGACCAGCCCAACGCGGACCCCTATTATGCCGCGCTGGAAAAAGAGCTGTTGGATGCCATCAATGCAACCGGCTTTGGCCCGCAGGGCTTTGGCGGTGCCACGACCTGTCTGGGGGTTGCCATTGAGCAAAAGCCCACCCATGTGGCCTGCCTGCCCGTGGCCGTCAACATCAGCTGCCACGTCACCCGCCGCGCCAGCTGCACACTGTAAGGGGGCGAACCGCATGCAATATGTTTTACAGACACCACTGCAAAAATCAGACCTTGCACCGCTGAAAGCAGGAGACACCGTGCTGCTTTCCGGCGTGGTGTATACCGCCCGCGATGCCGCCCATGCCCGCATGATGGAGTTGCTGGACAAGGGCGAGGAGCTGCCGCGGTACTTCAAGGATCATCCCATTCTCTATGCCGGTCCCGCCAAGACGCCTGAGGGCTTCCCCTGTGGCTCTATGGGCCCGACGACAGCCAACCGCATGGACCCCTACGTGGATGAGTTCCAGGCCCACGGCGCCTCGCTCGTCATGATCGCCAAGGGCAACCGTACCGACATAGTGACGGAGGCCTGCAAGAAACACGGCGGATTCTACCTCGGCACCATCGGTGGCGTGGCTGCCGTCCTCTCCAAGGAGTGCATCACGAGCATCGACTGCGTGGCCTATCCCGAACTCGGTATGGAGGCCATCTGGAAGATCACGGTCAAGGATTTCCCAGCCTTCATCCTCGTCGATGACAAGGGCCACGACTTCTTCAAGGAGCTGAAGCCCTGCAAGTGCCAGGGATAATACGCGGTGGTTGATAAGTAAAACCACAATAGATTATTAGTAGGGGGCGGTCGCTGACCGCCCTTATTTTTTATCTTCTGCCAACTTTCGATATTTTCGCCTTTGTTGTATTGGTTTTTCCTTTCCAAGCAGGCCGTATTGCCTCAATACAAACTACCCTATCACGCCATTTTGCGTATGAACCATTAGGCCCAAGGAAAGTTTTGTATGGCAACGTTTGGTAGTTTGGGGGAAAATATGTAAATTTGCGCCTTAAATATCACAAAAAAGTAAGAAAAGCAAAACAGGCTTATGGCAAAGAGATTTCCGGAGTACAAAGGTTTAGACCTTGTAGGCACCAACAGACGGGTGCTCGAAGCGTGGGAGAAGGACGATATTTTCCACAAAAGTATCGACGAGCGTGAAGGCGAGCCGAAGTTTATTTTCTTCGAAGGCCCTCCCTCGGCCAATGGCCATCCCGGCATCCACCACGTCCTGGGCCGCTCCATCAAGGACACATTCAACCGCTACAAGACCATGTGCGGATTCCAGGTACGCCGCAAGGCCGGCTGGGATACCCACGGACTGCCCGTGGAGCTCAACGTAGAGAAGGAGCTGGGCATCACAAAGAAGGATATTGACAACAAAGCCTCAGACAAGTATATTTCCACCGTAGATTACAACCGCCATTGCCGCGCCGACGTACTAAAGTTCACGGCCGAATGGAGCAAGCTGACCAAGGAGATGGGCTATTTCGTCGATTTGGAGCACCCTTATGTGACCTACGACAACAAGTTTATCGAGACCCTGTGGTGGCTCCTGAAGCAGCTCTACAACAAGAACCGTCTCTACAAGGGCTACACCATCCAGCCCTACTCCCCCGCCGCCGGCACGGGCCTTTCGAGCCATGAGCTCAACCTTCCCGGCTGCTACCGCGATGTCAAGGACACCTCGGTGACGGCCCAGTTCACCATCCGCGACCCGAAGGAGAGCTGGACGAAATGGGGCAAGGCCGTCTTCCTGGCCTGGACCACCACGCCCTGGACGCTGCCCTCCAACGTAGCCCTCTGTGTGGGCCCACGCATCGACTATGTCGCCGTGGAGACCTACAATCCCTATACGGCCGAGAAGATCACAGCCATCGTGGCCGAGCCACGCCTTGGAGCTTATCTGAAGTCCGAGGGCGAAGTGGCCGAGGGCGCCGACATGCCCGCCTACGAACGTGGCGACAAAGTCGTGCCCTACCGCATCATCGACCGCATGAAGGGCGCTGACCTCGTAGGCATCCGCTACGACCAGCTCATGCCCTGGGTGAAGCCGACGGAGAAGCTCGACGACTACGCTTCGGAGCAGGTGAAGGCCTACGCCGCCGCCCATCCCGACCAAGTCTTCACGGGCGAGAACGGCAAGGATCGCTTCGTAGAGATGAGCTCAGCCGCCTTTGTCGTCATCCCTGGCGACTACGTCACTACCGAAGACGGTACGGGCATCGTCCACACCGCCTCCACCTTTGGTGCCGACGACGCCAAGGTCTGCCGCGACGCTGGCGTCCCGGGCCTCTACCTCGTCAACAAGCAGGGCGAGACGCGCCCGATGGTCGATCTCCTGGGCAAATACTACGCCATCGAGGACCTCGACGCCCACTTCATCGATCGCTGCGTCGATAAGGCCGCCTACGGCCACCATGCTGGCGACTACGTGAAGAACGCCTACGACCCGCGCTTCAACGAAGGCGGCAAGTGGGACAAGGAGGCTTCGGAGAAAGCCGAGGACCTCAATATCGTGATCAGCCTGGAGATGAAGATGGAAGGCACGGCCTACAAGATCGAGAAGTTCACCCACAACTATCCCCATTGCTGGCGCACGGACAAGCCCATCCTCTACTATCCGCTCGACAGCTGGTTCATCCGCGACACCCTCGACAAGGAGCGGATGGTGGAACTCAACAAGACCATCAACTGGCAGCCTGCCTCCACGGGTACGGGCCGCTTCGGCAACTGGCTCGAGAACCTCAACGACTGGAACCTCTCGCGCTCCCGATTCTGGGGCACACCGCTCCCGATTTGGCGCGACGAGGACCGCAACGAGAAGTGCATCGGCTCCGTCGAGGAACTCTACAACGAGATAGAGAAGGCCGTCAAGGCAGGCGTGATGAAGGAGAACCCGCTCAAGGTCCGCGGCTTCGTGGTCGGCGACAACGCCCAGGAAAACTACGACCGCATCGATCTCCACCGTCCCTATGTGGACGATATCGTCCTCGTCAGCGACACGGGCAAGCCCATGCACCGCGAGAGCGACCTCATCGACGTGTGGTTCGACAGCGGCTCCATGCCCTACGCCCAGCTCCACTACCCCTTCGAGGGCGAACTCAATGCCGAGAAACTCGCTGCCACGGGCAAGAGCGAGGCCGAATACCGCGACCAGCTCATCCACTCCTGCTACGAGGGCACACCCGTGCCGCCCGCTTTCTTCCCCGCCGAGTTTATCAACGAGGGCGTCGATCAGACCCGCGGCTGGTTCTTCACGCTCCACGCCATCGGCACGATGGTCTTCGACAGCGTGGCCTTCCGCAACGTCATCTCCACAGGCCTCGTCCTCGACGCCAAGGGCAACAAGATGTCAAAGCACGTGGGCAATGTCGTCCCGCCCTTTGAGATGATCGAAAAGTATGGCGCCGACGCCGTCCGCTTCTATATGATGACCAACTCCGAACCTTGGGACAACCTCAAGTTTGACGAGAATGGCGTCGATGAGTGCCGCCGCCGCTTCTTCGGCACGCTCTACAACACATACAGTTTTTTCGCCCTTTACGCCAACGTGGATGGCTACGATCCCAAGGACGCCCAGCTTCGCGCCGACGCTCCCGAGATCGACCGCTGGATCATCTCGCGTCTGAACACGCTCGTCAAGGGTGTGACCCGCGAACTCGACGGCTATGATCCCACGCGCGCCGGACGCCTCATCGAGCAGTTTGTCAACGACGAACTCTCCAACTGGTATGTGCGCCTCAACCGCAAACGCTTCTGGGGCAAGGACATGAGCGACGACAAGCGTTCGGCTTATGACACGCTCTACACTTGCCTGATGACCGTGGCCCACCTGCTCGCCCCGTTTGCCCCGTTTATGAGCGACGAGCTCTACCACGACCTCGGAGGCCAATTGGAGAGCATCCACCTCGACCGCTGGCCGAAGGCCGACGAGGCCCGCATCGACGCCGACCTCGAGACCCGTATGGACATGGCACAGAAAATCACCTCGATGGTGCTCGCCCTGCGCCGCAAGGTCAACATCAAGGTGCGCCAACCGCTGGCTCAGATCATGGTGCCCGCCATCGACGAGGAGCAGCGCCGCCATATCGAGGCCGTGGCCGCACTCATCAAGAGCGAGGTCAACGTGAAGGAACTCAACTTCGTTGAGGGTGAGGGACTTCTGGTCAAGAAAGTGAAGTGCAACTTCCGCGTCATGGGCAAGAAGTTTGGCAAGTTGATGAAGGGAGTCGCCGCCAAGATGAACACCCTCTCCCAGGCCGAGATCGCCCAGCTGGAGCACGAGGGCAGCATCGGCTTCGAGGTCGAGGGACAGCCCATTAGCGTGGATGCCACCGACGTGGAGATCATCTCCGAGGACATGCCGGGCTGGCTCGTCAGCAACGAGGGCAACCTGACCGTGGCCCTGGAGGTGGAGCTCACCGACGACCTGCGCCGCGAGGGAATGGCCCGCGAGCTCATCAACCGCATTCAGAACCTCCGCAAGGAGAGCGGACTGGAGATCACGGACCGTATCGTCGTCAGCATCGACCCGCACAAGGAGACCGACGAGGCTCTGGAGACCTTCGGCGACCTGGTGCGCCAGCAGGTCCTCGCCAACGAGATCGTCGTCAAGCCCACGGACGGGGACGAGATCGACCTCGGCGACTTCACGACCCATATCGCAATCTCGAAGGCATAAGAGCCTTCACAATATAAAATGGATACGATCAAAAGACGTTATAGTGACGCGGAACTGGAAGAGTTCCGCGCCATTATCCTCGGCCGCCTCGAGACGGCCAAGGCCGACTATGCTGAGACCATGAAGGTGCTCACCAACCAGGACACCAACGACGTGGACGACACCTCGCCCACCTACAAGGCCCTGGAGGAGGGAAGCTGCTCACAGACCAAGGAGGAACTGGTCCACATGGCCATGCGCCAGCAGAAGTTTATCCAAGGACTGCAGGCTGCCCTGCTGCGTATTGACAACAAGACGTACGGCATCGACCGCATCACGGGCGAGCTGATCCCCAAGGAGCGCCTCCGCGCCGTGCCTCATGCCACGCTCAGCGTGCAGTCGAAACAGAACTACAAAGATCATTAAAGCGTGAAAAGAAACGCATGGATAGCTATGGCAATGGGCATTTTGCTCATTGCCATTGACCAATGCATCAAAGTGGCCGTCAAGCTCCACATGGGGCTGGGCGAGCAGATCGTCGTATTCGACTGGTTTCGAATCGACTTCATCGAGAACCGCGGCATGGCGTTTGGCATGGAGATCGGCAGCAAACTGCTGCTGAGCCTCTTCCGCATCGTGGCCGTCGGTTTCATCATTTGGTATATAGGCAAGAAGATACGACAAGGGCGCCCGCTGGGCTTCATCCTCATCCTGACGATGATCTGTGCCGGCGCCGCAGGCAACATCTTCGACTCCCTGTTCTACGGACAGATCTTCACGGAGTCGGTGCCCTATGGCGAGCCCGCCCAGTTGGTGGCTTGGGGTGAGGGCTATGCGCCCATGCTCATGGGACGCGTGGTGGACATGTTCTACTTCCCGCTCTTCCATGGCACCTTCCCCACATGGATGCCGTTCTGGGGTGGAGAACCGTTTATCTTCTTCTCGCCCGTGTTCAACTTCGCCGACGCTTGTATCAGCGTCGGCGTGGCGTTGTTTTTGATTTTCTATCGCAAAGAACTGGATGCGGAGACTCATCGATCATAGACTACTGCTGCCGATCGTGGCCTTGCTGCTGGCCGTCGTGGGGTGCAAGCCCACCGTCCCCTCCGACTACCTCAATCCCTCGGAGATGGAGGACATCCTCTACGACTACCACTTGGCCGTGGCCATGGCACAAAACAGCAATGCAAGCGACATGCAGCGCAAGTCGTGGCAACTGGCCGTGCTCAAAAAGCATGGCGTCAGCGAGCAGGAGTTTGATCGCTCCATGGCCTACTACATGCGCCACACCGAGCGCCTGCAGACTATCTACGAGCACCTCGCCGACCGCATGGGGCAGGAGGCCCGCTCCCTGGGTGCTTCCGACGCTGAACTGAGCCAGTATGGATCCATCGCCTCGCGGGGCGACACTACCAACGTATGGCCTGGTCGCAAGACGTTCATGCTCAGCACCTTTGCACCCTACAACAAATACACTTTCGAACTCAAGGTCGATACGGCCTACCACAAGGGCGACCGCCTCGTGCTGAGCTACGACGCGTTCTTCCTCCTCCAGGAAGGCATGCGCAACCTGACCGTCGGACTGATCGTGACCTTTGCTAACGACAGTACGGTGCAACAGGTGCAGGAGGTGGCGAGCGACATGCGGCAGACGCTGAGCGTGGAGGACCGCGACAGTATCGGCATCAAGCGCGTGAGAGGTTTCTTCCTCCTGGGCCGCAACGCGCCGCCGCCCACGACGACGCTGACGCTCTTCTTTGCCGAGAACGTGAAGCTCGTGCGCATCCACCCGCAGAAGGGCCAGCCCTGGGAGGATAGTTCCAACCCGATGAATCCCTCCACGCCCATCCGCAACGTGGGATCTCCCTCGACCCCCGACCGTCCCGGACCGCCCGACCAGCAACCAGATGCGCCCGAATTGGGAATTCCCCAGCCTACGGCCCCGCAACGCGGCACGCCCCAGCCGCCCACACCCGTGCGCCAGTTGACCCCGCAGCCACAGAGCACGTCGAAGATGCGGCCCATGTCGGAAGCCGGACGGCCCATGAAATCGATGAGTTCGCCATGAGAAAGATAGCAGCCCACAGGATCGTCACCCCGCGGGAGACGATCGTCCTCGGCCTCTGCACGATCAAGGGCGACGAAGTCGTCGAGACACGCCCGCTGACGGGCGAGGAGGCCATGGTGGAGTGGATGGACGGCAGCATCGTCTGCCGCGAGGAGGGACCCAAGTCCACGCTCCACGCTTACCACAACGAAGTAATGTTGAAAGAAGATATTTTTATTTATAACGAAGAATTTTTAAAAGAAAAATAAGATATGCTGAGTGTAGAAGAATTGGAAGAGAGATTGATCGATTTGGCCTTTGCCGAGGATATTGGCGACGGCGACCACACCACCCTTTGCTGCATCCCCGAGGAGGCGATGGGCAAGAGCCAGCTCCTCGTCAAGGAGGAGGGCGTGCTCGCGGGCGTGGAGATTGCCCGCAAGGTGTTCGACCGCTTCGACCCGACGCTCCAGATGGAGGTCTTCATCCATGACGGCGCCCATGTCAAGCCGGGCGACGTGGCCTTCATCGTCACGGGCAAGGTGCGCTCGCTGCTGCAGACGGAGCGTCTGATGCTCAACATCATGCAGCGCATGAGCGGCATCGCTACGATGACGCACCGCTACGTGGAGCGCCTGGAGGGCACGGGAGCCCACGTCCTCGACACGCGCAAGACGACGCCGGGCCTCCGCATCCTGGAGAAGCAGGCCGTCAAGATCGGCGGCGGCATGAACCATCGCATCGGCCTCTTCGACATGATTCTGCTGAAGGACAACCATATCGATTTTGCCGGCGGCATCGTCCAGGCCATCGATCGTTGCCACGCCTACCTCCGGGAGAAGGGCCTCGACCTGAAGATCGAGATCGAGGTGCGCAACTTCGACGAGCTCCAGCAGGTGCTCGACCACGGCGGCGTCAACCGCATCATGCTCGACAACTTCACGCCCGCCGACACGCGCAAGGCCGTGGAGCTCATCGACCATCGCTACGAGGTGGAGTCCTCGGGCGGCATCACCTTCGACACCATCCGCGACTATGCCGAGCAGGGCGTCGATTTCATCTCCGTAGGCGCGCTCACCCATAGCGTCAAGGGACTGGACATGTCCTTCAAGGCCATCTCGTAAGCCGATGCTCGCAAGTCTTTTGCTGGCCGCGATCGCCTATGTCTCGCCCGTCCACTACCCCATCGAGCTGGCGGGCAACTTCGGCGAGCCGCGACCGAACCATTTCCATGCCGGCATCGACGTCAAGACCGACCGCATGACGGGCAAGCCGCTCTACGCCATGGCCGACGGTTTCATCAGCAAGGTCTCCGTGGGCACGCATGGGTTTGGCAAGGCCGTCTATGTGCGCCATCCCGACGGCAACACCTCGGTCTATGTCCATCTCGACGACTTCGCCCCGCAGATCGAGGCTGCCGTGAAGCGCTACCAGTACGCCCACAAGGTCTATGCCACCGACATCACCTTCCCAGCGACGATGATGCCGGTCCACAAAGGACAGTTTATCGGGTTCAGCGGCAATACGGGTTCCTCCCAGGGCCCGCATCTCCACCTGGAGCTCCACCGCACGCAGTCGGGCGACCTGCTCGATCCTCTGGCCTACCTCAAGGCCTACGTCCGCGACACCATCGCCCCAGCCGTCTATGCCTTCAAGGCCTACCCCGTGCCCGGCGAGGGAACGTTTCAGCACGGATCCAGTCCGCGCGTCTTCACCTTCGACAAGGGCCATTTTTCGGCCTGGGGCAAGGTGGGGTTCGGCGTGCGCACCATGGACCACATGAATGGCGTCTATAACAGTTTTGGATCGCGCCTGATCCGTCTCTACTGCGACGGCCGCCTGGTCTTCTCGGCCGATATCAACGGCCTTCCGCAGTCGATGCACCGGATGATGAACTCCTGGGGCGACTACGACCACTTCATGCAGAGCCGCGTCTGGTTTCTCAAGTCGTTTGTCGAGCCCGGCAACCGCCTGCCCTTCCTCAAGACCGGACAGGGCAAGGGCTACATCCTCTTCAACGAGCGCCGCGAGTATCGCCTGCGCTACGTCGTGAGCGACGTCTTTGGCAATCAGACCGTCCGCGAGTTTACCGTCCTCGGCACGCCCGAGGCCCTGGGTCCGCGACCCGTGATAGCGGGTCCTGAGGCCCTGCTCACCTCACGCGACAACCACTGGCAGACCGACGGCATCCGCCTCGACGTGCCAGGCCGGCTGATGGCTGTGGACCGACTGATGAAACCGCAGCTGCTCGCCTCCGCCCGCGGCCTCTCCCAGGCCGTGCGCTTCGTCCCGGGCAACGTGCCGCTGCTGGGCTGGGCCGACCTGGCCTTCCGCATCCCCGACGCCACCATCGACCCGCGCAAGCTCTATGTGGCGATGACGGGCACGGGCACGCCTCCGCGTTACTGCCGCAGCGAGACCAAGAACGGCTGGGTCTATGGCAAGGTGCGCGAACTGGGCATGACCTACTACCTCGCCTCCGACCAGCAGGCGCCCACCATCAAGGCCACCAGCCGCTCCTACGACCACGTGACGCTCTCCATCACGGACAGCGGCAGCGGCACGGCAGGCTGGGAAGCCACGATCGACGGTCAGTTTGTGCTCTTCGAGCAACAGAAGAACCCGACCATCCTGGTCTGCGACCTCCGCCGGACACCCGTGGGAAGACTCCAGAAGGAGCGACAACTGCGCGTCACGGCATGGGACTTCTGCGGCAACCGTCAAACGTTTGAAACCTCTATTAATTACTAATCGATATGAAAATGAAAAAGCAACTGCTGCTGGCTGCAGCACTGGTGCTCAGTTCGGCTGCCAAGATGTCAGCCTGCACCGACTTCATCGCGGGCAAGGGAGCCACTACCGACGGTTCCGTGCTCTGCACGTACAATGCCGACGACTACGGCATGTTCACCAAACTCTGCCACTATGCGGCAGGCAAGCACGCCAAGGGCGCTATGCGCGAGATCATCGACTACGACACCCACGAGAGCCACGGCTTCATCCCCGAGGCACCCGTGACGTACAACGTCATCGGCAACATCAACGAGTGGCAGCTCTGCATCGGCGAGTCCACCTATGGCGGCCGCGACGAGATGGTCAACAAGCAGGGGCAGATCGACTACGGTTCGCTCATGTACCTCGGTCTGCAGCGCGCCAAGACGGCCCGCGAGGCCATCAAGGTGATGACGCAGCTGGTCGAGAAGTACGGCTACATCAGCGGTGGTGAGTCGTTCACGATCTGCGACCCCAACGAGGCCTGGATCATGGAGATGCAGGGCTGTGGCGACGACCCGAAGCAGAAGGTGGTATGGTGTGCGGTCCGCATCCCCGACAACGCCCTCTCGGGCCATGCCAACCAGAGCCGCATCGGCCTCGTCAGCAGCTACGACACGGACGTGATCTGCTCGAAGAACATGATCTCCTTCGCACGCCAGAAGGGTTGGTTCACGGGCAAGGACAATGAGTTCAACTGGAAGATGGCCTACGCCAAGCCCGACTTCAGCGGCCGCCGCATCTGCGACGCGCGCGTATGGAGCTTCTTCCGCCGCTTCGACAAGGGCATGGACCGCTACCTGCCGTGGGCCCTGGGCAAGGATCCCAACGCAGAGGACATGCCGCTGTGGATCATCCCCGACCACAAGATCAGCCCGCTGGAGATGATGGCCTGCATGCGCGACCACTACGAGGGCACGCCGCTGGCCATGGACAACGACCTCGGCCAGGGTCTCTGGGACTCGCCCTACCGTCCCACCCCACTCTACTATAAGGTGGACGGCAAGCAGTACTTCAACGAGCGCCCGACGAGCACGCAGCAGACCGGCTTCACCTATGTGGCACAGATGCGCTCCTGGCTTCCGCGCGAGGTGGGCGGCATCCTGTGGTTTGGCAACGACGACGGCAACATGGTGGCCTACGTGCCTATCTACTGTGGCAACACCGTGCAGCCCGAGTGCTTCAACACGCCCGGCGCCGACGCCGTGACCTTCTCCGACAAGAACGCCTTCTGGGTGTGCAACTGGGTGAGCAACATGGTCTATCCGCGCTACTCGATGATGTTCCCGGCCCTCCAGGCTGTCCGCGACTCGCTGGAGAACAGCTATTTCGCCCATCAGAAGGAGGTCGAGGACAAGGCCGTGGCACTCTACAACACGGACAAGCAGGCCGCGCTCGACTACCTCAACCTCTACTCCAACCAAAAGGGTGCCGAGATGATCCAGCGCTGGCGCCAGTTGGCCACCTACCTCATCGTCAAGTACAACGACATGGCCGTGAAGCCCGAGAAGGACGGCCAGTTCCTCCGCACCAAGACGGGTCTTGGCGCCCGCGTGGAGCGTCCCGGATTTAGCGAGCACACCCAGCGCGCCATCGTCAAGGAGACAGGCGACAAGTTTGCCGCTCCGACCGAGTAAGCCGACCGCGTAAACCGACCGCGACCAGCGGCTGCACACGCCGCAAGACGCAAGTCGCTAAAGCATAAGAAAATAGGAAGACAGTCCCCGACAAGCCGTCCACGATGGCCTGCCGGGGACTTTTCTTAGAGGAGCCGCCTCCACTTGGTTTTATGAAAAAAGTTGGACCATTTTCTTTGCGTTTTCGCAATTTTGCACTACCTTTGCATCCGATAACAACCTTCACAGTAGTAATGGACGACTATCACGCGGATAATTTCAATCTTTAAGCGTGAGGATTTCATCTTCGGATGCTAATCCCCACCTTATGAACCATTGGAGATTAGCGAAATGAAGACATACTGGAATTTCAACGGAAACTTGAATGCCATCTCAGAGTGGCAGCCCAATTGCTGGATACAAGTCACTTGTCCCACGGAGCAAGACCAACAGGAACTGCAGGAGCGGTTCCAGATACCCGATTATTTCCTCTCCGACATCGCCGATACCGACGAGCGGGCCCGCTATGAGTATGACGACGGCTGGATGCTCATCATCCTCCGCATTCCCTACGTCAAGGAGGTACGCTCCCGCACACCCTACACCACCGTCCCCCTCGGCATCATCCACAAGCGCGACGTCACCATCACGGTCTGCAACTTCGAGACCAACATGATGATCGACTTCGTCAGCTACCAGCAGAAGCGCGGCGAGGGCTTCACGGACTACGTGGACATGATCTTCCGCCTCTTCCTCTCCTCCGCCGTATGGTACCTGAAACGACTCAAGCAGATCAACGCCCTGATCGAGAAGTCGAAGAAGAACCTCGACAAGGAGGTCAACAACGAGAGCCTGATCGGACTCTCCAGGCTCCAGGACTCGCTCACCTACTTCGTCACCTCCATCCGCGGCAACGAAAACCTGCTGGCCAAACTGAAGTTCAAGCTCCAGGTCGATGAGCTCGACGCCGACCTCATCGAGGACGTCAACATCGAGATGAGCCAGGCGCGCGAGACCACCAGCATCTATTCCGACATCCTCGAATCGACGATGGACACTTACTCCAGTATCATCAACAACAACATGAACACCGTGATGCGTACGCTCACCTCCGTGAGTATCATCATGATGCTCCCCACCCTGGTCTCCTCGCTCTTCGGCATGAACCTCATCAACGGCATGGAGGACAGTCCCCTCGGCTTCCCCCTCGCCCTGCTCATATCCGTTATCGTTTCGGGCGCCACATGGTGGATTTTGCGCCACAAACGGCTTATTTAGCGGCAGAAAGGAAAAAACTTCGCATATTTTTAGGTGGTATCAATTATTTTGTCTAAGTTTGCACATTATTATGTGTAAGCACTACCAAACTCCCCCGATAACAAGGAGGGGGAAGGGAGGTTTGTGCGTTGAGCTGATAACCATGTCATAAACAAAAATGTGAAATGATGGATTCTCAAGAGAACGCCCTCACGCAGGGAACTGAAGAAGTAAAGCAGGCCGAAGAGGCCAACAAGGTGAACCCGCCGTCTGGCGAAGAGACCGCACCGATCGCAGCCGAAACGGCTGAGGATGCGCAGCAGGCGCAAGAGGAAGAACTCGCCAAGAAGGTTTACACCTCCAAGAAGGAGATCGTGGACCGCCTGAGCGAGATCGCCAAGAGCGAGACCACCCCTGACAAGGCGGAGATAGAGCACTTGAAGACAACGTTCTACAAGTTGCACTTCGCAGAGCGTGAGGCCGAGCAGAAGGCGTTTGTCGAGGCGGGCGGAGACCCGGAGAAGTTTCAGATTCTGCCCGATGATGACGAGCAAGCCTTCAAGGCTGAGATGACCATCATCAAGGAGAAACGACAGAAGGCGTTTCAGGAGCTCGAGCAGCTGAAGCAGGACAACCTCCAGAAGAAGCTGGAGATCATCGAGAAGATCAAGGCGATGGTCACCACGGCCGAGGAGGCCAATGCCAACTTCCAAAACTTCAAAGCCCTCCAGGCGGAGTGGAAGGAGATCAAGCCCGTGCCCGCCGAGAAGGCCAACGAGCTCTGGCGCAACTACCAGCTCTACGTGGAGCAGTTCTACGACCTCATCAACCTCAACCGCGAGGCCCGGGAATACGACTTCAAGAAGAACTTGGAGAAGAAGACGGCGCTCTGCGAGGCTGCCGAAAAACTGGCCGAGGAGAAGGACGTCATCAGCGCCTCGCGCAAGCTCCAGGACCTCCACGTGCAGTATCGCGAGACGGGACCCGTGGAGAAAGACCTGCGCGAGCAACTGTGGTCTCGCTTCAAGGCTGCCAGTACGGTGGTCAACAAGCGCCACCAGCAGTTCTTCGAGGACTTGCGCTCACGCGAGAACGACAACCTAGAGAAGAAGACGGCCCTCTGCGAGAAGGTGGAGGCCATCGTGAAGGAGGAAAACAAGACCAACGCCGACTGGGAACGCCATACGCAGGAGATCCTCGACGTGCAGCAGGAATGGAAGAAGATCGGCTTTGCCGCCCCGAAGGTCAACCAGAAGATCTTCGACCGCTTCCGCGCCGCCTGCGACGACTTCTTCGGACGCAAGAACGCCCACTACAAGGAGCGCCGCGCGCAGTATTCGGAGAATGCAGACAAGAAGCGCGAGCTCATCGCCAAGGCCAAGGAGCTGATGGACAGCACGGAGTGGCGCAAGACGGCCGACAAGCTGATCGAGCTCCAGAAGGAGTGGAAGACCATCGGCCAGGTGCCCCACAAGCTGGGCGACGAGCTCTGGAAGGAGTTCCGCGAGGCCTGCGACCATTTCTTCGACGCGCGCACGGCAGCCTTTGCCGACGTCCACAAGGAGGAGGATGAGAACCTGAAGAAGAAGCAGGAAGTCATCGCCCGCCTCCAGGCGCTCCTCGACGAGGGCAAGGACGAGGGCGACCTCCACAAGAAGGTGCAGGCGCTCTCCGACGAGTTCTTCGCCATCGGCCATGTGCCCATGAAGCAGAAGGAGAAGACCTACCAGGCTTTCCGCACCCTGCTCGACAAGTTCTACAAGGAGCTTCACGTCAACTCCTCACGCCGCCGCATGGACAACTTCCGATCCAACCTGCGCCAGGTGGCCACCCGCGGTGGCGACGCCCTCGACACGGAGCGTGGACGCCTCATGCGCCGCTACGAGCAACTCAAGAACGATATCAACACCTACGAGAACAACCTTGGATTCCTCAACGTCAGCAGCAAGAAGGGCAATAGTCTCATCGAAGAGATGAAGCGCAAAGTGCAGCGACTGAGAGACGAACTGGAGGAGACGCGCCAGAAGATCAAGGCCGTCGATGCCGAAAACAAGGATCAGGAGGCTGTTCAGAGCAAAGAATAATATTTTATGGCATCACTCAGTGGAGTGATTATCGTACTTTTGTCATTTAAGTACGATAGCTTAGATTAATAGGGAGCGGATGGCTCGGGACGGGTCGTCCGCTTTTTTTTGATTATCCCAACGAAGCTAATACGCTTATGAAGAAAACGATTTTACTCTGTGCCATGGC
>OODJ01001846.1_pt1 | contig 15440 bp, 20 predicted proteins | sample 1671611 | NCBI WGS metagenome assembly OODJ01 (sample SAMN06348174, study PRJEB24527) | human gut metagenome | biome: human gut; feature: ankylosing spondylitis patient; material: feces | host: Homo sapiens | place: China | collected 2015-10 | reverse complement strand
CGTCGATGTTGGATACATCAGATGTAACTAATTATTAACATCATGTTCACAATTTATGATATGCCCTGTGATACTATAATGTTGCAAGGACAAACTTGCATCGAACATCAACCACGAGACGAAAGGACGAAACACATGAAAGTTATCGCAAAGTATGTGACCGTGGAAGCGGTCAAGGACAAACAGGTTTTGACCCTGCTGTTTCTGGACTGGAACAGCAAGCGCGACTGTCTGGAAGTCGTCAAGGCACACGGCATGAAACCTCTTACCTCTTCCAGCGGCTCCAAGGGCGTTGAGATGAAGCTTGAGGATATCAACCCCGAAACGCTCAAGAGCGAGTTCGGTGCTATGATTCCGCACGATTTCATGTATTACCCGGAAGTGAACGATTTTTCGGATTTTTATAAGGAAAAAGAGGTGAAGGACAATGACTGACCCTTGCACCTGCACCGGCCCTTGCGCCACTCCGACCAACGTTTCACACGTCCTTCTTTATGAGGACGCGGCCCAGAATATTTATGGGCTTGTCTATGATAAGGACGGGAATCTTTTGAACATCGTGGACGGCGTGGGCAAGCTCGACCCCCTGCCCTTCACCGCCTTTGAAGAGGCGGCACGCCGTGGTTTCCCGTATGCGCCCCAGTGGTCTCCCTGCTGTCACGGTGGCAAGACCATGGAACAGCAGGCGGCAGAGCTGGAAGCGCAGAAACATCATATTGCCAGCATCTACACCAACCAGAGCCCCACGGCCCTCTTTCCGACCAACGGCGACAGCGCGGCGAAACAGTTCATGCTTCGCTGGATTTTCTGAGGGGATGGCCGTTATGCAGGATATTAACAACAAGCTGGCCGATATTGTTAAGGCATTGGGCGGGGTGCTCGACAAGCTGGATACACTGGCAGAGCAGAACGCGCAAATTATCGGCCTGCTGACCGATATCAAAAACCAACACCACCACCAAATAATATAGGAGATTATACCATGTTTAACAAGAACAATCAGAACGCCGCCTCCGAAGTCGTCAAGTCCTACCTGTCCATTGAGGACGCAACCGTGCAGGCGTGTCACCTCATTTCCGACATGGTTTGTGTGTTCACGCTGAACGTTCCCGGTGCGACGTTCCTCAATCTGAAAGTCGTTAACGGCAAAAACGGCGAGTTTATCGCAATGCCGCAGAACAAGGGGCGGGACGGCCAGTATTACGACCTGTACCGCGTGTACCTCTCTGAAAAGGACACTCAGCGTGTCATTGACGCAGTTGCAGAGCACGCAACGGCGCAGGGCGAAAAGACGGATTATAAGACCCGTTACGAGGTGTAAACATGAGCAAGCGCAACATTAAAAATATTGCGCTTGACCTATATGAAAGCGGTGGATGGGTCAATATCCCGTCCATCGCTTCTTTAGGTTGTTGGTGCAATATCCTTATTGGTAAACGTCAAGTTGGTAAGACCTACGGCACATTGAAATATGAGCTGAATGGGGGCAAGCGGTTCCTGTATTTACGCCGCACAACGACAGAGTTTGACGCTATCACCAGCGACCCCGACTTAAACCCGTTCTTGCCTCTGAGAAAAGAAGGTTTCGACGCGGATATTGTGAAGGGTGGCAAGGTCACCTATACAATAGGCCGGTTTGAGTATGAGGACGGCAAGCCCAAGCAGTGCCTAGAGAAATACGGAATCGGAATGACGCTTCCCAGTATTGCGAATATTCGCGGATTTAACGGTTCGCAGTTTGAGGACGTGGTTTTTGATGAATTTATCCCGGAAAGAATTGTTATCAAGCGCAAGGCAGAGGGCGACGCGCTTTTGAATGCTTATGTTACCATCAACGGAAACCGGGAATTGGAAGGAAACCCCCCGCTCCGGCTTTGGCTGTTGGCGAACGCTTTTGACATTGCATCCCCGATTCTGGTTGAATTGGGCGTGGTGGATGAAATCGCCAAGTTGTGCAGAACCGGCAAAGAGTGGACGGTAACAGAAAGCGGCGTGTTTATCGGTATGCCGAAGTCAAGCGCTGTAAGTGCCAAGCGTGCGCAAACTGCATTCATGCGCCACATGATGAAAAACAAGGACAGCAAGTTTTACAAGATGGCAATGGAAAACCAGTTTGCATATAACAATCTGGAAGCAGTTCGGGCAATGAACATCAAAGGCATGAAACCCTTGTATGCCGTGGCCGGTCTATATGCGTATGTGTACGACGGAAACCATATCTATTTGTGCACATCCCGGCACGAAAGCCGGGAAGTTTACCCGGACACGAAAGCCGGAAAAACCGCTTTCCGGTTGCATCACCCGTTCTTTGAGGCTATGTTAAACTTAAACCAAATTTGGTGCAGTGACGTGCCCACGTTGCTCAAAATAAAAGAATTCCTTGACATTGAGGATTAAACCGAGTATTATAAAGGTGCAGGGGCCCCCATAACATAGACAGGCCGGAAGCCTGTGGGGTTGCATTTCTATGTTGCATACCCCTGCTTTTATAGAAAGGAGTAGGCAATGCTTACCTATTCATATAAATACGCCGCAGAAAAGCGGCTCTCCCCGCACTTTCGTGTGCGGGAATTCCATTCCAAGCACGACCCCAGCGACATTGTAAAGGTTGACGAGCGGCTTTTGACTTTGCTTGAAAACATCCGAAATTGTACCGGTAAACCGGTACACATTAACAGCGGATACAGAAGCAAGGAATACAATGCCACTATCAAAAACGCTTCTCCCCGGTCTCAGCATTGTAACGGCATGGCGGCTGATATCTGGGTTGAGGGCGTGACACCGTCCAGAATCGCAGAAATTGCAGAGTGCTATTTGGGCGATTCTGGCGGTATCGGCGTATATCACACGTTCACCCATGTGGACGTTAGAACCAACAAATCAAGATGGAAAGGAGCCTATTGATTATGGCACTCAGTATCAATGACGTTATCGCACTGGCAAACGCAGGTTTCAGCAAAACCGACATTGCCGCCTTTATGAATCTGGGAAACCCCCAGACCACTCCCCCCAGCCCTGTGCAGGTTCCCGGCGCAACTGCTCCGGTGATTCCGACCGTTCCGGCGACGGTTCCCACGCCTGCACCTGCCCAGCAGGCCCCGGCCACTCCCGACCTTGGCCAGCTGATGGCGAGCCTTGCCGACCTCAGCAAGAAGGTGGATTCCCTCACCGTTCCGACCGCTGGCACCGTTGGCGCTCTTCCCACGGTTACCAGTGTGGAAGATATCATTCTGGGGGCAATCAAGCCTGCCCCTGCACCCGAAAGCCCGAGCTTTAGTTTGGAAGGAGTGACTAAATAATGGCAAATCCGAATTTTCCCGAAAAGGCAGGCGCAACGGTTTTCCGTCCGCAGGACATTTATACCATTGCTAACAATCTGGTTCAGCAGGTGACCGGGCAGACGGCAATCTCTGCTGTTGATACTTCCAGTTTCATCAACGTGGGCCAGATGTGTTTGAATACCAGCAAAGAGGGCACGTTGCAGGCCCTTTATAACATGGTTTCGCGTACCATCATCACCACCCGCGCATACAGCGGCCGCTTTACCAGCATTGAGGCCACGTCGCAGGAGTGGGGCCTGTTCATTCGCAAGATTGCTTTCTTCTCTGGCAAGTTTGATGAAACCAAGTTTATCAACACGGTTCAGAACCCGGGCACCTTGCGCGACGGACAGAGCGTGGATATGTACAAGATTTCCAAGCGCTACCCGCTGGAAATGTGGTACACTGGGCAGGCGACGCTTGACCAGACCTATACCACGTTCCGTTCCCAGCTCACCACCGCGTTCACCAGCGAAAGCGAGCTGTCGGCATTTCTGGCCGGTATTACCACCGAAGTGGCAAACGATGTGGCGCGCTGGAAAACTGCCGAGAATCGCGCCGTCGTGATGAACTTTATCGGCAGTCTGTACAACACCGGCAAGCCGGGCCAGAAAGTCAACCTCACCAAGGAATTCAACACCGCACGCGGCACCGCGTACACCACCGCCGACCTGCTGACCGCCCACCTTCAGGAATTCCTTTCCTTCTTTGTCTCCCTGCTGGAAACCCAGACGGCCCTGCTTGAGGAAAGCACCGACCTTTATCATCTGGTTCCCGCCTGCACCGACGACAACGGCGACCCGCTGACCCTGCTCAGGGACACCCCCAAGAGTGAACAGAAACTGCTCCTGTACCAGCCGCTCATTAACGACGCGAAATCGTGGGTTTTTCCTGCTATCTTTGGCCCCGGTTACCTGTCCTTTGGCAACTATGAGGGCGTGAACTTCTGGCAGAGCATCAACGACAAGAGCCGCGTTTCTGTTATCCCCGCTCAGTTCAACGTAGACACCGCCAAGCAGGAGAAGGGCAAGCCCGTTGACCTGTCCATGGTGGTGGGCCTGCTGTATGACCGCAGGGCGCTGGCGACCGTCTACATGATGGACAGTGTTTATACCACTCCTTTCAACACGAAGGGCGAGTATTACAACACCGAGCATCATTGGAAGATGAACTATATCGCCGACCCCACCGAGAACGCGATTCTCTTCTATATGAACGACGAACCGTAAACAGCCGTGAAGGCCCGACCGTAAAAGGCCGGGCCTTTATTGTTAGAAAGTAGGTGAAACAATGGCACGAGGCAATTTTAACGGCGCAGTTCCCGCGCCCAGTGTAGAACATGGGTATCATTTTCATTTCGGAAACGTACAGAAACGCGTAAACAGCACCAAGGCATTTGATTATACCAAGCTCCCCGACGAAGAACGGTGTGATTTCAAGCAGACCACCAGCATGGAGCACCCCGTTATTTATATCACGCTGAACAGTCTGAACATAGACCCCCAATGGAATTATTGCCAGTGCGAAGAAACGGCGAGTTTCTATTGGATACGCGATATATCAATTGGTATCCGTGGGCGCGGAACCGCGAACATCTGGCAGTTCACGTTGGAGCTTGACCCGCTGGCAACATACCGGGATGAAATCTTGAAAACTGACGCATTCATTGAATACGGTTTCAATCAGGATTCCAGCGGCGCGACGTTCCGTTTACAGGACACCCGGCAGGCGGTAGGAATGGCCCCCCAAATTTCCACCGTGTCCGCAGATATCACGGACGGAAATATTGATGCAAGCGGTGGCACCTTTGTGCTGTCCTGTGTTGGTAAGTCTGGCCTGCACTCCTATGCAATGAGTGCCGCCACGTTGGGAAGTTTGTTGACCGCAGTTTCTTTGACGTGGGAAGCCCTTACAAAGCCTATGGTTCGTTGGGAATTGGCATTGCCGGAGTTTATGAATAAACTCCTGTTTGGTGGTAACGCCTTGGAATGCGTCCGTTCCTGTATTTGGATTCCCATAGCCTTGAACCGGTACGGCGCAGGGCGGCAGACAGAAATCACCTTGGGGCAGTTCAACACCACCGTTTTTGCACAAATCGTCACCCCTTCCAGCTCCCGGAACATTCACACGAGTATCAATATCCCGTGGCCCGTAGACGACTGGAAGCGTATGAATTGCCAATTGCAGTTATACGTTCCTTTCGTGGGCACTCTGGCGATTCCCGTTGACCAGTGTAACACGGCGGCAAGCATAGAAATTGACTGGTCTGTGTGTTTTGTGGACGGCAGTGTAACAACGCTGGTGCGTGCAGGGGAGTACACGGTATACGCTGGAAGCACCAGCATTGCAAGCCCCTATGGAATCGGCACCAGCAACATTGACCCGGTGCGTGCGCTGACCGGTGCAATCAATACCGTCACTGGTGCAATGAATTTTGGCGGTGGTCTGCTGTCCACCGTGGCCGGATTTGCTGGCGGTACGGCGCAGGCCGCGCAAGGTATGGCCCAAGTTGCGCAGGGTGTACAGCAAACAGTATCTCCCATTAACTGTTCTGCCGGAACCATGGGTGGTGCGTCGCAAGTTCAGCTACCTTTGGAAGCAAAGTTGACCCTGCTGTATTACCCCCCGGTGGACGATGCCGGATTTCAAAAGGTTTACGGATATCCGGTGATGAAAGTTGCAAAGCCTGTGCAGGGATATTGCAAGACCCGTGGTTTCTCCTGTGCTCCGCTGAACGCCAAACCTGACGAAATTTCATACATCAACGCCGCAATGGACAGCGGTGTATTTATCGAATGAGGTGATAATATATGTACCAATGTTATAGCGGATACTACGACGGCGGCACGCTGTGCGGGAATTTCGATGCAACGTTTTCCACAGATGCAATGAACTATTGGGAACGCTCTTTCTTCCAGCGGTTGCGCGGTCTCATTGAGTTTAACGGGCTCCCCGAGAACGGCCCCGGGCAAATCGGGTGGGACTACGATGCCTTTCTTTACCAGCTGTTCCGCACCGGTTTTGCGACGGTTTTCAAGTCGAAAACATACGGGCTAGTGGTACAGCCCGCATTCCCGACCGGTTACGGCCTGCAATACCAGCCGCGCGGGATGCAGATTTCGACGACGTTTTTTAATTTTCCGCGCCCTCTGGAAATCGGCAAAGAATGCGCCGTTATCAAGCTAACTCCCGACTATCAAGGAACGTGGGACTTGGTGACCAAGTATGCAAGGGAGATGCAGTTGGCAGAAATCGCAATTCGACAAAGCGCAATCAATGCCCGCTTTGCATACGCGGCCATTGCCAAGGACGACAAGGGCGCAAGGACGATGAAAGGCATTTTCGACAAGCTGGCAAACGGTGCCCCCGCTGTCGTTATCAATGCCGATTTGAAACAGCAGTTGACCACCAAAGCGGACGGTGATTTTTCTTTCCCCATTATGCAGTTTGACCGCGACCTTTCCAAGAACTTTATTCTTCCCGATTTGATGGAGTATCGTCGGAACATCCTATGCGACTTTTACAGGGAACTGGGTGTTTCTGTTCAGCCCAACAAAAAAGAAAGAATGGTTGTAACGGAAAGCAAAGCGGCAGACGCGGAAACCTTCAATCGGCGCGAGGTCTGGCGCATTACGCTGGAAAAATCCCTTGCAATCGTCAATGAGATGTACGGCACCGATATCACGTTTAAGATGGTTGAGCCCGATTTCGACGCAGGCGAGGCCGACGAGACCAACAACAAAGGGGAAGAGGTGAATAACAATGTTGGTGAATGAGCTTGTTTCTTCTTGCAATCTGGAAGCGCTGTTGATGGCTGACCCCAATTTGTTTGCAAATATGGTTGTTCCCGAGGGCATGGAGAAAGCCGGGGTTATCCAAGCTATCCGCAGGGCTCACGGTCTGGCCCCGCTGTACCACCCTGACCCCATTTGGATGAAATCGGAATTGTACTGGTGGAGCCGGGAAAATCTCCCCATCTGGAAAAAGCTGTTTTCCACCACTCAGCTAGAATATAATCCCATCTGGAACACCGACGTTCACGAGCTGACCAAGGACACCACCGAGCGGGCCAAGGATACCGCAGAGAACACGGCCACCCACTCCCACGGTGGAGCCGACGAGCAGAGCCAGCACGCAGACGACCGCCACCAGATGGAGACCACCGGCAACCTGTACCATGAGGACACGAAAGCGGACGGTTTCACCACCGACAACACCGCAGGGCAGGAGAAAACCGTGGGCAGTACAGCCGGAAAAGAACATGGGTTTGCGCATACCCAGACCAGCGCAGACGAGACCCGGGACACAAAGGGCACCCTTGACCGGGATACTACCGGCACCCGTCTTGCATCCCATGATGAAACAATGACGGATAAAGTCAAGACCACCAAGGACAGCCAGACGGACGTTGAGGGCAAGGTTTCTGCCGAGAATGAGGCGACTTATCAGCCGTTCGACGCTTCCACCACTATCTATAAGGAGACCGGCACCGCAGACGATACCCGCAAAACCGACTGGACGGAAACCGAGAACACCACCGGCACCCAAGACGACGTAACCACGGAAAAAATGACAGACCACCAAGAAACTACGTCTGACACCGAGACCAAGCAGGACACCGAGGGACTGACCACCGGCCAGCGGGACAGCATCGACCGGGCCCACGGCACTCACGGTGACACGGGCCGCACCGATGGACACGGGCACACGGAACGGCAGGCCGGAGACCGTGGAACCGCGCAGGATTCCAAGACCGGCAAGCATGAGGAACACGGCCTTGCCGCTGTCACTGGCAAGGAATCAGAGACCGTAACCACCGTTCACGAGTGGAAGCGAGGCGGCAATATTGGCGTAACCACGACGCAGGAGATGATTGAAGCAGAGCGGCAAACGGTGCTTTTCAATATGTATCGTGTGATTGCTGATTCTTTCCGCCGCACTTTCTGTCTTGACTTTTATTGAAGGGGGTGTTACTATGGTATCGGAAATCATCGTGGCTCTTATCGGTGGGCTTGTGACGCTTTCGGGTGTCCTTATCGCAAACAGCAAGGCGCAGGCCGTCACCGATGCACGCCTTGACGAGTTGACCCGCGAGGTACGCGAGCACAACCATTTTGCCCGCCGTGTGCCCGTGCTGGAAGAGCAAATCAAAGTGGCAAATCATCGCATAGACAATTTGGAAAGGAAAGGTGATTGACATGAAAATCAAAGCAAGTACTATTGCCCGTACCGCCGTTCTGGCTCTGGCTCTCACTAACCAGATTCTCAGCGCGGCAGGCAAAAGCCCCCTGCCCATTGACAGTGCCACCCTTGAGCCTTGGGTGACCACCGGTCTCACGACCGTGGCCGCAGTTTGGGCATGGTGGAAAAACAACAGTTTCACCCCGGAAGCAATCCGGGCCGACGAGCTGATGAAAGAAATGAAGGGGTGATTTTATGGACTATCCGTTTTGTCCGTCCCCGCCCTATGTTCCCGGTGACCCGGGCATGTACGACCTCAGATGGATGGTTTCCCAGATTCAGAGCTTGACTGCTCTGGTGCAGGGCATTGCCAAAGGGCAGGAATCTCAGGGCGGCAATATTACCGCGCTTAATTCCGCTATGGCCGACCTTGCCGCCGCTCAGAAATGCATCAACGACCGTTTGAATGCTGGCGACTTTGAAAACGGCAAGTTTCTGGAATGGGCCGACAAGAACCTTCCCAGCATGGTTTGTGAAATGGTTCGGTTTGTCTGGTTCGGTCTGACCCCGGACGGTCACTTCTGTGCATACGTCCCTGCTAACTGGGGGTGGCTGACCTTCAACACCGGCACCGATATCACCGAACCGGAATACGGCCACCTTATCATTACCTATTAAGAAAGGAGTTTCACTATGAGTAGCAAGAAAGATTGCGGTTTCCCCATCAAACCCGCGCCCTTTGCTCCGGCTGACCCCGGCCCCTGTGGGCCGGGCCCTTGTGGCCCCCATCATCCCCCGATGCCGCCCCGGCCCCCTGTTCCCTGTGGGCCCTGCCCCCCGTCTCAATACGTCGGCAGTCGGTATGTTCCCATTTTCGCTGACCCCATTGAATGGGATATTCACCGCTCCTATGAATCTCTGACCATTGTCACCCACGACGGCGAAAGCTACACGAGCAAGTGCAACGTGGGCCCCGGCATTGATATCACCAATGAGCGGTACTGGGCCAAGACCGGCGCATATAATGCGCAGGTGGAGCAGTACAAAAACGCGGTGAAAGACCTGTCGTCTCAGGTCTCCGGTTTTGCGTCTGACAACGCGGAATTCCGGGAGAAAATCGACCAGTTCACCAAGGACAACGCCGAGATGAAAAACACGGTGGCCGAGGACAAAGCCCGCGTTGACGCTCTGGCCGAGCGTGTGGCGACAGCCGAAACCGAAATCGACGGTTTGCAGGCCACCACCGCCCAGCACACCACCGAGATTGCCGACCTGCACGCCAAGGACGAGGATTTGCAGAGGCAAATCACCAGCAATGACAACGACATTGCCGCCCTTCAGGCCAAGGACACCGAGCAGGATTCCCGGCTGAACGGCATTGATACCAAGCTCAAGAGCCACGATGCCAGCATCGCCCAGAACACCGCCGACATTGCCAAGAATACCAAGAATATTCAGGACAATGCCGCGAACATCGCCAAGAACGCGCACGAGCTGGCCGACCATGCCGCAAAGCTGGCAGACCATGAGGGCCGTCTTACCGCCCAGCATGAGGAAATCACGGCAAACCATGAGGCCATTGAACGCCTCACCAGTGTTACCGATGGTCTCCGGTCTGACCTTACCGAGGATGAGGCAAAGATTGAGGCCAACCGTGACGCAATCGCTCACATTCAGGAGAAGGACGTTCAGCAGGACGGACGGCTTGACAAGCTGGAAAAGCGTGCCACCGATGCCGAGGGCCGTCTGGATGGGCTGGACACCAAGACCGACAACACCAATACCGCGTTGACCGCTGAAATCGACCGCGCCAAGGCCGCAGAGCTGGCAAACGGCAAGCTGATTGCCAAGAACGCCGCAGAGCTGGCGACCCATGCCACCGAGCTGGCAGACCATGAGAAGCGGATTACCGCGCTTGAGGGTGACAACGCCACCAACAAGCAGGCTATCGCGGATATCAAGGCCAAGAACACCGCGCAGGATACCGCAATCTCCGGCAACACCGATGCCATCCAGCATCTGACCGAAAATCTGACCGGTTACGTCAAAACCGAGACCTACACCGCAGAACAGGCCGCACAGGATACCCGTATCACCGATTTGGAAAACGACAAGGCCGATAAAACCGCTCTGGGCGATTACGTCACCAAGACCGATTTTAACGCCGACCAGAAACGGCAGGACGACGTTGTGGGCGACTGGGAGACCGACCACCCGGGCCAGACCATTTCCCAGTGCGTCACCTCTCAGGAAACCGAGCTGGCAGAGCACGCAGGACAGATTGCCAAGCTGGAAACCAACAAGGCAGATAAAAGCGAGATTCCCGATGTAACGGGGTTTGTCACAGAGACAATCTATACTTCCGAACAGGCCGCACAGGATACCCGTATCACCGATTTGGAAAACGACAAGGCCGATAAAACCGCTCTGGGCGATTACGTCACCAAGACCGATTTTAACGCCGACCAGAAACGGCAGGACGACGTTGTGGGCGACTGGGAGACCGACCACCCGGGCCAGACCATTTCCCAGTGCGTCACCTCTCAGGAAACCGAGCTGGCAGAGCACGCAGGACAGATTGCCAAGCTGGAAACCAACAAGGCAGATAAAAGCGAGATTCCCGATGTAACGGGGTTTGTCACAGAGACAATCTATACTTCCGAACAGGCCGCGCAGGATGCCCGCATTGCTACTCTGGAGAATAACAGCGTGTCTCTCCCCGATTCTATTCGCTATACTGACGTTGAAATTGCTACCGTATGGGCGGAAAATGACGAGCGCTCCGGCAACTACGCAAGCATTATTCTTCCGTTCCCCCTTAGAACTTTCCCCAAGCTAGAGGAACCTGCACCCGTTTTAAGTACGGGTATTACGCGTGCGGAAGTAATTTATCTGGACGGAACCTCCACCTACCTAATTGAGCACACTAAAGTATCAATTGGTGCGTTCTTTGTCGGCGCGGGTCTACGTTTGAAGGTAAGCGTTCCCAAATCGGCGCTTCCGAGTGACTACGAGACCAAACCGTGCATTCTCCATTTCGTCGTAACCGCTGCGATTAGCGTTCCCCCCGTAATAGCTACGATTTCCTAAACAACAAGCCGCCCACGACCTTACAGGCCGTGGGCGGCTTTTATTGTTACATGTGGAACATTATCCTAATCGTTCCTCATCAAAGTTATTGATGCCGCCCACCTCATAGCGGCGCGGGGCCATTACTATCCAACTAGCCGAGTGGGTGACGCGCTGGAAGTCGTGGCGCTCTTTTATCGGGCTGTCGTGGTAAGAAAGCATCTGGCCCCCTGCATCATCAATAATAAGGAAATCATTCAGATTTTCAATATTATCTTTAAGCGCCGCCTGTCCTTCTTTCTTGCCTACTCCTGCAATCGTGCTTTCTAGTACACCTTCACACGTTCGGGCCGCGTAACACTTGGCATGGAGAAAGCGAAACTCAGTATAACCATAATCGGCCTGTGGGTGTTCGTCCTCTGCTATCCCTATATAGACTTTCTCCCCGTTGGGTTTCGTGACCACCACCCCACGCTTCTCACACTGGGCCGCGACCTCTTGATTATACTGTTCGACCGCTGGAACCTTGGCCCCTTCAAATTTACAGCTGTCGGTATCCCAGTAAATAACCTTTTCCCAGCCTACGATTTTCAGCAGTTGCCAGAGCTTGAGCCGCGTCAAGCTGGCTGTCCACAGGCCCCAGAGAAATGAAAACTTTCCTTTCTGGCTCTTCTGTATCTCCGCAGGGGTTTTCTTTTCTAGGTTGACTTCCCAGCTCATACGCTCAAAATCAATGCTATCTCCGATTTCTGCCGTGTATTCGTCTCTTATCGTCTTTTGGGCGCAGGCTCCGAAAATCGTATTGACGCAGATTTTGGAAAACGCATAATCTGGGGAACCTTTCATGGTTTCTTTGATTTTGAACTTGTCAAAGATTGCCATTCGGAAAGAATCGGGAAGGTATCCGAGCCGGAAACAGAATCCCCGGTGCATTACCACCCGTTCAAAGGTGTATGCTTCTTTAATTCTCTGCCAGTCGTTTGAATCGCAATACAGCAACGTTTCATCTGCTTGCAAAACTCTGCCGTTGTCTTTGTTTTCGTCGTCGCATTTGAGGCCCGCGCACTTGCTAACAGAGATTACGGGGTCTGGGCATTCGGGCCGGATTTGCAAGCCCTTAATTGCTATCTCTGCAATCCATCCCATACCGCTGGCTATGATATTATCCATCACCGTTTGTGGCTGGCCTTGCGGTAGCATCATGGGGTGCCCCTCTGGAAACTTCCACAAGAGCTGTTGAGATGGGTGGGCGCTCTTGAAATCATAGGAATTACAATTGCGGTAGGTCTTCCCAGCACGCCACCGCGTGCCGTGTGTGTCACCGCCTGCCATTGCTTTATATGCAATTTCCATTTGTTCCCGGTTGAGCTCAAGCGCCTGCATCTTTTGCAGTGTCCGGCTGTCCCCTGTCAAATGCTTGTTGACCTCTTTGATAACAAGGGCGGTGTTTGTCATGGGAAGCGTTGCCGCGTTGTACTTGCGTTCCGCTTTCAACCGTTCGATTGCTTCCCACAGGCCCAGAACGTCATTGACACAGTATGCAAATTCGGTATCATCAAGGGGCGTATCTGCCGTTCTATAAACCGAATAATCCAAATCCCCCTTCAACTTTTCATGTTTACAACCTTCTGTTGCTCTGGCAAGGCTCTTTTGGAACAGTTTCAGGCTATCCCGAAATTCAATACCGTTGTCAAACATAAGGTAAAGGGGTTTCCGGCTCTTGGTATAAAGGGCTTTGCAATCGCCCCACCGGTCACATAACATCTGAATAAGGTATGTATACTCATACCCAAGATTGTGAACGAAAACCACAAGGCGCTTTCGTTCGGTAATGCTCCACTTGTCAACCAACGCTTCTATAATTTCGGCCCATTCTTCAAAGTATCGCGGCACGACGACCGCACCACCAATGCACGTTTGAAACGAATAGGCAAAACCGTCTGTATCTGTGTTGGTGGTCTCAATATCAAATGTACACGTTACATCAAGGTACTTGGGTTTTGGTCTGGCATTCTTCTTGCACCGTTCCTGTACGGTTCTGGGAGTGCCCAGCATCGCGAGAAATTCCGCTTTGCTCTCAGCTATCTGTTCACCCCTGCATTCCCGCATGATTTATCCCCCGAAATACTTTGCTAATATCTGTGCCGCCTGCTCTTCTGTTGTGATATTGAATTCACGGGAAAGGGCCGTTGTTTGGCTCTCCCCCGTCTGCTTTGCACGGTCTATTGCGTCCTTTGCCCGTTGCAAGAAGGGCCTGCCGTTGTCTGTTTGCAATAACGTGTAAACCACGTCGGAACCTAACGCCGCCTCAAGCTCTTTTGTCATGTACTTGTCAAACAGCTCTGAAAGCTCTTCTTGGGAACCGGTGAAACCTCTGTCTTTGAGGGATTCATAAACGTTCCGCTTCCATTCCTTGATACCTTGCATCGTGGACGTTTTGGAACTGAGGAAATCGCGTAAGCGCAGGTATTCGGCCACAAGTTCATCGCGCGTCATACTCTTCACCGCTCCGCTGAACTTGGTACGGCCCTGTGTTTCCAGCATCCCCAAGGCCCTCTTGTAAATGCCCTTGGTTTCCCCGGCCTCTTCCAAACGCTTTAAGCGTCGGTTTGCCGCACCGGATGCACGGCGCACAATCTTCTCAAGCTCTTCCCGGGTGTAGCTGGTTGCATTCGGCCCCTTGGGCGCGTATGCTTCCCACGGTTTGGGCTGGTATGGTCTGCCCTTGCCGCCTTGCTTGCGCTTCTTGGGCGACTTGCTGGCCCGCTTCTCTTGGAGCTTGGCCGCTTTCCTCTGCTTGGCCTGCTTCTTGTTGTTGGCCTTGCGGGTTGCCGGTTTCTGTTCGCTCTTGGCCGTTGCACCAGCAGGCAGTTTATCGGGCTTTACAAGCCCTAATTGATTCTTTATCTTTTTCATGCGTCGTCCCTCACAAACTGCTGGTTCACTTTATCATAATGATACCCGCGTGGCCACCGGAAATACTGGATTCTGATTGACCCGTTCTTTTCGGTCATGTATGGGTTGTTCCCGTTGGTGCGCAGGTATTTATACAACTGCCTCACAGATTCATTGTTCATGCGTTGCATTGACTTACCCAGCATCTTGTATGCCATCTGGGCCCCATTGGGGCCCGCTACGGGCATAACGTTGCGCGGGTGCGCGGCCTTGGGGTCAATCCATTCATATTCTAACAGATGCACGATTCTCATATCAAAACCATCCTTTCCACTCACAAATAAAGATTGCAATACCGATGATAAAGAACAGCGACGCGAAAGGCGCGACGCAAGCAAAGTGATATGCTGTCATTGTTAAAACTCCCCATCGTGGTAATAAGCTATGATTTCGTCTCCGGCCTTGCGGCCTCTCCGGGTGCAGGTCTCTGTTGCACGTCGGAAGATTCCCGCGCAATCGCCAACCTGCTTGAAGTAGTAAACGAACCGGCATGTTTTGTATTCCTTATCGGGATGATTGAGCAGGAAATTTTCCACCTGCTCAAAATTGCTTGTCTTGCGAATGTAGAGAATCATTGTTGTGCCCCTCACCAATCAACCAAAATTATAACTGAATTCGTCACATCAGAAAAATATCACATAACAATTTCACGAACAAGCCAAGATTTTTTATCAAACTTAGTTAAATCCCCCTTCCATAAATCGTTACCCGCTTCGTCACAAATACAGATTTCTGCCTTGCTACTTAAGTTCATCATTGAATCTAACGCGTCAATCAGGTTTTCGAGTTTCATAATATCGCCCCTTTCTCTAATGGGTTGCACCCTATGTGCTTCCCTTCACTGTCTATAGTATACTATAAAATTGTGAACATGATGTTAATAATTAGTTACATCTGATGTATCCAACATCGACG
>OODJ01001844.1_pt1 | contig 15454 bp, 10 predicted proteins | sample 1671611 | NCBI WGS metagenome assembly OODJ01 (sample SAMN06348174, study PRJEB24527) | human gut metagenome | biome: human gut; feature: ankylosing spondylitis patient; material: feces | host: Homo sapiens | place: China | collected 2015-10 | reverse complement strand
ACTCGCTACCTCCACCTTGGCAAGGTGGCGCTCTACCAGATGAGCTACGGCCGCACATTTCATGTGGTCTGCCGGGGTTTCGCTCCCGGCGACGTTGGCTATTATAGCGTAAAACGCAGGCTTTGTCAACAACAAATTTCCAAAAAATCAGACTTTTTGCAAAACACGCCTGTCTGCGCCTGTTTTTCAAAAACAAAGCCGAAACCGGAATGAAACCGAAATGTTTCAGCTTTGCGGCGGCAGACACAAAGAAAATTCGGTTGCTTTCCCTTCTTAAAGAGGTTATAATAAACTTGTCAAAAAGTTGCACAAAAACACGTCTGCTGTGCCGCGCGGGCGGGCAGACGTGTTTTTGTGCCGAGATTTTGCCAGAAAAAGGAGCAACCGCAATGTACAAGATCACTGAAAAGGTCGCGCTGAACCCCACCGTGACAAAGATGGTCATTGAAGCCCCGCTCATTGCCAAAAAGGCAAAGCCGGGCCAGTTCATCATTGTGCGCCCGTTTGAGGACAGCGAGCGCATCCCCCTGACCGTGGCCGGTTACGACCGCGAAAAGGGCACTGTGGATATCATTTTCCAGATCGTGGGCGGCACCACCATGGAGCTGAACAGCCTGAACGCAGGCGACAGCGTCCATGACTTTGTAGGCCCCCTGGGCCGCGCCACCGAGACCGAGGGCCTGAAAAAGGTCTGTGTTGTGGGCGGCGGCGTGGGCTGCGCCATCGCCCTGCCCATTGCCAAGGAGCTGCATGACCAGGGCTGCACCGTCCACAGCGTCATCGGCTTCCGCAATAAGGATCTGCTCATCCTCGAGGACGAGTTCAACGCCTGCAGTGACGAGCTGCGCATTATGACCGATGACGGCAGCTACGGCACCAAGGGTGTGGTCACTGCCGCTCTGGATGAGCTGGTGGCCGCCGGCAACCAGTATGATCTGGTCATCACCATCGGCCCGCTGATCATGATGAAATTCGTCGTCAAGACCTGCCAGAAGCACGGCCTGAAGAGCATCGTCTCCATGAACCCCATTATGATCGACGGCACCGGCATGTGCGGCGGCTGCCGCCTGACCGTGGGCGGCGAGACCAAGTTTGCCTGCGTGGACGGCCCTGACTTTGACGGCGACCTCGTCGATTTCGACGAAGCCATGGCCCGCGGCACCATGTACCGCCCCTTTGAGGCAAAGGCCCGCGAGAAGGCCTGCAATCTGTTCAAGACTGAGGAGGCAAAGTAAGATGGCTTTCAATATGGATCCCAAAAAGTGCCCCATGCCCACCCAGGACCCCAACGTCCGCAACAAGAACTTTGAGGAAGTTGCACTGGGCTATACCGAAGAGATGGCCGTGAACGAGGCAAAGCGCTGCATCCACTGCAAGAACAAGCCCTGCCAGACCGGCTGCCCCGTGGGCATCGATATCCCCGAGTTCATCGGTCATGTGGCCGAGGGCGACTTTGAAGCCGCCTATCAGGTCATTGCCCGCTCCTCTTCCCTGCCCGCCGTCTGCGGCCGTGTCTGCCCCCAGGAGAGCCAGTGCGAGGGCAAGTGCACCCGCGGCATCAAGAACGAGCCCGTGGGCATCGGCCGCCTGGAGCGCTTTGTGGCCGACTGGCACCGTGAAAACGTCCACACCGCCCCCATCGTGCCCGCATGGAACGGCCACAAGGTTGCCATCATCGGCGCTGGCCCTGCCGGTCTGACCGCCGCAGGCGACCTGGCCAAGCTGGGTTATAAGGTCACCGTCTACGAGGCCCTGCATGTGGCCGGCGGCGTGCTGATGTACGGCATCCCCGAGTTCCGTCTGCCCAAGGCCATCGTGCAGCAGGAGATCGACGGCCTGAAGAAGATGGGCGTGGATTTTGAGTGCAACATGGTCATCGGCAAGGTGCTGACCATCGACGAGCTGATGGACGAGTACGGCTACGAGGCCGTGTTCGTCGGCTCCGGTGCCGGTCTGCCCCGCTTCATGGGCATCCCCGGCGAGAGCCTGAAGGGCGTGTACTCCGCCAACGAGTTCCTGACCCGCTCCAACCTGATGAAGGCCTACCTGCCCACCAGCAAGACCCCCATCCGCACCGGCAAAAAGGTGGCCGTTGTGGGCGGCGGCAACGTGGCCATGGATGCTGCCCGCAGCGCCCTGCGTCTGGGTGCCGAGACCGTGTACATCGTCTACCGCCGCGGCATGGCCGAGCTGCCTGCCCGTAAGGAGGAGGTCGAGCACGCCGAGGAAGAGGGCATCATCTTCAAGACCCTGTGCAACCCCGTGGAGATCCACGCCAACGACGAAGGCTTCGTCAAGTCCATCACCTGCATTGAGATGGAGCTGGGTGAGCCCGATGCTTCCGGCCGCCGCCGTCCCATTGAAAAGAAGGGCAGCGAGTTTGAACTGGACGTGGATACCGTGATCATGAGCCTGGGCACCAGCCCCAACCCCCTGATCCGCTCCACCACCCCTGGTCTGGAGACCAACAAGCACGGCTGCATCGTCACCGAGGGCGACGAGGGCAAGACCAGCCGTGAGGGCGTGTACGCCGGCGGCGATGCCGTGACCGGTGCCGCCACCGTCATCAAGGCCATGGGTGCCGGTAAGGCAGCCGCCAAGGCCATGGACGAGTACATCCAGAATAAGTAAGGAACACTTCCCTTCTCCATAAAAAACAGGTGCACCTGAACGGTGCACCTGCTTTTTTTTGCGCATCTCTATATTTTTAAGTCGTTATGAGGCCCTGTTCCAGACAGTACCAATAGATGCCATCCTCCATCACGGTACGGCAGTGTGCGGCAGCAGCAGCCTTCAGCTTCTCAGAGGCATTGCCCATAGCCACACCGGTGCCCACAGCCCCAAACATCTCCAAATCATTGTTGCCATCTCCGAACGCCATGCTATCGGCTTTGGAGATGCCATAGAACTCCAACACCTTTTCCACGGCAATCCCCTTGCCGCCGCTGGCCGGAATGATGTCCACAGCCCGATTCCACCACGCCGCGATCTTTGCATGGGGTACATCCTTCAAAATAGCTGGGTACTCCTCTTCCCGGCCACCCATGAGCACCTGGAAAATTTCTCCCTTTGCCATCTCCTCAAAATCCTCAGCGATCTTCAACTCAACGCCGCCGATGGCAAAATACTCTTCCAGATCCGGTTCTGAGCCGTTGGCCGCCAGCCGGGTCGTGTTGGCCAGGGCAACGGGCCGTCCCAACGCCGCTGCGTTCCGGATGAGGGTAGCAACCTCCTCCGTAGGGATGGTGTTCTTGAAAATATCCTGCTCTGGAGTGAAGCAGTAGGAGCCGTTGTAGGTCAGGAAAGCATCAAAGGACACCCCCTCAAACTTCGGCACCTCCATAGGAGCCCGCCCGGTGGCGATGCAGAGTCGGATGCCGTTCTGGTGCAGCCGCCGCAAGGCTTCCAGCGTGCGGGGCCGGGCAGCACCCTTCAGCGGCACCAGTGTTCCATCCACATCAAAAAAGATGATCTTCGGTTTATTCATATGCCTTCCCTCCGGTTGCCGGACAGCCAGGGCTTATCCTATGGATTCCCAGCTGTTTTATGGGAAAATTATAGCACGAAGTGGGCGTTTTTTCAAATGTATCCCACTCTTTATGCATCCTGCCCAAAAAACAGAGCAATATTTTGTCACTCAAACCTGGCGGAATCTGATTGATTTTGACTGATATTTTGCTATAATAAGGGGGCAAGGCGGTCATAACCCGCCAATGTCAATCAAAATCAATCATATAAATCGAACAAGGGGGAATGTTCCCGATGCTGGCAGAAGAACGATTCAGCCTGATTTTGGATCTGCTGGCGCGGCAGCGCACCGCCACCGTACAGGAGTTGTGCGAGGCGTTGAACGCAAGCGAATCCACTATCCGGCGCGACCTGAACGAGCTGGACAAGCAGGGCAAACTGAACAAGGTGCACGGCGGGGCCACCCTGCCGGACAGCCCCTTCCGCACCGACGAGCCCACCATGGCCGCCAAGGAAGAGCTGGCCGTCAGCCAGAAGCAGAGCATCGCCCAGGCGGCGGCAGAACTGATCCTGCCGGAAGATTTCATCTATCTGGATGCAGGCTCCAGCACGCTGGCTCTGGCACGGGCGCTGAGCGGCCCGGCCCTGAACGCCAGCTATGTGACCAACGGCGTGGCCCACGCCCGCCTGCTGGCCCAGAAAGGCTGCCGGGTGTTCCTGCCCGGCGGGCTGCTGCGGCCCCAGACCGAGGCCATCATCGGGGCGGCTGCGCTGACTGCCATCCAACAGTACAATTTCACCAAAGCGTTCATGGGGGCCAACGGCGTGGCGCTGGATTCCGGCTTCACTACCCCAGACCCCGAGGAGGCCGCCGTCAAGGCTGCGGTCATCCGCCGGGCGCGGGAGACGTGGTTCCTGGTGGACGACACCAAATTTGCGCAGGTCTACCCCGCCGTCATCTGTGATCTGCACAGCGGTGCCATCCTGACGAACCGGTGCCCCAACCCCAAATACCGGCAATACACTCTGATAAAGGAGACCGAGGTATGATCTACACTGTAACGTTCAATCCTGCCATTGATTATGTCGTCCGTCTCGACAGGCCCCTTGAGGTGGGCGAGGTGAACCGCGCCGCCGGGGAGGACTGCGTGCTGGGCGGCAAAGGCATCAATGTTTCCGGCGTGCTCCGGGAGCTGGGCTGTGAGAGCGTGGCTCTGGGCTTTGTGGCCGGTGAGACCGGTGCCTGGCTGGAGCGTGGTCTGGCCGCGCAGGGGCTCCGGACCGACTTCATCCATCTGGCCGAGGGCATGACCCGCATCAACGTCAAGATCAAGGCAGGCACCGAGACCGAGCTGAACGGCGCAGGCCCCAGCATCCCGGAAAGTGCCATGCAGCAGCTGGAAGCCCAGCTGGACACCCTGCAGCCTGACGACATCCTCATTCTGGCGGGCAGCATCCCCAAGAGTCTTTCCCAGAGCACCTACGAGCGGCTGCTGGCAGGGCTGGAGGGCCACGGCGTGCGGGCCGTGGTGGATGCCACCCAGGATCTGCTGGTCAACGTCCTCCCCTATCACCCCTTCCTGATCAAGCCCAACGATCACGAGCTGGGCGAGATCGTGGGCCAGGAGCTGAACACGGACGAAGAGATCACCGCCGCTGCCCGCACCCTGCAGGAAAAGGGTGCCCGGAACGTGCTGGTGAGCATGGCCGGGAACGGCGCTCTGCTGGTGGATGAGCACGGCGAGGTGCACCGCATCGGCTGCCCCAGGGGCAAGGTCGTGAACAGCGTAGGCGCAGGCGACAGCATGGTGGCCGGTTTTGTGGCAGGTTATCTGCAAAGCGGCAGCTATGAGCAGGCCCTCCGGCTGGGCACCGCCTGCGGCAGTGCCACCGCGTTCAGCCTTGGGCTGGCAACGAAAGAAAAGATCGAAGAATTGTTTGGTCAAATTTAAGGCAGCTCACCCTCTCCGTCATTGCTGACGCAAAGCCATCAGGCTTTGACTGAGAGGGCTGCAGATAGAGAGAAAGGAAACCCCTTATGCGCATTACGGAATTATTCACCGCAAAGTCCATCGAGCTGGATTCCGCGGCCTCCAACCGGGACGAGATCCTCTCCCGGCTGGTGGAACTGCAGGCCACCCACGGCAATATCACCGACACAGAAGCCTACAAGAAAGCGCTCTACGCCCGGGAGGATGAGGCCTCCACTTATGTGGACAACGGCATCACCGTTCCCCACGCCAAGACGAATGTGGTCACCCGGCCCAGCCTGGCCGCCCTGCGTCTGAGCACCCCGGTGCAGTACAACGCCGAAGATGACGGCAAGACCGACCTGCTCTTTGCCATTGCAGCCCCCGAAAACGGCAGCCTGCATGTGGATATGCTGGCCCGCATGATGCAGATGCTGATGAACGAGGACTTTGTGGAAAAGCTGAAGGCCGCCAGGACCCCCGCCGAATTCCTTGCCCTCATCGACGCACAGGAGGAGGCCCAGTTCGGTGAGGAGAGCTTCACCCAGCAGGCTATCCCTCAGAGCGGCTACCGCATTCTGGCCGTGACCGCCTGCCCCAACGGCATTGCCCACACCTACATGGCCGCCGAGGCGCTGGCCAAGGCCGGTGACAAGCTGGGCCTGCCCACCAAGGTGGAGACCAACGGCTCCGATGGTGCCAAGAACGTGCTGACCCGCGCTGAGATCGCAGCCTGTGACGGCATCATCGTGGCTGCAGACAAAAATGTGGAGACCGCCCGCTTTGACGGCAAGCCCGTGCTGTTTGCCCGGGTGGATGACGGCATCCACAAGCCCGAGGAGCTGCTGAAAAAGGTGGCTCACGGTGAAGTTCCTGTTTACCACGCCAAGGGCGGTGCCGCCGCTGCCGAGGAGGAGACCTCCGGCGACAGCTTTGGCCGCAAGGTGTACAAGGACCTGATGAACGGCGTGTCTCACATGCTGCCCTTTGTGGTGGGCGGCGGTATTATGATCGCGCTGGCCTTCCTGCTGGACGACTACACCATCGACCCCTCCAACTTCGGCATGAACACCCCCATCGCCGCCTTCTTCAAGACGGTGGGCAGCGCCGCCTTTGGCTATATGCTTCCCATTCTGGCAGGCTTCATCGCCATGTCCATCGCCGACCGTCCCGGCCTGGCCGTGGGCTTTGCGGGCGGCGTGCTGGCCATGAACGGCACCAACTTTGCAGGCCTTGCCAACGGTGAGACCACCGGCATCTCCGGCGGCTTCCTGGCCGCTCTGCTGGCCGGTTTCGTGGCCGGTTATGTGGTCGAGTTCCTGAAAAAGATCACCGAAAAGCTCCCCGCCAGCCTGAACGGCATCCGCCCCATGCTGATCTACCCGCTGGGCGGCATCCTCATCATCGGTGCCGTGATGTGCGGCATCAACCCGGTCATGGGCATGATCAACACCGCCATGACCAACTGCCTCAACGCCATGGGCGGCACCTCCAAGGTCCTGCTGGGTGCCATCGTTGCCGGTATGATGAGCATTGACATGGGCGGCCCCTTCAACAAGGCTGCCTACGTCTTTGGCACTGCCGCACTGGCCTCCGGCAACTACGAGGTCATGGCTGCTGTCATGGTGGGCGGCATGGTTCCTCCCATCGCGATTGCCCTCTCCACCACCTTCTGCCCCAAGAAGTGGACCCCTGACGAGCGCCGCAACGGCATCGTGAACTACGTCATGGGCCTGTGTTTCGTCACCGAGGGTGCCATCCCCTACGCCGCCGCCGACCCGCTGCGCGTCCTGCCCAGCTGTGTGGCCGGTGCCGCGCTGGCCGGTGCCCTCTCCATGACCTTCGGCTGCGCCCTGCGCGCTCCCCACGGCGGCATCTTCGTGTTCCCCGTGGTCGATCATGCCCTGCTCTACTGCGTGGCTCTGGCCGCTGGTAGCGTGGTGGGTGCCGTGATCCTGAGCCTGCTCAAGAAGAACCGCACCGACGCAGTCTGATCTGTCATTCTCCTTCTTCCTTTACCATATAAAAAGGGCCCGTCTGCTCGCACCAAAATGCGGCAGGCGGGTCCTTTCGTGTTTATCCCTTGATGATCCGGAGCAGGGTCTTGTCCAGCTGGATGGTGCGGTTCCAGGGGTTCAGGATAATGCCCTGGATCTCCGGCACCTGCAGTGCGGCATCCAACAGCTTTTCAAGCTCCACCAGAAAGGTGGACTGCACCGCTTCCGCGCCCTTCATCTCCTCTTCAAAGCTGGTAAAGGCATACCACCAGCTGGCCCCATCGGCCGTGCGGAGGGCCCGCAGCTGCATCTGCTCACTGGCCGGGTTCGGCTCCACCGCCACCACGACCTGTCCGTTTTCCCGCATCCGCCGCCGGATCACGGTCAGGGTATGCGCCAGCTGCTCCTGCGTGGGCTCCTGCTGTAACTGGCAAACCGCCTGTTCGATCTTCTCGTTGCCGTTCAGGCCCTCGTCCTTCTTCTGCGCCATAAGCTCTCCCGTTCTTTTCGTTTATGTTTTATGCTTGTATTATATCCGGACTTTACGAAAAATGGAAGCGCTGGCCAGAGATTCTTTCTTTTTTCGTCTGCTTTCGGGTGTTTTTTCAAAAATCAGTAGCCCCCGCCCCGAAAAAGTGTTACAATATTTTTGTCTGGTATCATTTCAGAAACGACAGGACGCGCCGTTTTTCCGTGAGCCGTTTTGTCGGAATGGGAGAGATAAGGTAATGAAACGAATCCTTCGTTCTGCCGTCAGTCTGCTGCTGTGCGCTGCCGTGGCGCTGGGCGGCACTGCCTGCGGCCGAAGCAAGCTGCCCACCACCATCACGATCTGGACCTATTACAACGGCGATCAGCTGGAATGCTTCAACCAGCTGGTGGAGCAGTTCAACTCCACCGTGGGCAAAGAGAAGAACATCCAGGTCGAAAGCTCCAGTCAGGGCAGCGTGAACGACCTGGAGACCAGCGTGCTGGCCGCCGCCGAGGGCAAGGTGGGTGCCGAAAAACTCCCCAACATCGTCTCCTCCTACGCGGACACCGCCTTTACGCTGGATCAGATGGGCCTTGCCGTTGACCTGAGCCCCTACCTGACCGAAAAAGAGAAGTCTGCCTATATCGCCGGGTTTCTCGAAGAGGGCGACCTGATGAACAACGGGGAGCTCAAGGTCTTTCCCATAGCAAAGTCCACCGAGCTGCTCTACCTGAACACCACCGACTTTGTCCCCTTTGCCGAGGCCACAGGCGTGACCTATGCGGATCTTTCCACCGTGGAGGGGCTGAACGAGGCCGCACACAAATACTACGACTGGACCGATGCCCAGACGGCTGCGCCCAACGACGGCAAGGCCCTGTATGGCCGCGACGCGCTGACCAATTACCTGCTCTGCGGCGCACAGGAACTGGGTACGACCATCTTTGATGCCGAGGACGGCGTGATGACCCTGCACTTTGACAAGCCGACCCTCCGCAAGCTGTGGGATAACTACTATGTCCCCTACATCAAGGGCTGGTGCAGTGCCAGCGGCAAGTTCCGCAGCGACGATATCAAAACCGGCAGCCTGCTGGCCTATGTCGGTTCCTCCTCCAGCGCTTCCTTCTTCCCCACCCAGGTGCTGACCAGCGACACCGAGAGCCACGGCATCGAGATGGCCGCGCTGCCCTGCCCCAGCTTTGCAGGCTGTGAGCCGGTGGCCGTCCAGCAGGGGGCCGGCATGGTGGTCATCCCGGGCACCGAGGACGAGATCAGCGCCTGCGTTGCCTTCCTGAAATGGTTCACCCAGCCGGAAAACAACCTGCAGTTCTCGGTGCAGTCCGGCTATATGCCCGTGACCTATGCCGCCAACAGCATGTCCGCCCTTGAGAACAGCGGCCTGACGGTCTCCGAGCGTATCCACAAGGTGCTGAGCCTGTCCATTGATGCCATCGATCGCAGCAAGCTCTACACCACCCATGCCTTCCCGGATGCCCTGCGCGCCCGCAATACCCTGCAGTACGCCCTGGAGGACCGTGTCACTGCCGACCGTGCCACGGTGCTGGAGCGGCTGGCTGCCGGGCAGACCCCCGAGGAAGCCGAAGCCGAGTTCCTGACCGATGCCTGTTTTGATGCCTGGTACGACCAGACTCTGGCCGCTCTCAGCGCCTTTGCGGGCTGAGATGCCCTTGGAACAACCACAAAAGGAGAGACCCTCAGATGCAGAACCGCAAGCCGCACAGACAGAAGGCCCCTCAGACGGGCCATTCTATCTTCGGCACCATCCTTTTCTCCCTGCTGGCTGTGCTGGCGGTGGAGATCCTGCTGCTGACCTTTGCCGCCCACGCCACCCGGCTTGGCCCCCAGCTGAACCAGAACGCCGAGGATATCCTTGCCATGCAGGTGGACAACCGCAGCCGGTATCTTCAGTCCATCTTCCACGATGCACAGGAGCTGACCAGCCTTTCCGATACCATCAATGGCCTGACCCAGCAGCTTCTGGACGAGGGAGAGATCAGCCTGAGCACGCTGGACAGCAGCAGCGACGCGGCCTATCCCCTGCTGGAAGCCGCCGCGCCGGAGCTTATCAGCACCCTGCGCATCAAGTCGGTGACCGGCGTGTTCCTTATCCTGAACACTCATGATCTGGACAAGCAGAAGCAGGACAGCCGGCTGCCCGCCATCTACCTGCGGGATCTTGACCCGGATGCCGCTCCCTCCCAGCGCAACGCCGACCTGACCTTTGTGCGGGCACCGGCCCAGCTGGTGCAGTCCCTCTCCATTGCCACGGACAACAGCTGGTCCCCCACCATCCGCTACCGGGCACTGGGAAACCGTGGCTTCCTTTATCCCCCTTTCCAGGCCGCCTATAAAGACGGTGCCAGCCTTGCCGCCTCCGATTATGGCCACTGGACCTCACGATCCTATCCGATGCCCGGAGACACCCACGAGGCCATTGCCTACAGCCAGCCCCTGATCCTGCCGGACGGCACCGTTTACGGCGTGATCGGCGTGGAGCTGCTGGCCGACTACCTGTGGGAGAATCTGCCCTGCTCTGAGCTGCAGAACAACGGCACCTATTTCCTTGCCGTGACCGATACGGAGGAGCTCTCTGCCTCTGAACTGCAGCTGCGTCCGGTGCTCCGTTCCCACTGCGACGGGCAGCCGGGTTCTGCGGACGAAAGCCTTACGCTGCGCCTCCACAGTGCCCAGACCCGCCGCTACCTCTTCAGCAATGCCCTCTACATTGCCTCGGTCTCCCCCTTGAACCTCTACAGCCGGAACGCCCCTTTCTCGGGCAAGCACTGGCTTCTCGTGGGCTCCGTTCCCGCGGTGCAGCTCTTTGCTTTCGCCCAGCGGCTGCAGCAGCTGTTCTCCTTCATCATTCTGATCACGCTGGCCGTTGGCTTTGTTTGCAGCTGGCTGATCAGCAGGCGGCTGGCCCGGCCCGTTGCCAAGCTCTCGGCTGAGGTAGCCGCTGCCGAAGCGGATTCCTCCGCCATCCCGCATCTGTCCGCCACCGGCATCAGGGAGCTGGATCAGTTTTCCTCTGCCTTTACCCAGCTGAGCAAAGACGTGCTGGACTCCTCCACCCGCTTTTTGCGCATTATGAAATTGGCCAGTGCGGAGCTGGGCGGCTATGAGCTGCGCGATGACAGTGTTTATGTGACCGACAATTTCTTCTCCATGCTGGGCCTTGCACAGGAGCAGCCCGATCCGCTCACGCCAAAGGCTTTCCGCGCCCTGATGGGCACACTGGAGCAGCGGTGGTTCTACCGCCTGTCCCCGGCCAACAACAAGGTCTTTGCCATCCCCCAGCCCGACGGCAGCACCCACTACATCACCCTGCGCGTCACCCATATCCTGGGCGAAAGTGCCTCCGAGGTGGGTCTGGCTGAGGATATGACCACCACGGTGCTGGAGCAGCAGCGCATTGAGCACGAGCGCGATTACGATACCCTGACCGGCCTGTACCGCCGCCGTGCCTTTGACCGCGCCTGTGAAGCGCTGTTCCAGCAGCCCGAAAAGCTGGGCTGTGCCGCCCTGCTGATGATGGATCTGGACAACCTCAAGCAGATCAACGACACCTACGGCCACGACTGGGGCGACCAGTACATCCGCCAGACCGGCCAGTGCTTTGCGGCCAACACGCCCGCCAACACCATCTGCTCCCGCCTTTCGGGCGATGAATTCCTGATCTTCTTCTATGGCTACCAGGATCAGAATCAGCTCCGCGCCCAGCTGGAGCTGCTGAGTGCCGCCCTGCAGCGCAGCGTGTCCATCCTGCCCAACGGCAAGCAGCTGCACATCAGCATCTCGGGCGGCATTGCCTGGTACCCCACGGACGGCCACGACCTGCTCACCCTGAAAAAATATGCCGACTTTGCCATGTATCAGGTCAAGCATTCCCACAAGGGCCGCATGTGTGATTTTGATATCGGCAGCTACCATCAGGAGGCATACGCCGCCCAGACCCAGCAGGACTTTGAGCTCCTGCTGCGGGAGGAACTGGTGACCTACCACTTCCAGCCCATCTACTCTGCCCGCAGCGGCCGGATCGCAGCCTACGAGGCCCTCATGCGGGTGGATCTGCCTACCCTGCACTCCCCCGCTCAGGTCATGCAGCTGGCCCATGAGACGGGCCGCCTGTATGAGATCGAACGGATCACTGTGTTCCATTCCAGCGCGATCTTCCAGCGTATGCAGGCACAGGGCCTGTTCCAAAGCGATGCCCTGCTCTTCATCAACTCCATCGCCAATGTCAGCCTGACGAATGAGGATGTGGAGGAATATGCTCAGCGCTACCCCGAGCTGCTCAAGCGGCTGGTGGTGGAGATCACCGAACAGGAGGATCTGGACCGCGCATGTCTGGAGCGGAAGCGGAACGTTCCGGGCTTCTCCGGCTCCTTTGCGCTGGATGACTACGGCAGCGGCTACAGCAACGAATTGAACCTGCTGGAGCTCTCGCCCCGGTATATCAAGATCGACATCTCCATTGTGCGCGGGATCGACACCGACCGTGATAAGCAGCAGATCGTCTCCAACATTGTGGCTTACGCCCACGCCCGCAGTATGCAGCTCATCGCCGAGGGCATTGAGACCGAGGCCCAGCTGCGCACCGTCATCGGTCTGGGCGTGGACCTGCTGCAGGGCTACTACCTCAGCCGCCCCGCCGCAGTGCCCGCCCCCATTGCACCGGCAGCGCAGGCGGTGATCGACCAGCTCGAACACCAGCGGTTTGATCCTCTCGGTTTATGATCTTTCCGGCTCCCCTGCGGGGGAGCCTTTTGTGACCCCATTCAGAGAAAGGAGACACGATGAACCACGAATCCAGTTCCGCTCTCCCCGCCGCCATCCGGGTGCGGGGCGCGCGGGTGCACAACCTGAAGAACATCGACGTAGATGTGCCGCTCCACAAGATCGTCGGCATTGCGGGCGTGTCCGGCTCCGGCAAGTCCTCGCTGGCGCTGGGTGTCCTCTACGCCGAGGGCTCCCGCCGCTATCTGGAGGCCCTTTCCACCTATACCCGCCGCCGGATGACCCAGGCCGAAAAGGCGCAGGTGGACGAGATCCGCTATGTTCCCGCCGCACTGGCCCTCCACCAGCGGCCCGGCGTGCCCGGAATGCGTTCCACCTTTGGCACCATGACCGAGCTTTTGAACAGCCTGCGCCTGATGTTCTCCCGGCTGTCCCACTACCCCTGCCCCGCCTGCGGCTGCATGGTGCCGCCCAGCCTGAACATTGCGGCCGAGATCCCGCTCTACTGCCCCCGGTGCGGCGCGCAGGTGCCGGTGCTGGGCGCGGAGCAGTTCGCCTTTAACAGCACCGGAGCCTGCCCAGACTGCGAGGGCACCGGCATCGTGCGGGTGGTGGACGAATCCACTCTGGTGCCGGACGAGAGCCTTTCCATCAACGAGGGCGCAGTGCTGCCCTGGCAGACCCTGATGTGGTCACTGATGAAGGAGATCGCCGAAAAGATGGGCGTGCGCACCAACGTTCCCTTCCGGGAGCTGACCCCGGAAGAGCGCGACATGGTGTTCCACGGCCCCGCCAAAAAGGTGCACCTGCTCTACCAGAACAGCAAGACCGGCGCGGCGGGCGAAATGGATTTCACCTACTTCAACGCCGTTTATACCGTGGAGAACGCCCTTGCCAAGGTAACGGATGAAAAGGGCATGAAGCGGGTGGAGCGGTTCCTGAAACAGGGCCCCTGCCCCGCGTGCGGCGGCTCCCGCCTGAACGCCGCGGCCCGGGCTCCCCGGCTGCGGGGCATCGGGCTGGCCGATGCCTGCCGCATGACGCTGGACACGCTGGTGCAGTGGGTGGAGGGGGTGCCCGCCTCCCTGCCCGTGGAGATGCGCCCCATGGCTGAGAGCATCTGCGAGTCCTTTCAGGCCACCGCTGCCCGCCTGCTGGATCTGGGGCTGGGCTACCTCTCCCTTGACCGGGAGGCTGCCACCCTTTCCACAGGGGAGCGCCAGCGGGTGCAGCTGGCCCGCTCGGTGCGCAACCGCACCACCGGCGTGCTCTATGTGCTGGACGAGCCCTCCATCGGCCTGCACCCCTCCAACATCGAGGGCCTGCGGGGCGTGATGCACGACCTGATCGCGGACGGCAACTCCATCGTGCTGGTGGATCACGACACCGAGATCCTGCGGGATGCCGACTGGCTCATTGAGATGGGCCCCGGTGCCGGTGAAAACGGCGGCACCATCCTGACGCAGGGCACTGTGGAGCAGGTGGCCCAAAGCCCGGCCTCCCGCATCGGGCCCTTCCTTGCCGACCTGCACACCCTCTCAGCCCGCACCCGCACCCCGGAGGCGGAGCTCTTTGCGCTGGGCACCATCACCCTGCGCACCCGGGCCATCCACACCGTCAAGCCGCTGGAAGTCCGGCTGCCCAAGGGGCGGCTCATTGCAGTGACCGGCGTGTCCGGTTCCGGCAAGACCACGCTGGTGCTGGAAAGCCTGATCCCCGCGCTGGAGGCCGCCGCCAAGGGCGAAGCTCTGCCCGCCCATGTGGAAAGCATCACTGCACCGGGCATTGCGCAGGTCAAGCTCATTGACGCAACGCCCATCGGCATCAACGTGCGGTCCACGGTGGCCACCTATGCCAATGTCCACGATGAGCTGCGCAAGATCTACGCCCGCTCCCCCCTTGCCAGGGAGAAGGGCTACAAGGCGGGCGATTTTTCCTACAACACGGGCCGCCTGCGCTGTCCCGGCTGCGACGGCACCGGCACCATCAGCCTGGACATCCAGTTCCTGCCGGATGTGGAAATCACCTGCCCGGACTGCGGCGGCTCCCGCTACCAGAAGGATGCCGCCGCCCTCTACCGCACCCGGAAGGACGGCACCCAGGCCGAGAGCCTGCCCCGCCTGATGGAGATGAGCGTGGACGAGGCCCTTGCCGCCTGTGCCGACCTCAAGCTGGTGGCCAGCCGGCTGCAGACCCTTTCCAGCCTGGGGCTGGGCTACCTGACTCTGGGCGAGGCCACCCCCAGCCTTTCGGGCGGGGAGGCCCAGCGGCTCAAGCTCGCCAGCGAGATGGGCAAAGGGCAGGCTGACACCGTGTTTGTATTTGACGAGCCCACCATCGGCCTGCACCCGCTGGATGTGCGCACCCTGCTGGGCGTGTTCCAGCGTCTCATTGACAGCGGGGCCACTGTGGTGGTCATTGAGCACGATCTGGATGTGATCCGAAACGCCGACTATCTCGTGGACCTTGGCCCCGGCGGCGGTGAGAGCGGCGGACGCATCGTGGCCTGCGGCACACCGGAGCAGGTGGCCGCCGATCCCGCCAGCATCACCGGAAAATATCTGCACCTGTAATCAAAAGAGGGACCCCGCCCAACGGCGAGGTCCCTCTGACATTTTATGACAAATTTTAGGTATCCTGCAGTTCCCCGCGGCTGGCGGCCTTGAGGTAAGCAAAGATAAAGCCGTCCAGATCACCATCCATCACGGCATCGACATTGCCGGTCTCGTAGTTGGTGCGGTGATCCTTGACCATGGTGTAGGGCATGAACACATAGCTGCGGATCTGGT